>Ga0206795_1063_pt1 | contig 21949 bp, 18 predicted proteins | sample Alteio_BWOrgCont_71_FD_152872 | JGI IMG/M metagenome (GOLD analysis project Ga0206795, IMG submission 152872) | Enriched cells from forest soil in Barre Woods Harvard Forest LTER site, Petersham, Massachusetts, United States -... | ecosystem: Environmental > Terrestrial > Soil > Temperate forest >... | reverse complement strand
ACTGACTCCCCAGTTGGGTGGCTGGCCTGGATGATTGGCAAATTTCAACTGCTTACGGACAACAACGGCGATTTTCTTACGGCTGTGGATCGCGACACATTTTTAACCGATGTTACGCTCTATTGGGCGACCGGCACGATCGGCTCCGCCATGCGAATCTATCGTGAGAACCGGCTCACCATAGAGGAAATGGTGCCGACGCCACACCTGGAGACTCCTGTGGGGTATGCGGATTTTCCGAAGGAGGTGGCTGTCCCGCCGTTTAGCTGGATCACTCAAACATACAACATAGTACAAAAAACTGGCATGCCGAAGGGCGGACACTTCGCGGCTTTGGAGCAGCCCGATCTCTTGGTTGCCGATATACGGAAGTTTTTTGCAAAGATTGATCAGAAGTAAGCCGAAATTGCGGCCTGATACGAAATGCATGTGAGACAGATTGGCCCTCTAAATCTCGGTCCTAAGCCATATGTCCGCCAGAAATCTCAGATTGTTTTTGTAGGTGCGGGTTATCGTGTACTTCTTGCCGCCACTGACTCGAACCAAGTACACGCCGGCGACACATCGCCTAAGCGATGATCCCATTCCCGAAGACTTGAAGAGCTGGGACTGGGGGAAATTGACGGTGACGGCTCGAAATACTCCGTGGCTTAGAACCGGCCTACGATTACAGATTCGCGGGCGGCCATCAGCAATCCATCGGCATGTCTGCTGGTCTGCTCATCGGTATTCGATGATGCGCGGGTACGGTTGCCAACTGTGCGTTTGCTCAAACCTAATTATGGACGTATCACCGGCGACACGGAAGTGTCGTTAGCAAGTGAAAATGTCCGCTTTTGGTAGCAAATGAAGTGTCCGGTTTGATTAATAGTCAGTCGTAGAGGCGGTGGGAAAGTGCGAATCCCGCGTAGTGTGCGGGATTTGCAAGTTGAGAGGGAAAGTCTGCTTTGTGACTTTTCCTTTCAACGTCTTTTCCACGGCCTTGATTTGCTTTTTCGTCAGCGGCGTCAGCAGCTTTCCTTCCGCGCTGTAGTATCGGACGCGATGTCCTGCGATCGTCAGGGTCAGGTAGCGTCCAGGTGCTGATGGATGATCACCTTGCATCCAGCCAGGGTTGGGCGCCACTCGGCACGCTCGATCTGCATGATCAGGTTGTGAAAGCGTACGGTGTTGTCCTGGTCAACCGTGCGCTCGTATCGTTGCGTGAAGATCAGCTCCAGGTTCCGGTGCCGGCAAGATATAAACGCCGTACCGCGCTGCGCGCCGGAACGGTAAAGCGGCGGTTGAATTCAGCGATGTAGTGCTCACGGAGAAACTCGTTGGCCGCTTCCAATGTTCTGATCCCGCGTAATCGCAGCTCCTGGGGGAGTCGTCCCTGCCAGGTGGAGAAGTTGCGTTCCGAGCGGCCCCGCGCCTGCGGAGAGTAGGAAGGAATCATCTGCACTCCCAGTTCCTTCATGGCGCGGCCCACCTGCGTGGGACGCTGGTAATCGACCTTGGCTCCACTCTTGGGCGTCAACCAGAAGTGGGCTCCACGGTCCGAATACAGCGAGCAGAACAGCCCCTTCTGTTCAATCACCGCGCGCAGACTAGCCATCACTGCGCCGGTCGTCTCCTCGTGCGCAAGCTGCGCATAATAGATCTCGCTGGTTGCGTCATCCAGGATCACGATCAGGTCGTGCCAGCGCTCATCCTGAAACCACTGATGGTGGCTGCCGTCGATATGCAACATCATCCCTGGCAGAGGACGACGCTCACGCCGCTTGCGATGCACGCCGCGCTTGGCCTTGCGCTTTACCATACCGGCCGCCTGCAGTGCCTGCTTGACCCACGTGTAGCTCAACTCGATCTGATGCTCCTCGTGCAACTTCTCGTGAAAGTGCCGCACGTTCAGATCGAAGTACTTGTCCCGATACAGGCTCAGAACCTGTTCCGTCTTCGCCTTCGGCACGCGCCGGCGGCTCGGTGTCCCTCGTCGACGATCCAGCAGGCCCTTATGGCCTTGCTCTTCCAGCCGCTTCCGCCATCGACGCAGCTGACGCTCGCTGATGCCCACCAACTCCGCTGCCTGCCACCACTTGATCTTCCCCGCCGAGGCTCTCAACAGCACTTCGTGCAACTTCATCGCCCGCTCCACCGCGGTCCTCGGATAGATGTCCATGCTCTCGCCCATGGACCCATCCTTGCCGCCCGATATGCGGACACTTCACTTGCTAAAATCACCGGACATATTATGTGCTAACGACACCCGGCGACACGGAAGTTACCATTCGGTAAACACCGAACAGGCCAAACAACTGGCGACGATCCAGAGATCGATGGTCAATTGACGATATCAGGGCAACTCATTCTTCGAGCCTGGAATGCGTCGATCGGATAATCTTTGGAAAGGAGTGTCGAACGAATGAAAAAACTCATGTTCCTGATAGCCCTGAGTGCATTGTTTCCGGTGGCGATGGTCGCGCAGAGCGGCACGGTGACTGCCTTGGCGCGGGCCGGGATCGATGCTGGAAATCAAGCGTGGATCGATGGAGTGAAGGACGGGAACATCGCACTGATTACCGCGACGTATGCGGAGGATGCTATTGACTGCGGTCCCACAGGAGAGTGTTTCCGGGGACGGCTTCAGATCGAGCGACACATGAGAACTCAATTTACGATTCTTGGAAGGGCGCGCGGCTGCGGTAAAGACGTGGGGATCGAGTCAACAAGGTAACTTTGTCTACGAATGGGGCCGGGCGGAGGCGACATTCGACGGCGGCAAGAGCCTGGTGGACAAATATTTGACGGTGTGGCAGAACCAAGCTGACGGTAGCTGGAAGATCTTCCGCAATTTGGTGATTCCTGATAAGTGAGGCCATTGGCCCGTCGCAACCCGTGCGTTCGCAGCCGCAGGATTCTGGATTCCGCGGAATTGCCTTGTCTTGAACCACCATTTCACCATTCAAATCAGAAATACGACGGGCAGGGGGAACCTTTCAGCCTGTTGTGCCTGGGTAACCCGCAAACCGGAAGTGTCGTGGAACCCGGGTCGAAATGTCCGTTCTATAAAAGGAACGGTCAAGAGAAAAACCTTCCCCATCGCTGGAATTTTTCTTGCTTTCCAGCCCCGTTGAGTGAGCAGGATGTGTTTTGACCGGCCTCACCATTCGCTCGGCTCCTGGACATGGACCCAGAGGTTAGGGGTTTCTGTCATAGCGGTTGTCATCGCTTATTAGCGACGAAGCCTGTTCAGTTCCGAAACCAGCAAAGCAGAACGGTGCTCAAGTGGCGACCATGGTTCTATCTGGGACTCGTGGCCCATAGCTTTTTCTGGTTATCCGAGAGGGCCTGGGGTATTGCCTGAGACTACGTGCCCGAGGCACACAGCGCCTGACGGACATTTCTGAGACTCACTCTCGAACCAGAGTGTCTCGAGAACCCGACGGCCAGCGCTAGAAGAGATTCCCAGCATGGAGCGGACTCGATCAGAGACACTCAAGCTGTTTGTGGTTTCAGATGATTGGCGTCGAAGCAGACTCCTTTCTTCCAAAGGATTAAAATGATCGTGGCAATTTTTCTAGCTAAGGTCAGTCTCGCCATTTCCGGCCGCATGCCTTTCGCCGCTAAAGCCGCGTAAAACTCTTGGAATGGGCCTGGATGGGTCGAAGCGCTAGCCGCGGCACCCTTGAACAAATTCTTCAGATGGTGATTGCAATTCTTGTTCAGTCCGCGGATCTCGATCGGCTTCTTTTTCCGTTGCAGCTGGCCTTTCACTCCCTGATGATCGGCGCTGCTGTGCACCTCGATGCCTAACCCGCTGTACGTCCACACCTGTCGATTGGTGCGGAAGCGGTGAGCGGTCTGCACAATGCCCAGCAACACCGCCGCCCGGATCGGACCCACGTAAGGAATCTGACCGAGCCGTTTCCACACCTGGTGCTTCTTGCTCTCTGCGAGGAGATCTTTCCGCACCTCCAGACGCAACAACCGGAGCGCATCCAGCTGTTGGTAGGAATGCTCTGCCCGCCGGCGCACCCCAGCTTCGCGGATTTTCCCGAGCCATTCGGCGCGATGGCGCGCGCTATAGACCTGCGTACCGCTGCACGGAATCCCCTAACTGCGATAGATGGCCTTCACCCGTGTCATGACTCGACTTAGGAACTTGTTGAAATAGGTACGCCTTCGCGGCATTACCCAGGGGCTATTCGTCTTATCGATATGCGGGGAGACGAGCGGGTTCAGGACGGGATGTTCAGCTATGGTCGTTGGAGCAGCGAGTGCCTTGGGATCATCCGTTGCGCGAAGTGCGCAAGGTGAGCGACGCCGTGCTGCGCGGGCTGAGTCCGGAGTTCGATGCGCTGTACGCGGACTCTGGGCGGCCGTCGATTGCGCCGGAGTACATTCTGCGAGCGCTGCTGTTGCAGGTGTTCTTCTCCATCCGTTCCGAGCGGCTGCTGGTCGAGCAGATCGATTACAACCTGCTGTTTCGCTGGTTCGTAGGCCTGGGCATGGATGATGGGGTGTGGAATCACGCAGTGTTCTCGAAAAACCGCGACCGTCTGTTGACCTCCGAGGTGGCGCAACGGTTGTTTGCCGAAGTGAACCGGCAGGCGAAGAAGTTCATGTCCGACGATCACTTCACCGTGGACGGCACGCTGATCCAAGCCTGGGCCTCGCGGAAGAGTTTTCGTTCAAAAGACGACTCCGGGGACGGCGATGGCACCAGCTTCCGTGGCCAGAAGCGCAGCAACAAGACGCACCAGTCCACCACCGATCCCGATGCCCGGCTGTACAAGAAGAGCTACGGCAAGGAGTCGAAGCTGAGCTGTCTGGGTCATGCTCTGGTGGAAAACCGCAACGGGCTGATCGCCGCAGCCATGCCCAGCAGGCCAGCAACCGAACTATGAAAGCCGTAACCAGGGCAACCGCACATTTGGCTGTATCGAAACGCGCAAGAAGTGCGGCCCCTGCCAACAGAGGTCGCAGTGCACGACGGGACCGATATCTCGCTATCCACATGAATGAAGCAGCTCGGCAACGAGCGCGCGATCTCTGGACAACACCGGAGTTCGAGCATGCACAGCGCCAACGGAAGAAGATCGAAGCGCTGTTTGCGCAGATGAAAAATCACATCGGCCTCCATCGTCTGCGCTTGCGTAGGTTGAAGTTCGTTCGAGAGCAGTTCTATCTAGCGGCTGCAGCCCAGAACATCAAGCGACTCGTCCGATTCCTGAGTGGGGCCGACGACTTCCCCGATACCTGCCATTGCTTAGGTACGGGAAAGGATAATGCCCCTCGGCGCGCCGAACATTAGAAAAGACGCCGACTCTTTCAACAGCCACGCCTGTTGGCGTCAACTGAGAACGGAAGCCGCTGTTGCCGCCGCCCCTGCTCATTCACGGACACCCTCCGGCGAAACCGGACACCCAATTCGGTTCCCACGCGCCTGCGAGATTCCGTAAGCCGCTGTGTTCTCATAAAGTTGCATTTAAAACACTTCGGCTCTCGAATTGCCCTTCCTTCCATATAGACCTACCGTAATCCGGAGGCCGACCATGACCATCCTGCTGCAGGACTTGCGATTCGCCCTACGCCAACTGCGGAAGTCTCCCGGCTTCACCATCACCGCTGTATTAACGCTGGCGCTGGCCATCGGCGCCAACGCAGTTGTCTTCGGCGTATTGAATGCGCTCATCCTGCGTCCGCTGACTGTGCCTCAGGCAGAGAGCCTTTTCCTCATCCAACATGGGAGCGACTCCTATCCCGATTATCTCGATCTTCGCGAGCGCAATCACAGCTTCGACGATGTGGCTGTTTTTGCTATCCGTCAGTCAGGGCTGGATACGGGCAACGATCCGTCCAATGTCTGGCAGTACGAAACCAGCGGAAACTACTTCGACGTATTGCGCATTCAGCCTTATCTTGGCCGTTTCTTCCACGCTTCTGACGAGCACGGCCCAAACAGCGCGCCCTATATTGTGCTTTCCTACGCATATTGGCACAACCACTTTAGGGATGATGGCAGCGTGGTAGGCCGCGTTGTTCAGCTCAACAAGCATCCATTCACCATCCTTGGCGTGGCGCCTCCAGGATTCCAGGGAACCATCTTGTTTTTCGCTTCGGATATCTTCGTACCCGTCGTGAACCATGAGCAGTTATCCGGCGAGAAGATCTTGAACGCCCGCGAGAGCCGTTGGATGTTTGAGACCGTGGGACATCTGAAGACGGGAGTCACCCCGGCCCAGGCCACTGCCGATCTGAGCTCCGTAGACTCGTATCTGAAGAGAACCTATCCCAAAGAAGAAGGGAATGAGCCTTATACGCTGGCGCGGGCTGGTCTTCATGGCGACTATTTGAACGGGCCTACGCGGGCATTTCTCACCGGATTGATGCTGCTTTCGGGTTTGATACTGCTGGCGGCCTGTACCAATCTGGGCAGCCTGTTTGCGGCGCGGGCCGCCGACCGTTCTCGCGAAGTGGCCTTGCGCTTGGCTCTTGGTTCGAGCCGCAATCGCATTCTGCGCCAGTTGTTCACCGAATCCGTGCTGCTTTCGCTCGCTGGGGGCGTAGCGGGACTGATGGCGAGCATTCTGCTCTTGCGCCGGTTGAGCGTGTGGCAGCCATTTCCGCGATTCCCCCTCCATGTGCCGGTAAGTCCGGATGCTAACGTTTATTTCGTAGCTTTGGTCTTGGCGTTGGTCAGCGGAGTTCTCTTCGGAATTGTTCCCGTGCACCAGATTCTCCGGTCCAATCCGTACGAGATCGTCAAAGCCGGATCGACAGGCGCGTTCGGGCGCCGAATCACCGTGCGAGACGTATTGCTTGTCGTCCAAATTGCGATCTGCGCCGTGCTGGTCACTTCATCGATGGTTGCTGTGCGTGGACTCGTGCGCTCCATGCACACCAACTTCGGTTTTGACCCGCGGAACGCGATGTTGGTAGATACCGATCTGGCGACAGCAGGCTACAGCGGCGAAAAAGTACCCGCAATGCAACGGCGCATGATCGAGGCCTTACAAGCGATTCCTGGCGTAGATTCCGTAGGATCGGTGAATTGGCCGCCGTTAGAACCTCCCGGTGGTTGGCAAGGGATCGTCTATACCGACACCACCGCGGATCTGAGCCCATCGAATGCTGCGGCCGACCCTTATTTGTACAACGTAACTCCAGACTACTTCCGCGCTTCCGGGACACCTTTATTGGCGGGCCGAGCCTTCACGTGGCATGACGACACGAATGCCCCGCGCGTAGCAGTGGTGAATCGGGAGTTTGCAAGGAAGATACTGGGCTCCATCCCGGACGCTGTCGGCCGGTTTTTCAAGCTGCGGGATGGCACGCGCGTGCGGGTAGTGGGTCTAGTTGAGACGGAAAGTACCTGAACCTCACCGAAAAGCAGCAACCCGCGATGTTCCTCCCCCTGCTGCAGTCGCCAGCCAGTTGGACATGGCTGGTGGTGCGGTGGAGCCGCGACCCGCAACAACTTGCTGCGGTTATAAGAAGTGTGCTCCGGGATATCGACCCTGGGATGGTTCTGGCCATTCGCCCGTGGAGCACAGAAATGGGCGGAACTTTGTTCCCGTCGCGCATGGCGACGGTATCGCTCGGCGTGCTAGGCATGATGGGCGCCATGCTATCGATTACCGGCATCTTTGGACTGGCGGCATACTCGGTCAGCAAGCGGTTGCGTGAGTTGGGAATTCGCATCGCCCTCGGCGCGCGGCGCAAGGAAGTGTTGCAGGCGGCGTTGGGACGGCCATTAAAGTTGCTGGCCATCGGTTCGGCGGCAGGATTGCTTTTCGGAATTCTGGCCAGCCGGGTACTGGCGTTCATCGTGTATCAGGCGACTTCCCGCGATCCGCTGGTCCTGGCCGGCGTGGTTCTGGCCATGCTGCTGTTGGGGCTGGTGGCTACGTGGATTCCGGCCCAACGCGCTCTGTCGGTCAATCCTTTGATCCTGCTGCGCGAGGAGTGAGTCGGGGCTCGCTTCTAAGTTGCCTTACAACGGGCTTCTCGGCCCAGTGGCCATTCCATATGACCAGGAAACCGCGTTCCGCATTTTCAGTTGACGCTAGATCGCCAACTCACTTATCGATGCCCGATTACTCATCAAAAGTCGGCCAGTGTTTACGAATGCGTTCGCTTCACCTGGCCGAAAAACCGGCATCTCGCACACCTGAATCCAGACCGACTTCTGTTCCTCACCTTCACCCAGACAAACAATTCGGTTCCGGAGTTGCTTCCTTTCCTCATTCATTCGCATATGTTCCGGGTTGCTCCCGCAGATGCCTGGTTGATGCCTTGCAGCTATCAAGTCTTTCGAAATAAGTCTTGGACATTTGTTCAAAACGGGGCCATTGTGAGAAAAAAGGAGGCCGATATGGCACGCCCATTCCCCCCTGTTTCCTCCAAACTTGAAGCCAATGGCAAGTTCGGTGTTCCGAAGTTCGAGCCTCTTCTGAACAGCGAACAGGCCGCGGAGCTACTCCAAATTCATCACCAAACACTGCAAAAGTTAGCGCGGCGGGGCGAGATTCGCGGAAGCCACGTTGGAAAGCAGTGGCGCTTCCGCGTCTCTGAACTGAATGCGTGGCTCGACCGGCAAGAACGAGCGTGCTGAACTTCGAAGACTGAAGCTAAGTACACCTCTGGACGTTCCGATTGTCTTGATACTGGTTGCGGATCGCGGTGCCAATTGGGAGACCAAGAAGAGAGTTCTTCCCGGCTCTCGCGGGCTCGACTGAACATGAATCTTACCGCCGAAACAGCTCGACCCCTTCACCCTGGAGGAGAACTATGGGAACCATGACCGCACGTCGCAAGCCGCCCGAGAGAACCGCAATCTCCCCGAAAATAAGTTGCTGGTGAGCCGAATCGAGGCGGCGCAGCTGCTGTCGATCAGCGAACGTGGCGTTGACTATCTGATTTCAACCCATCGTTTGCCCACACGCCGAATTGGCGGGCGATTTCTGATCTCCGTCGCAGATCTTCGCAAATACGTGCGAGGAGACCACCCAGAGCTCATCGTATCCTGAACTCCAACACGGTCACATGTTTCCCGGTGATTAGCGTGCTCTTATTTCGCTACCCACCTAACCTGCACCTGACCTCTGATTACATTGAGTCAGGTACAATCAGCCAAAGAGCGGTTCATGCCGAGGAAGCGGGAAAAGCTGCGCCGTATATATGAGGACCCAAGGGGTTATAATATTTGGTAGATCCAGTATTTCGATTTGCAGCGCAAGCGACGTCGAGAGAAGGTCGGTCGCCGAGAAGCGGCAATCAACCTGTTGGCCATCAGGAGAAGTGAAAAACTCGAAGGCCGAAAACTTCCTGCACCTCGACAAGCAATTCTTTTCCGCACTCTCTGTGCTGACACTCTGGAACACTCGCGAGCTGAGAACACGAACAAAAGCACGCACGAGCTTGAGTTGAAGATCAATGCTTTGCTGGCGGTATTTGGTGACAGGATTGCCGAGGAAATCACGAAGCAAGAAATTGTCCGCTGGCTTAGATGAGTCCGAGCAACGCCGTCGGAAACCGTCCAGCCGCAATCGCTGGCAGGCAGCTTTTTCTCTCATTTTCCGCGTGGGCATCGACAACGAGAAGATTACAAAAACCCAACGGCCGGGATTAAACGGAAAACGGAAAACAACGACAAAGTACGGTTTCTCTCCGACGAGGAGGAACGCGCTCTGCTCCGGGCGACTGATCCCCGTTTTCATTCCCACTTGCTTCTGTCGGTCCATACCGGTATCCGTATTAGCGAGCAATACAGTCTCAAGTGGTCCCACATTGACTTTGATCGCCGCCAAATTTACCTGCCCAGGACCAAGAACGGAGACCCACGCGACGTTCCTTTGAACGGCACAGCCCTTTCAGCACTGGAACGACTGCGAAAAGAATCGGATGGAAACCTCGTATTTCCCAACGCCGAGAGTCCCCGGGGCTGGTTCCTTGCTGCGGTCGAGCGGGCCGGGCTCAAAGACTTTACGTGGCATTGCAACCGCCATACCTTCGCCAGTAGACTGGTGATGGCCGGCGTGGATCTGCACACGGTCGGAGAACTCCTGGGGCACCGGACGGCACAAATGACCAAAAGGATATGCGCACCTCAGCATGAATCACAAGCAGGCGGCGGTGGAGCGCATTTCCGCGATACAAAGTGCCATCAAAACTGCCATCGGCAGGAATAAAGCTTCCAGGGCGTCTCGTAAAACATTGTAAATAAAGTGGAGAGGTGGCAGAGCCCGGTTGAATGCACCTGACTCGAAATTCCCTCCTCCACCCAGTGCAACTACTTGCAAGACAATCACTTACAGCATCGCGGCTCGCACTCGAAAGCGATAATCTTGTTGCAGCATGTCGCTGTATTTTCAAGCGCATCCAAAGAGGTGAGTCATACGCATGTCATAGTTACGTCATAGGTCGATCCTGCCATCTTAAGCCCGATTAACTCTTTAGCCTTGTCCTCAGCAGGAGCGATTCGTCGTCAAGGTGTTCCATAAGCGCAGCCTCATTCGGGTAGACATAGGGCCCAACACCCAGTGATACCGACGTTTCAAGTCTGCAAACATTCCAAATGACTCCGGTACGCGCGCAACGCCGTATTCAGGAATACCGACTTTCAGTTTCCATTGCTCTCGGACAAAGTATTCTTGGGATCGATGAAGAATCGTCCAGCTCGGATCTGGACAGCCCCTTCGCCCTTCTTATTTGTCTTGTCCGATTCGGCCCAGACAGCGCCGATCTCTGCCTGGATCGCCGCATCCGTGGGTAAGTTATGTTCAATGCGACGTCGTTTTTCCACATAGGCCGCCACAAGGTTTGCGGCGATAGCTGCTGCATCGGAGCTTGAGCGGCCATTCTGCCAGAGCACCGCAACGACTAATTCAGGATTGCGTCGCGGCGCTACGCCTACAAACCACATATTCGGAGTGGAGGTTGCTGATTCGTTCGCATCTCTGATTTCGCCATGTCCTTTTAATTGGGCGGTTCCGGTCTTACCAGCAAAGTCAATCGCGTCCAAGTGCGCCCGCGGCGCTGTATGGAAAATTCCCGGCTGTGTCACCGCTGCCATGCCATCGGTAATGATTTCCCAATTTGCTGGATCGATCGGAAGATTAGCTTCGCCAGACCCCGGCAGCTGTTCTAGCAAAGAGTCACGAAAAGAAGCTGGCAATTGATCCTGAAACACTACATGCGGTCGTACCAAATGCCCCCTTGACGCTATTCCACCAATGATACGAGCTAGTTGTATCGGAGACGCCTCCACCGCACCCTGCCCGATTGAAACATTAAGAGTGTCGTCGGGAAACCATTCGGCGTGGTGGTATCGCCGCGACCATTCGGGAGATGGCATTAGTCCTGGCTGTTCGGCTGGTAGGTCGATTCCAGTCTTTTGACCGAAGCCAAATCGAGTGGCGTACTGGAAAATTCTGTCGATTCCGAGTTTGTCGCCCAATATGTAATAAAAGGTGTCACAGGAAAAAGGTATTGCGCTGTTAATGTCCACCGCTCCGTGATTTTCGTGGCAACGATGAAATTTTCCATAAGGGTTCCATCCGCCTGTGCAAGTTACTTTGAGGTGTTGCGCAATTCCCTCCTGCAATCCCGCGACCGACATTAAGACCTTGAACGTAGACCCGGGTGCCAGCTGAGATTGAATGGCCTTGTTCATCAAGGGGGCATTTGGGTCGTTGGTTAGCCCGATCCAGTCAACACGATTGACGCGCACAGAAAGTGCGTTGGCGTCAAAACTAGGCCGCGACACTAATGCCAAAATCTCACCGTTGCGCGCATCCATGGCCACGATAGCTCCATTTCGCTCACCTAAGCTGAGTTCGGCAACCTTCTGTAAATCGATGTCAATTGTTAAACGCAAATCGCCGCCGGGGACCGCGGGTTGAGTCTTCGAATAGCTCAGGACGCTCCCATGGCTGTCCACCATCACATCGCTAGAGCCATCGCGACCACGTAGGAGCTCATCGTAGACCTGTTCCACACCTGCTCTTCCGATATAGTCGCCCATGCGATAGGTCGTTTGGTTAGGGCCGTTAAGCTCTTCTGCATTTATCTGTCCCAGATATCCAATCAAATGGGCGGCGAAACCGTCGCCGGGATATAGGCGGCGCTCCTCCTCGATCATCTGGAGTTCCGGCAGTTCGTTACGGTGGGCCTCGATAAAGGCAATGTCATCATCCGTGAGGTCCTGTTTGATTGAACCGGACTGAAGGCCAACGCCAGCGCGATAGTAGCGAAGACTTGCGCGTAATTGATCTAAGTCTAACTTCAGTCCGCGTGCAATCAGTGGCAGATCCGGCCCTATATCGCGGCCGGCTTGACTAAATATAAAACAGGAAAGCGAGGGGTAGTTACCCACGAGAAGCCGATTTTCCCGATCGAACAACTTACCGCGGCCGGCTATGATGGTTATTTTGCGAATACTGTTCTTTGCGGCGAGCAGCTGAAAGCCCGTCCGCCCGAGGATCTGCACGCGCCAAAGCCCAAAAACCAAAACCGTAAGAATGCCCACGATCATGTACTGAAAAATCGTGAGCTTCAGAGCGGGCAGTTTTTCCTCTCTTGGTCCTATGTCCATGCCGCATCTCCGCGCACAAGAGTCATTATTTTCCCAAAGAACTAAACCAGAGGGGACCGTTCTGAGGTTTCAAAAAGCTCATAGCCGGTTCCTGCCTCTTCACGGCGGCGTGAATCGATCTCGACGAAGCGGGGAGGGGCTATGTCTGACGATAACTGGACCCGTTTCACCGTATGGCGATTGTCGGCCAGGGGGCAGATCAGCATAGAGCCGCGGAAGCTGTTTTGATAATTCTTCGAGCGTCTGATTCTTCTCAATGGTTGTTGGAATCTGAGCATCAATGGTACTGGAGCTCCCTCGCTTTTCCGCCGAACAGCGGGATTGGGAAGGTGAAATGATTAGCACATCAGGCAAGGTGTCGATCCGAACGGCGGGCTTCACGATCGCGTCCCTGAACGAATTGCCGCGAGGGTCTGAGATCTCTTTAACCGCTATCCCCACCGACAACCCTCGCACAAAAACCAAGTCTCCTCCGGAAGTCACCACCTTCTCCCCCGGTTGAATGCTTTGATCGGCCGGGATATCGATGATCTCTAATTGGCCCGGCCCTTTGCCCTTTAACACGCCGCGAACATTTGTTCGTTCCGAGAATACCCCCACTCCACTGGTCTGGTCGTCAATCGTTAATACTTGCGCGCTGTGTAAGAGCACAAGCCGCACTTTACCAACAATCCCGTCCGGTGTAATCACCGCCATGTCCGGTTGGACGCCGTCGCTGGATCCCTTGTCGATAGACAGGAGTCGTGATCTGGGACCATTATCGATTCCGATTACCTGTGCAGCGAGCGTGGGGTATAGGAATGTCTCTTCAAAGTCGCAGAGGGCCTGGAGGTGTTTTGCCTCCCGTGCATCCTCACGTAACTCTCCCAACCGCAACCTCAACTCATCGATCTCCCTTTGCAAATGTTGGTCTTGCACGCGAAGGGAATGTAATTCAAGGTAGTGATGCCATACCTTTCCAACGGGCCCAGCGGTCGCCCAGTATATGCGTTGCGTGTAAGAATACATCCGCTCGAAATACAAAGCCCTGCGCGCCTTAACTTCGCTGCGTGACTGCGCCATCAAGCCGACGAGCAACACCGCCAGTACAGTGAGTAGGACCAAAATATTCTTATAGCGGCTAAGAAACGACTCCATAAATCAAAGCCCAGGTCGATACAGCACGTCCAGGTTTACGCCGAAGGGTCATTACTTCGAGCTACAATCAGGCTGGTTCATTTCTTGCTGAGCACTCCCATGTCAGTGAGACAACGGAGGCTCTATGACGCTGACGCGATCACATCGCAAGGATGCCGTTTCATCATTAGGGTGAGGATTTGTAGAGCCACAGTCAAGGCAAAACATTACAATCCGCCTTTTGCCACGGTTTTGGCTCGACTTCGCCGTTTTGGGGGTGCTCGCGGATCGATTTGTGTACAAGAAGGCTGATCTGCTCACAGGCTAGTGAGCCAAGAGAGCCGATTCGAGAGCGAATTGTTGATGTACAATTTGTTCGCTTGAATGCACGGGTCTTTGGCGTGTGTCTTTCCAATCTCTCCCGAGGTAACTTGCGGCGCTTCGGGGGTTGATGTAGCCATCCGGATGCACGGTGACTAACCAACTCGTGTTAAAGGAGTTACATGGCTAAACATTCGTATTTGATATCGGTGCGGACGGACACCGAGTTGTTGTCTGCTCAGAAGGCGCTACAACTGGGAGATGAACTGCGGCAACTAACAGGGGTAGAAGAGGTCAGTCGGCAAAAGACTGAAAGCGCGAGCATGGACCTCGGATCAATCGTTCAGATACTGGCAACATCGGCTTCAACGTTGGCGATTGCACGAGGGATAGGTGATTGGATTAGGCGAAACCGAGGTACCCACTTGAAAATCGAGAGGAACGAAAACTCAGGAAGCATCAAGGCGGAGATCCAAAACTATGATCCCGAAATCGCAAAGGCGATAACAGAGGTAATACTGAACAAATAGATGGCGCGTCTATTAGAACCTGACACCACCATCGCGGTAATTCTTGGCGCTCACGATTGGACTAAGGCCGGCCAGCCCAAAGCACCATCGTTTCGGCGGTCGGCCGCGCATTTCCATACTTACCTGCTAGGTAATCCTCCTCACGGCCTAGGTCTGGAGCCCGAGTTAATTCTGTATTTATTTGATGACCCTTCTCCCGCAGTGACGCAGCTTATGAGGATCGGAGACACAATCTCCAGTTTGGTCAGAGAGCGACGGGACACTCAACGCCCAATAAGAGACGTCTTAATATACTACGTCGGACACGGCACGTGCGAAGCAGGTAGGCACCTCCACTTACTTGTACGCGATAGTCTCTATGGCTATGAAGAAGAGTCTAGTATTGGTACGTCTGATCTGGCGACGGTACTAAGAAAGAGCGCGCCACAACAGCGACGCATTGCTATCTTTGACTGCTGCTTCGCTGGAGCGGCAGCTAACGCATTCATGGGGACGTTGGACGAAGCAGTGGCCGCCGTTGCTTTGAAAGATCTTGCACCAGATTCATCGACTCCGGAACGAGGCACGCTGCTTTTCTGCTCCTGCCCTCCGCATAGAATTTCGATAGGTATTCCAGATGCCGAGCGTACGTTGTTCACGGGTGCCTTGCTGAGCGTCCTAAAAGACGGGTCCCCAGAACGCTCATCTCAATTGCTTACGTTCGACGATTTACGAGAAGACGTTTTCGATCGCATGCTCCTAAGTTATTCGGACACCCCACCTAGGCCCGCCCTTCACCAGCCAGATCAGCAGTCGGGTGACCTAACTCGCATTCCTGCGTTTCCCAACGCCGCCTACGGCAAAGCGGCAGCAGAGCAAGAGAGGCTGGAGAAAGTTCGGCTGGAAAATGAGGCTCGGGCAGCAGAGCAAGAGAGGCTGGAGAAAGTTCGGCTGGAAAATGAGGCTCGGGCAGCAGAGCAAGAAAGGCTGGAGAAAGTTCGGCTGGAAAATGAGGCTCGGGCAGCAGAAGAAGAAAGGCTGGAGAAAGTTCGGCTGGAAAATGAGGCTCGGACAGCAGAAGAAGAGAGACTGGAGAAAGTTCGGCTGGAACTCTTCGGTACACTCGAGCAGCAACAGTTCGGAGAGATTCGACTAAAAGACAGTGCTGCAAACGAGCGAGATAACTCCGAAGAACTCCGCTTCGAAAATAAGGTGGAGCATGCCTATCTAGAAGCCGCCTTGGAAGACGAATTGCGCGCTAACGCACCGAAACCGACCCGGAAGGCCGAACCATCACTAATCCGCGACGGTGACTTTTGGCGTTTCGTTTTGATCCTGAGTGGGTTTGCTATCTGCGGCTGGTTTATATGGCGTCACCTAGATTTTTCAAATACTTCGACTTTGAGCTCTCATAATTCTAAGATCCACGGTAGTAAAGGAACTCCCACGTCTCCAGAGCGGGCGTCCGGCTCCAAGGCTGATAACTCGCCAAATCTTCCAAGGCAATGGACGGCGGGACTTGAGCAAGTTCGACGTTTGCCTGTAGGCCCGGCTCCTTATACAGCACATACGCATATTGCTGGTTTCTTGCAGGGAAATGAGGTGTTAACAATCGATTCCGATTTGAAGCACAATTCAAACGTCGGAAATGTTCTTCGTTGGTGGAATCCTAAAACTGCGGAGTTGCTAAACAATTCAACGTTGCCTGCAAACATCGTGGAAGGCACTCTTGCTCTAAATACCGAAATCAACTTAGTGGCGATAGCCGACCAGGCGGGAACGGTCCATCGGTATCGGGCGTCTACCGGAGACGAACAGCCCTCCATAAAGCTATTGCAATCTCCCCCCGATCGAGTGGTGTTTTTTCCTGATGGATTAAAGTTGGCATTAACATATAGGAACCCTGTCGGCGGAGTCAGTGCCGTGAAGACGGCCGGCGAGTTAGATATCATTGATACTACGTCGCAAAGACTCCTACGCTCAATTCCCCTCCCAAACCATTTGGATCGTGCATTATTGGCGATTCGCTCGGACGGTCATGAGCTAGCTGTCGGCATTGACGACCATCTCGTGATCATTGATCCTGACAATGGTCAACAGCGAATGTTTCAAATCGGAAATGTCCAAGGGTTGGAATACGCCCCAAATGGCCACGTTATGCTGCTAACAATTCACAACGCGAAAATTATTGGGAAGGGTTCCGGGCGATTGACGGATCGTATCGAAATTTGGGATCCGGCGACAGGTGGGATTATCAGAACGCTAGGCGAGTTTCCCCCGGAAATACTGAAGGTGAACGCCAAATTTGTTCCAGACGAAAGTGCAGTGCTCGTAGCGGGAAAACGAGGCATTCAGACTTTGGATGCTTCGACAGGAAATGTAATGGACAATTTTGGAGATGATAGGGAGTATAAGGAAATAATCGTTGATGGTTCTGGTGAATTTGTGGCGGCAAGAGATAAAGAATCACGAATTGTCATTCTACAGCCCAAAGTCAAGCCTAAAGTGCCAAGTTCGCAACGTTCATCTCCAGGTTGCAAACAGCTTGGCGTATCTTGCAGCTGAACCTAGTTCTTCTTCTTCGGCTCCTTTCCGAAACGACTCAACACTGAGCCAATTTTGAGAGATGGCACGCCGCTTCAGGGAAGCAAGGAAGTCGCGACACTGCCCCAAAAGACTTGTTCTCTATTTCTGCAAGGCACGGTTATCGGAGCGTCGATTCTTGTTACAGTGCTTTCAGGTATAACAGCGATTTTCGGGCCATGTTCCGTGGCTCGTTGCGATTGTCGCGGGTGCGTCCACATTCATAAACACATTTCTGGTTACGACAAAGGCGAATGAATACTATATTTTGTCAGGTTCCCAGCGAGGCAAGCTTAAGGGTGAAAAGCTCCTATTCTTAGGCGGAGGTGGAGAGTACTCCAAAGAAACATCACCGGAGGATCGCTTGCGTTTGTTATCAGAGAGAGTGCGGGCAATTTATGCCGAAGGACGGGAGGGTTGGGAGCGAATCAATCGTTCTGATAAGTAATTTTAGACATCACGCACCCCCCGTACTCTCTACAAGGTGGACACCCACGTCATCACTCAGAGGGTGAAAGCTGAGTTGGTCGCGGCGCCAAGACCAGGAAAGAAGCCATACCTTCGGCGCGAGTCGTAACGAGGGCGAAGAAAGCAGGCTAATCGGAATCAGCGGAGAGGGCGGCGAAACTGCTGTCCTTCCGCTTTTCCTTGCATGTATCGGGCGGCGGCCAGAGACCGCTTGGGTTCTCCCTGCACCTTTCATCCCGCTGTCAGCCCTCGCTCGGCGGATCGCGTGACACGAATCAAGTTCCTCCTGGACCTTCCCCTCTTCGGGCTGCCTTTTAAATGTCCGGTCATTCGGTCATTCTGCCCATTGGGGATCGGACCGCAGCGCTGCAGTTCTCCCAGCCAAAGCCATGAGCGCTAAGCCACAGTGTTTTGTTATCCTTGTTCTTTCCAGACATTTGAGAGTACGGTCCAGAACGTTGCGTTCGGTGTCTATCGAAGATCAAGAAATTGCACGAATCGACCCTGCCGCACTGAGCCTAAGGCGGTGGAACGACTGTCTCTACGGACATTACTTTACCTCTCGAAGCGGAAGCTTCCGGTCTCCCGTGACTCGTCTCCCAGTGAGTGGCGAAGAACTTGCGACCGCGATTGGTCTTAGCCGCGAAAATGCGGAGCAGGCTCGAAGCGCGTTTGTCGGATGCCTGAAGAATGGCCTTCAGAGTCGAAGCTTTGCGACTGACGCGATACACAAATACAACATCTGGAAACGGCAACCTGTGGGTGTGCCGCTTTACCTCTCACACCTGCTTTTGACCTGCATGGTTGTGAATGATCTGGCGGAAGAGCTTCGGGATCTTGGGGACTTTCGCAAGCGACTCACCGTGGTTTTAGGGGGAGGCCGTCATGAAAATCTCTCCGCTTTGAGATTGCTGTGGGAAAAATTGGAGTCATGGACCTCTTCGCAAGAATTGTTAGGGGATCGGCAGTTCAACCGTTTGGTCCTCCCTGAAATCCCGGAGTCAGGTCGCTACTCACATATAGGCTACTCTCTTCGACTGTCTGTTCCGTCGAGACGTGACCAGGAGGCGTTACGGAGTCTTCTCATCGACCAGCGCTGCTATGGTCGTGAGCTTGAGGTTCAGAAGGTACTTAAGGCGATTGCCGGAAGCTTCGGTAAATTCAGTCCAGAATTCCAAGAGTTGTATACGGCATTCACGTCGTTACGAAGGCATTTACCAGACAGCGCCCTTACTCAAAGCACCTTTTGGAATCTTATTCGGGCGGTGTCGCTGTCGGGCAATTGTGAAGCGGAGGTCGGGAACACTCCAAAATGCCGACTTGAGCTTGAGGATGAGGACGGACATTTTTGGCTAACGCTTTGTTGCGACCGTTCCTTCTCAATAGGCTCGCTGCGTACGATTCCGAGCGCGAAAGGCGAATCAGGACCGTTTCCTTACGTCATCAATTGTGAGAATGGAGAAGCGCCTCTTGCGTCTTCTCTAGATCTCGGCGCTGTTCTAGATGAACCGAAAATGCGCGAAGCTTTGGAGCCTATTTACAAGGCGATAGCTGCTGGCTTCCTCCTATTTAAAGAGGAAGACGATCGCGTCAACGTTCTGGCCAAAACGCTTCCGACCGCCGGCAGACTGAGGGCATTGCTTTCTCAAACTCCAAATCAAGACCTTCATTTAGCTTTGCGCCATAGCAGACCATCCCATCAAACGTCCCGTTCGATTTACAGAGGATGGACCGAGTGGAGGAACCTGTCTGCTGAGGCGCTCCATGGACGAGAGGTAACGCTATACCCGTCCCTGGCGGCAGTGGATTGTTTGCGGCCCGTATTGTCTCCCGTAAATGTGGTGATTCGGGACGGAGTGAAAGTGGGCGCCAGTTACCTTGCCGAGCGAGGCTGCCGGCCGACGTTCCACGTCGATGGCTCCGACAGGTGCGAACTTCAGTCCTCGGACGGGTCTGCAAGAATTTTGGCACGGGAAAATGAAGATAAGGGATGGTCTGTAGGCGATGACACCGAATCGGCCACATTAGTCGGCACACAACGAGTTTGCGCATACCAGAAGGGATTGGTCATCGCTGAGAGACTCGTGTCATTCGTCGAAGCGTCATTTTCGACCCAGTATCGGATTCCAAGCGACCCAGATCGTTGGCTGAAAGAGGGACTTCAGCTTGATCTTAGTACCCCACAGGCCGAGCCGCAGAGCGAGGATTCAGCGTTGGTGTCCTTGTCCAAGTTGGAGTGTGAAAGACCGATCTCTCACCGCCTTCCGGCTAAAAGTGAGCCGTCAACTCAGAACTTGGTTCTTGAGTTGGCAAGCATATCGGAAAGCCGTCGTGGCATACCAGAAAGTAAGCTCGTCGAGCTGATGCAGTCCAGGCTGAAGCTTTCCGGGCCGTCACTTTGGAGCGTTCTCCGAGCATGGGTCGAAGCCGGGCATCTCGATGTCCTGACCGACGCTCGTTGGCGAGCACGAGTCTAGTTTGCAAAGGTGCCCCGCTTGACGATTAGTAGAGGCGGAGCGGGCTTCACCGCTTCATTAACTGGCTTGGTTCCTAGCTTTGTCTCTGATCGATTCGAAGAAGTCTGCCGCACATCCGGTTTCGCTGTGCACTCAAAGGCATGTGGTTCGGCTTGTGTGCCACCGATGCACGAATCCGCCGTACCGGACATAATGACGGCCAAGCTCGTTGCGTCGGAACTTGAGCTCGGTCAACCCGTGGTCGCCCGGCCGGTGGCTTACGAAGGTCCAACGATCCATGAATTGGTGGCTGCGCGTCCGGCGATGGAAAAAGATAATTGGCCGTTGTTGAGAAATTGGGATTGGAGTGGACGTCACTTTCGGGAAGCCGCCCGACTCACGGAACTGAACCACATCTCTCTCCGTTGGTGTAGAAGGGAGGACGGGCCTGATCGATACAAGGTATATCGCGATGCCGAACCCTTACTATGGACACGTTCGAGGGTCTGGGCAGTTCTCTGCGCCTACGCTTTAGCGGGACTGTCCCCATTCGAGGAGGAAGGGACAGACGGTGTCATTTGTTCTGGCGACAGCATTCACCTGCCTCTCCCTCTAGCCCGGGTTATTGCATTGAGTGGGCCGGAGCTTCCAGGGCCTGTCGAAGGCCGCTTGAGCTATCGGTACGTATTCCGCACGCACAGAATTAGGCAGAACATCCTCGCCGCACTTGGCTTTGCGCCGCCTCCTCCAGCGATCAGACATGCAGAGGTGCAACAACTCAATGAACTATTGCACAGAAGAGGCGGGTTACAGCAGTTTGTGCCTGAAGCGCTACGCCGTCAGCTCGTTGATCTGGGCGGATGTAGCGAAACGCAGGTCGGTGGCCTCGTCAGTCAGTCTGCGCTTCCTGGGCTGTATGCTTTCGCACGGGCACTTGTAGAAAGGAAACGCAATTGAGCGGAACATTTCTAGGAATTGCAGAGAGGAGTTCGTACAGAACAACTTCGCCCGTTAAGGTGCGTCCACTGTTTCAGGCATCGCCGGACCGAAGCCGGTGGGTCGCGCCGGAGATCGACTTTCCAAATTCAGGAATGCTCGGTTGGTGGCAGCCCCCACCGGAAGCCGACCAATTTAGGGCTTGGATCTTCCAGACAGAGGAGTCAGGTACATACGATCCGAAAAAAGAAACGCATGACCGTTATTTCGTTCGAACGCCCGCGACGCCCGCGATTGAGTTGATCGATTTTCCTGATCTGGCGGAACCGGAGGATGTAAGACGCTGTTTGACGAAGGAGGGGGTGCCAGTCGGTCAATGCGCAACTCGAAACCTCATTTTTAGATGTGGAGACGGCACACTCATTGGACCCTTGGAACTCGTGGCTCGAGAGGATCGGTTATTTCTTGAGACGAGAGAGACGTTCGTGCAACTCTCGGAAATGCCGAGCAAAACAGACGTGGCGACTTGGATGGGGCATGCCTTCATGCCTCCTCGGTTCGCCTTGACCAAGGTTGGTGATCTTGACCTCTCTAATGATGTTTTGTTCGTTAAGCGAATGTTGCGTGAGAGCCGCGACCTCGGTTCGAATGTTCTCGATCGAGCCAAGCTAACTGAAAAGCAAATTTCTGCTTTTTGCAATGCGCTTGAAGCACTTCCACTAAACAAGTCTCGTCAACAACGCCTTCGGCGCCTCACGAAGGTGGCCAAAGATCTGCACGAGCATATTTCTCTACAAGAAGATGGGCTGACCTCGCTGCTCGCAATGCCAGACATCGCTGAGGCTATTGAGCAGGAGAAAGAAAAAGCGCGACAACGGGCCGTCTCCGAACAGCAGGCAAGAATTGATGCGCTGATCGAAAATCAGAAGCAATTGAGCAGCGCTAACGCAGAGCTCTCAGACACGTCCGCGCTCCTCAGA
>Ga0206795_1065_pt1 | contig 22198 bp, 24 predicted proteins | sample Alteio_BWOrgCont_71_FD_152872 | JGI IMG/M metagenome (GOLD analysis project Ga0206795, IMG submission 152872) | Enriched cells from forest soil in Barre Woods Harvard Forest LTER site, Petersham, Massachusetts, United States -... | ecosystem: Environmental > Terrestrial > Soil > Temperate forest >... | reverse complement strand
TCAACTATTTCACCGAAATTGAGGATCACTTTCTGCGGCGCCGCGGCGGCGGCCTGCTGCTTTCGACGCTCGATTGGGCGTTGATTGAAACCTGGAAGGACGCGGGCATTCCGCTGGAGGCGGCGCTGCGCGGAATTGATTCGGCGTTTGACAAATATGATCTGCGGCCATCGAAGACGAAAAAAGTGAACAGCCTGGCGTATTGCTCGCAGGAAGTTTTGGCTGCGGCGGAAGATATGAAAGAGGCGGCGGTGGGCGTGAGCGTGGGGGATACGTCCGCGAATGATGGTTCTGCGAAACCGAGCGCTGGGCAGGGGTTTGAGCTGGAGACGGTTGCGGCGTTTTTGCGGCGGAATGCCGAGACGATTGCGGGTGCGAAGCTTCCGGAGGGGCCGGCGCGGGTGTTGGCTTCAGAGACGGCGGCGAATTTGCAGCGTCTTGCTGATGAGGTTTGGAGTTTCCACCCAACGAAAGGCACGTTGGGTGGGGCAGCCTCAATTAATGCGCCCTCAGGCAATGTGCGCCTTGAAGATCTGGAGCGGCGGTTGACGGTGATGGAGGACAAATTGTTTGCTGTGTTGCTGGCGTCGACTCCGGATGATCAGATCATCGAGGTGCGGGCGGAGGCGGATCGCGATCTGGCACCGTACCGGCGGAAGATGTCGGGGGCGCAGATTGAGCAGTTGCAGAAGCAATATGTCCACAAGCGGCTGCTGGAGAAGTACAGGCTTCCGCGCCTGAGTTTGTTCTACATGTAATTCGATCTCTTCGCGTCTCTTGCAAACCAAATCAGTGAACCATTCTTTTGATGTGCTCATTCTCGGCGGCGGTGCGGCGGGGTTGATGTGCGCGATCGAGGCTGGGAAGCGCGGACGGCGTGTTGCGGTGCTGGAGTATGCCGACCGGCTGGGGAAGAAAATTCTGATCTCCGGTGGGGGGCGCTGCAATTTCACGAACATTCATTGCCAGCCGGAGAATTTTATTTCGGCGAATCCGCACTTTGCCAAGTCGGCTCTGGCCCGCTATACGCCTGCCGATTTTATTGCGCTGGTCGAGAAGCATCGCATTCCTTATCACGAGAAGATGCTGGGGCAATTGTTCTGCGACCGCTCGGCGCGCGATATTTTGCAGATGCTCGAGGAAGAATGCCGTGAGGCGCGGGTTGAGATTTTTGTGAGCAAGAAGATTGTCGAGGTGAGTCGAGATACGGAATTTGTGGTGCGGACTGCGACGGCAGCGTTTCGCGCTCCGGCTCTTGTGGTAGCGACCGGCGGATTGTCGATCCCGAAGATTGGTGCGACTGCCTTTGGATATGACCTGGCGCGGCAGTTTGGCTTGAAGATTCGAGAGCCGCGGCCGGGGCTGGTTCCGCTGGTCTTCGCCGCGGAGGATCGAGAGCGGTATTGCGATTTGTCGGGAGTTTCGTTCGATGTAGATGCTGCGGCAAACGGCCAGCACTTTCGCGAGAAGATGCTGATTACGCATCGTGGGCTGAGTGGACCGGCGATTCTGCAGATTTCGTCTTATTGGGAGAAGCCGGACGCGATCAGCATCGATATTGCGCCGGACAGTTCCGTGACTGGCGCATTTATCGAACCAATTGTGCAGAGAAATCTGCCGGCGCTGCGGGCGGAGATGCGGAAGATTTTTCCGGCGCGGTTTGGGGAGCGTTGGCTCGAACTGCACGCTCCCGAGGGCTGGACGAACCCGGCGTTGGCGAAGTTTGAAAAGGAGCTTCACGACTGGAACGTTATTCCCGCAGGCACGGAGGGTTTTGAGAAGGCGGAAGTGACCACGGGCGGCGTGGATACGGATGAGCTTTCAGCCAAGACGATGGAGTCGCGGAAGGTTCCGGGGCTGTTCTTTACCGGCGAGGTGGTGGATGTAACCGGGCAGCTTGGGGGATTTAATTTTCAGTGGGCGTGGGCCTCGGGAGCGGCGGCGGGGAGAGCGGTGTGAGTGTAACTTATATGTTACACGGATTCAATGATCGAACTCCGCCGCTATGTTGACGGCCGAGGCAAAGATGTATTTTGGAGAATGGTTTTCGCGTCTGAAAGATCCCCGTGCCAAAGCGAAGATAGCTATTCGCCTGGATCGTCTCGTACTCGGAAAGTTTGGAGATTGCAAGCGCTCCGTGAAGGGCTTTGCGAACTCAGAATCGATTGGGGACCTGGGTATCGGGTGTACTACACGATGTTGGGCAAGGCATGCGTGCTTCTGCTGGCGGCGGCGATAAGAAACAGCAGTCTGCGGATATTGAGCGGGCGACCGCCTGCATGAAAGATTACAAGGAAAGGACTGAGAGACAATGAAACGTAAAACAAGCATCTCTCACGAAGAAGCGCTCATGCGCGAACTGCGCGGTGATCCGCGATTTGCGCTGGAGTATTTGAAGGCTGCACTTGCGGAAGATGACGAGCCACAAGCGCTTCTGCTGGCTTTGCGCCGTGTGGTGCGGGCGCGGGGAATCGCAAAAGTTGCCCGCGCGGCACGGGTGGAGCGTGAAAGCCTCTACCGGGCATTATCGAAGCGGGGAAATCCGAGACTTTCTACGCGGGCGGCGGTAACGAAAGCTGTGGGTTTGAAATTAACTGTGGAAGCGGCAGGCTGAAGACGCCATTTGCCGATCCACATCACCGGTATCTAGTCTGTCGTAGAATCCCATCTTGCTACTCACAATTGAAAAACTGATTTACGGCGGCGACGGACTGGCTCGCCTTGCGGCGAACGATGAGGGCCGGGGCAAGGCCGTGTTTGTGCCCTTTGTGCTGGCCTCGGAAAAAATAGACGGGTCGCTAGTGGAGCAGAAGCCGGGTTTCGTGCGAGCCGTAGCTAACAAAATCGTCGAGCCTTCGCCTCATCGCGTCGCCGCCGGATGCCGCTACTTTCAGCAATGTGGCGGATGCCAGTATCAGCACGCGAGCTACGAACATCAACTCGAAATCAAAAAAGAAATTCTGACCGAGACTCTGCGCCGCACGGCGAAGCTGGAGTTGAGCAGCGAAATTGAAGTCCATGCTTCGCCGCCGTGGAATTACCGGAACCGGTCGCGCTTGCAAGTGCAGAGTCAGCCCGAATTTGCTCTCGGATATTTCCGGATGGGTTCGCATGAATTGCTGGCGGTGGAGGAGTGTCCGATCAGTTCGCCGCTGATCAATCGCGCGATAGCTGCGTTATGGAAGGATGGGCGCGCGGGCAAAGTACCGGCGGGCATTCGCGAAGTGGAGTTTTTTGCCAACGCGGATGACAGCCAATTGCTGATCGAGTTGGGCTGCGGCGCCGAGGTTCGGCGGGCGAATGTCCGGGCGTGGGCTGAGGAGTTGCGCGGCGAGATCAAAGAGATTGTTGGCGTCGTGGCGTTTCGGGAGGGTGATCGGGACGCATCGACGAAGGGAACTCGCTCTGGGCGCTCTTCTTTACAACATTCGTCTTTGCAGAGTTCGGCGGAGAGATTTCTCACAGTCGGCGCGGAGTTTCTTACTTTCACAACCGGGCGAGCGGCGTATCGGGTGAGTGCGGGTTCGTTTTTCCAGACGAATCGATTCCTGATCGACGAACTGGTGAAGATTGTCGCTGGGGGGCAGTCGGGGGAAATAGCTCTGGATCTTTATGCCGGGGTGGGATTGTTTTCCACAGCCCTGGCTGGTGATTTCCGTCACATCGTTTCGGTTGAGTCGTCACAGACATCCTCGGCCGATCTTGCCTACAATCGGCAAGCGAATGGAGAGGCGGTTGAGGCGACAACGGAGCAGTACCTGGCGGGCGCAGTCCTCCCTCAAAGTCCGGACCTCGTGGTGGTAGATCCGCCGCGAAGTGGCCTGGGAGAGCGCGTGGCGCGGCAATTGGGCAACCTGAGGGCGCCACGCGTTGTTTATGTTTCCTGCGATCCGGCTACGCTGGCGCGCGATCTGGTGATTTTGCTGGGTGCGGGCTATCGCGTGGAGCAGGTACACCTGGTGGATCTGTTTCCGCAGACGTTTCATCTGGAGAGCGTTGTGATTCTTACGCGGTAGGCCGCAGTGCTTCCTGTCCGACGCTTTTCGTTCAACATTCAAAAATATGGCGGGATCGGTGCAATTTGGCTCGCGCGTTGGGCCGGTTATACGGGAGATCCCGTTCGGCGCGCTTCGCTTGCTCAGGGCAGGCTCCTCGCTGGGCATGAAGAACGGCTCCGCTCGGGATGACGCCCAATAAGGCCTTACCACTACGAAATATGATTGCGCAGACTACGGTTGCGGGACCTCCTGCTTTTGCGTTTCGACCGGCTCGCCAACCCATGCTGTGGGCCGCGACTGCGTATGCTTGCGGTATTTGGGTGGGGGTGTATTTGTGGCGGCCCATTTTGTGGTGGGTAGTGGCTGTGGTCGCGTTTGGGTTGGCAGCTGCTTTTTTCGCGCGGCGGCGTTCGATGTTGGGCTCGGTGCTGGTTTTGGGAGCGTTCTTTCTGGGCGGCGCGTTCAGTATTCAGGCGCGCGGAAACGCGCCTCGACTCGATACGGGCATTCAGGGCTATGCCGCTGGCGAAGCGCTTGAAATTACCGCGCACGTCACTCGCGATGGCAGGCTGCAACCGGCGGGGATAGGTGAAATTCGCGAGACGCTCGATGTGGAGGCGGAAGAGATCAAGAGCATCGCGGGCGATGTGGCGAAGGTGCGGTCCGGCATTCGGTTGAGTATTTACGCGCCGCGGGGGATGGCCGTCGGCGAAGAAGGCGAAGATATCGTGACGCCGAGCGGGGCATTGCCAATCTTTCATTACGGTCAGCGCATTCGGTTCTCGGCGAAGGTGAAGCTGCCGCGTAATTTTCACAATCCGGGTGCATTCGACTATCAGGGATATCTTGCGGATCACGGAATTGCGGCGCTGGCGTCGGCGAAAAGCAGTGAGGTTGAATTGTTGCCGGGAAGTGAAGCGGGCTGGCTCGCCTTGTGGCGCAGCCGTATGCATCGCGGCGTGGTGCGCAAGGTGCATGAACTCTGGCCGCCGCGCGAGGCGGCGCTGATCGATGCGATGGTGATTGGCGAAGACGCATTTCTCGATCGCGATACACGCATCGACTTTCAGCGGTCGGGAACGTACCACGTGCTGGTGGTTTCGGGGATGAATGTCACGATTCTGGCATTCGTTGTGTTCTGGACGCTGCGGCGGCTGCGGGTCAACGACGTGGCCGCGACAATTCTTACGGTCAGCTGCTGCGTTGGCTATGCCTTCATCACGGAAGTGGGCGCTCCGGTATGGCGGGCGACACTGATGTGCGCGGTTTATCTGGCCACGCGGCTGCTGTATCGCGAGCGCGCGTCGCTGAATGCGCTGGGTGTGGCGGCGCTGGGGCTGCTGATTTTCGATCCACGGCAGCTTTTTACCGCGAGCTTTCAGATGACGTTTTTGTGCGTACTAATGGTGGCGGCGATTGGGATGCCGATTCTGCAGAGAACGTCGCTGCTCTACCGGCAGGCGTTGAAGGCGTGGGATTCGACACACTATGCGGCGCTGCTGCCGCCGGGGGTGGCGCAGTTCCGGATGGACTTGCAGTTGATTGCGGCACGGGTCGCGCGGTTCGTTGGAGAAACGTGGGCGGGGCGGTTGGTGCGGGCGTGGGCATCGTTCGGATTGCGGGTGTGGGAGTTGCTGTTTATTTCGGCACTGATGCAGATGGGACTGGCGTTGCCGATGGCGTACTACTTTCACCGCGCGACCACCACCGGAGTGCCGGCGAACCTGATTGTGGTGCCGCTGGTGCAGATGATGATGCCGGCGGCGATTGCGGCCATCGGGCTGGGATATGTTTCGCTCACGCTGGCGAAAATTCCGGCGTGGCTGACTGCGTTCGCGATTTCGGGGATCAGCGGCAGCGTTCATGGCCTCGGCGGATGGCACGTAGCGGATTGGCGAGTCGCGACGCCGTCGGTGATTGCGATCATGTTGACTTCGGGAGCGCTGCTGCTGGCGATGTGGGCGGCGCGTCAACGCACGGGATTTGTAGTGGCAGGATTGGCGGGCATTTTCGCGGCTTCCCTGGCGTTGGCATTCGTGCCGAGCCGGCCGCATGTGCGCGCTGGCGTGCTGGAGGTGACGTCGATTGATGTGGGCGAAGGGGATTCGACGCTGCTCATTACGCCGCAGGGACGCAATTTGCTGATCGATGCGGGCGGGCCGATTGGGCCGAGCGGGTCGCAGCTTGATTTTGGGGAAGATGTAGTTTCTCCGTATCTTTGGGAGCGCGGAATTTCGCGGCTGGATGCGGTCGCGATTACGCATGGGCACTCCGATCACATTGGCGGCATGATCGCCGTGCTGAAAAACTTTCGTCCGAAGGAGTTGTGGGTCGGGCTGCTGCCGCCTAGCCACGCGCTGGAAGATGTGATTGCGACTGCAAAGTCTCTCGGCGTGAAAGTCGTGCGGCGATGGGAGGGCAATGAGTTCGACTTCGGTGGAGCGCAGGTGAGTGTGCTGTTTCCTCCGCGCGATTGGACGGTGGGCGCGAAGCCGGAGAACAACGATTCGCTGGTGATGCGCGTGAATCTTGGGGAGACGTCGGTGCTGCTGGAGGGAGATGCGGAGAAGCAGGTGGAACGGCGGATTGCGGCATTACACCATCCGAGTGCGAGCCTACTGAAGGTTGGGCATCACGGCAGTGCGAATGCGACGACCGCGGAGCTGGTGGATTCGGCGAAGCCGCAATTTGCGGTGATCTCGGTGGGAGCGGGCAATTCGTTTCATCTGCCGCGGAGCGAAACACTACAGCGGCTAGCCAGTGCCGGCACTCGCGTTTATCGAACGGATATGGGCGGGGCCACGACGTTTTATCTCGATGGACGGTCGGTTAGCGTTTCTGTACCGGAGTTGGAGTCTTCGGCCCTCGATCGTTACTGATGGGTCGCTACGGATTCAGAGTCGTTACGGATTCCGATCGGTAACTTTGATTTCTGCGGTTTCGTCGTCCGCGGGCTCGTTATTGGAAGATGCAGAAGGGCGCTTGGAGGCCGCGATTAGGTTGCGGGCCGCCTCGGCATCGTCTTCGCGGACGAGGATGAGCATGCCGCCGAGGCCGGGGAAAGTATCCTGCACCATCGCGGCCGAGGTCAGGTCGCTCTCGATGTTGGCGGAATCCAGCAAGCCTTTGACGACGAGCGCTTCGGACTCCTGCTCGGAGTCAAACACCTTGACCAACTTTTCGTTCGGGTTTGGACCCGGGTTTGGATCGGAGCTCGATGGAGCGTTTGTCGCGGATTGTGGCATGGTGCCCTCCTGTTTAGCCAAAGAAAGTCTACGCCTGTTATCGAAGTACGTGGTATAGGTGCAGTCACGTAGAGCTGGTTGCTGGCAATGCTTCGCATCTCGCGCAACGGCGAGGTGGTTCGCGTCATCCAACGAAGCGGAAGCGGAGGGTAGCCTATGGGCATCGATTCCAGGAACGTCGAGCGCGGAGAAAACAGATTTCAGCTGGCGCAGGACACTCGTGCCGAGCAGGAAGAGGAGAGAAAGAAAATCCGGCGCCTGCAATTGATGATGAGCATGGTCACGTCTGTGATCAGCCAGGACCCGAGCCTGACGCTGGAGGAGGCGTCCGAACTTGCGGCGGGAGCGAAGCGGGCGGCGCTGACCATGTTTCCGGATAAAGAGCTGGCCTACGATCTGCTCTACAAACCTCGCCTGCAACGGCTGATTCGGGAGCGCTTTCGGCTGCAGTAAAATCCAAAGGTGTAGTTATGGCGGGCAACTCAAAATCCCCGCCCTAACCGCAAAGAACGCGGTTAGAACGGGGCACCCAGCAGGACATGGCTTTCACTTCACTACGCGCGGAAGGAACGGCTGCGGTTGAGCCCGCCTTGATCGAGATCCCGGCTGGATCGTTTCTTATGGGATCGGAGTCGGGGCAGGACTGCGAGCGTCCGGTGCATCGCGTGTGGGTGGATGCTTTTCAGCTTGCGGCCACGCAAGTTACGAACGCCGAATACGCGCGTTTCTTACAGACAGCTTCAATTTCTCCGCCGCCGTTCTGGAATGATCCGAATTTTAATCATCCAGAGCAACCGGTTGTCGCGGTTTCGTGGCATGAAGCGGCGCAATATTGCGAGTGGTTGAGTGCGGAGACTGGTCGCGGGTACCGGTTGCCGACAGAAGCGGAGTGGGAGCGTGCGGCTCGCGGCGGCCTGGAGCAGAAACAATTTCCCTGGGGAGATGCACCGCCGCAATCTTTGCCGGATTACTCGACGCGCTGGGAGACGGGGCCGGAGGCGGTTGCGCGCTATGCACCGAATGCGTTGGGGCTCTTTGATATTGGCGACAATGTGCATGAGTGGTGCAGCGATTGGTACGATCCGAATTATTATGCTGTCTCGCCGGAGCGCAATCCGCGCGGACCGGAACAGAGTTCGATGAAGCCCGCGCGCAAATCTTCGCGCGGAGGTTCGTGGCGGCACCAGATCAAAGTGGCGCGCTGCTCGGCGCGGTCAAGTATTCCGCCGGAGTTTCAGTATGCGGACTATGGGTTTCGGGTGGCGTGCACGATTGAGCGGACGATTGAGTAATTGTGTAATTTAGTAATTGGGGAATTGAAAAACCGGTCAGCAGGTTGCGAAATCAATACCCCGATTACTCAATTCAACAATTACTCAATTTCTTATGTTTCATCCTGATCTTCTCAAGAACAAACGCGCTCTGATTACCGGCGGAGGCACTGGCCTCGGCAAAGGTATGGCGCAGCGGTTCCTCGAACTGGGGGCTGAGGTCTACATTTGCGGGCGCCGCGAAGACGTGCTGACTACGACTGTGGAGGAGCTTTCGGCCAAAGGCAAGATTCACGCGCTGCCTTGCGACGTGCGCGACCTTGAAGCGGTGGAGCGCATGATCGATTCCATTTGGAAAGATGGGCCGCTCGACATACTGGTGAACAATGCGGCGGGAAATTTTATTGCGCGGACCGAGGAGCTCTCGCCGCGCGCGTGGGAGTCGGTGATTGGCATTGTGCTGATGGGAACACTACACTGCACCATGGCTTGCGGCCGGCGCTGGCTGAAGATGGAGCGCGGCGGCACGGTGTTGAGCATTTCTGCCACGTATGCGCTGGTGGGATCGGCGTACGTGGTGCCGTCGGCGGTTTCGAAAGCTGGAGTGGAAGCGTTGATGCGCAGCCTAGCGGTCGAGTGGAGCAATCGCGGCATTCGCATGAATGCGATTGCTCCGGGACCGATTCCGACGCAGGGCGCATTTTCGCGCGTGGTGCCGCTGCCGCAGCTCGAGGAGATGGCGCTGGAGCGCAATCCGCTGCATCGATTTGGAACCGTCGAGGAGTTGGCCAATCTGGCGGCGTTTCTGGTGAGCGACGGATCGGGCTACATCAATGGCGAAGTGATTCGTATGGATGGCGGCGAGTTTTTGCAAGGTGCGGGGGAGTTCAGCAGCCTGGGCCGCGTGCTGAAAGAAGAGGATTGGCAGGCGATCAAACCGAAGAAATCCGGCTCGAAGGGTTGATTTCAGTGCCTCGCCTGTCCAAAGCCGTTGCGGCGTCGTTCCGATGGCCCGCAAGGTCCGTGCCTCGGGAGATCGCCATCGTATTTTGCAACCTACTCTATCGCTGGTCTTGGGCTGGGCGCGCGATCGCTTTCAATAGCAGGTTCACCAGGCTTAGCACGATGGCGCCGATGAAGGCTGCGCCGAAACTACGGACGTAGAATCCGTGGACGACCGCTGCCGCCAATTCCAGCATCAGCGCATTGATCACAAACCAAAAAATGCCGAGCGTGAGCAGCGTGAGCGGGAAGGTGAGAATTTTCAGCGCAGCGCCGAGCGTGGCGTTGATAAAGCCGATGGCCAGCGCGGCGATGAGCGCGGCTGTGGCTCCGGTGACGTAAATGCCGGGCACGAGTTGAGCCATGATCCAGACGGCGATCGCGCTCAGAAGCCAATTTAAAAGCAATCGCATGACGAAACCTCAGTTATGCAATATAGGCCGTTGGGGTGAGATTGTCATTGTGGGGGATTCTTAGTAGCGGTGCATTTTGGCTCACGCGATAGGCCGGATCAGCGGGAGATCCCATTCGACGCGCTTCGCTTGCTCGGGGCAGGCTCCTTTCTCCGCCTGAAGAACGGCTCCGCTCGGGATGACACCATCAATATTTCTTCCAAATTGTTGCAGAGATGGGCTGCGCGTGTCCCTGAGTCATGAAGAATTCATCGACGATTTGCGCGGCGAGAGGGCGCGATACGATAAACTACGCATTCCAATTCAAGGAGGAAAGTCATGCCTGATGCCGCGCTGAGCGGATCTGAATTCAAGAAGCAACTGCACGCGGGAACGCCCAAGCTGGGGCTGTTTCTGAATTCGCATAGTCCCACCATCGCCGAGCAGTTGGCGCACAGCGGTTACGACTGGCTGCTGGTGGATACGCAGCACGGTCCGATGGATCACGAAAAACTTTCTTACATGCTGGGCGGCATCGGCAGCGGCGGTGCGAAGTCGCTGGTGCGCGTGGGCGGATATGACGACCGGCCTGGCATTCAGCAGGCGCTTGATCTGGGCGCGGACGGCGTGCTGATCCCTTACATCAACACGGCCGAGGAGGCGCGGCAGGCGGTGAGTTGCGCGAAGTATCCGACGGTGGGGACGCGCTCGGTGTATTTTCCGCAGCGCAGCATGAACAAGGCGGGATTGCTTGGCTATGCCGGCTCGTGGAATAACGAAGGGATTGTTGCGCTGCAGGTGGAGACGGCGTCGTGCATCGAAAACATCGCCGAGATCGCGGCGGTGCCGGGAGTGGATATTCTGTTTCTTGGGCAGAACGATTTGTGCATGTCGATGGGCCTTTATAACAAGTACGAGTTCCCGCATATGTACACTTCGCCGGAGCTGGATGCGGCGACGAAGAAACTGATTGATCATGCGCGGAAGAACCATGTCATCCTCGGATTATTTTTGTTTGGAACGTCGCGTGTCGGCGAATTTCTGGAAAAGGGATTTACGTTCATCAGCGTAGGGAACGATCTGCATCATGTGCTGACGCAGGCTGGGGCTTACGTGGGCGACGTGGAAAAGATCGCGGCGGAAAAAGGCAAGTCGTGGAAGCGGCGGGGGACGGCGCTGTTTTAGGTTCAAGTCCAAAACCCCGCTCAAGCCATGGGCCGATTGAATGGGGCACCCCTCGCGTCTCTGCTGAGTTTCTCAAAACAATCAAAGTCAAAATCCCCACTTCTGCCAAAACCGGGCAGAAGTGGGGCACCCTTTTTTGATACGCCGGGAATTACAAGGGATCAAAAGAAAAGAAAGTGACGACCTGTTAGCATCGCTTGGTTATGGCGCTGATTGAAGTGCGAAATTTGACGAAAGTGTTTGCGCAGCGCGCGGTCGACGACGTGTCGCTCGAGATTCGCGCGGGCGAGACGCTGGGGCTGGTGGGCGAATCGGGGTCGGGGAAGAGCACGCTGGGGCGGCTGATTTTGCGGCTGATCGAGCCGACGTCGGGGAGCGTGTGGTTTGAGGGGCGCGATCTGATGGCGGCGGGGCGCGGCGAGATGCGGCGGATGCGACGCGACATGCAGATCATTTTCCAGGATCCGTTTGCGTCGCTCGATCCGCGGTTTCGGGTGGAGGATATTGTTGCGGAGCCGCTGCTGATTCATGAGCGCGCGGAGTCGCGCTTCGCTGGACCGGACGGACGGGAACGTCTCCCGCTCCATGATCGCGTTACGGAGTTGTTGCGGGCGGTGGGGTTGGATGAGTCGGCGCGGCGGCGGTATCCGCATGAGTTTTCGGGAGGGCAGCGGCAGAGGATTGGGATTGCGCGGGCGCTGGCCTTGCGGCCGAAATTTATTGTGTGCGATGAGCCGGTGTCGGCGTTGGACGTGAGCGTGGGCGCGCAGATTGTGAATCTGCTGGCTGAATTGCAGCGCGAGTTTGGGCTGACGTATCTCTTTATTTCGCACTCGATGCCGGTGGTGCGTTATCTTTCGACGCGGATTGCGGTGATGTATCGCGGAAAGATTGTGGAGATCGGCGACGCGGAGCAGATTACGGAGCGGCCGGTGCACGCGTATACGAAAAGTTTGATTGAGGCTACGCCGGTGATGGCTGGGTAGGAGTTCGTGAAATTCCAGCTAGTGAACTTTGGCTTGCGCGATGGGCGGTGCAGCGTGAGATCCCTTCGACTTCGCTCAGGGCAGGCTCCTCTCTCCGCCTGAAAAACGGCTCCGCTCGCGATGACGCCAATATAATTTGCGGTGTTGGCTCAAACCGCATTAGCTTCAGCCTCTTGATTTTCCTTCCGTGACATACTTTTCTTATGGAGCCCTTAGCTGTCGTCAAACGTCCGGCTGCAGTTGGGCGCGATTTTGTCGAGCTGGTTTTCGGCTACGGCTTCATCGTGTTTGTGATCTGGATGCCGGAGTATCCGCAGAAGCTGCTGTCGCCGGTGGCGCTGGTGGTGACGCTGGCGATTGTGCTCGCGCGGGGGCAGACGCGGGAGGAGCTTGGATTCGGGCTGCACGGGTTTGTGGCGTCGCTGTGGATTCTTCCGGCGGCGCTGCTGGTGACGGTGGTGAGCACAGCGCTGTCGCGCCATTTTGGAATGCTGCACACGCTGTATAAGGCCGACTTCAAGCATGTCTCGGGGTATGTGCTGTGGACGATTTATCAGCAGTTTCTTTTGAATGATTACTTCATGCCGCGGCTGATTCGGATTACGGGGAGTGAGCGCGTATCCGTGAGTCTGGCCGGAGTGTTGTTTGCGGCGGCGCATTTGCCCAATTTGTGGCTTACGGTGGCGACGCTGGCGTGGGGCGCGATTTCTACGGCGTTATTTTTGCGGTATCGGAATATTTATGCGTTGGGGCTGGCGCAGGGATTATTGGGGCTGACGTTTGCGGTGTGCGTCCCGGAGGCGTTGAGTCATCATTTGCGGGTGGGATTGGGATATTTAAGGTACCGGCAGTAGTAGCGGGGCTGAAGCCCTCTTCTTCTCTTTCTCTTTATGCGTTGACACGGCGGTGAAGCGCCGCTCTTCCACGGTTATGCGGACTGTGGTGGAAATTCCCTCATGCGCCGGTGCCAGCGCAAAAGTACATAAGTCCTTCGACTGCGGTTTTGCCCCGGCTGGCCGGGGCAAAATCCTCGCTCAGGATGACAAGTGATTTAAAACCACCAGACCCAGAGCCAGTCGACGGAGGCGTGGGTGATGGTGGAGGCGGGGACGCGGCGGTTTTCGCGCCAGGCGCGTCCGTAGAAGATGCCGGCGATGGTGGCGAGGATGACATAGCGCCAGTTGAAGTGCGCGCCGCTCATCAGACGCTTGTTGAAGTGCGAGAGGCCGAAGACGATGGATGCGGTGATCAGCGCGGCTTTGCGGCCGATGCGGCGTTCAAGAAGATTCTGCGCCCAGGCGCGGAAGAAGAGTTCTTCCGGCAACGCGGTGAAAAAGAAAATGCCGATCCAGGCGAGTGCGGCTTTCCAGATTGCGGGCGCGTTGGCGTGAGGATGAATGAAGCCGAGCAGAAATCCGAGGAGCAGGACGGCGGGAGCGAAGAATAGAAGTTCGCGCAGGCCGGTTTTGGCGTCGCTCCACTGGAGGTGGAAATCGAAGCCGACACCGCTGAGCTGACGGATGGCGAGAAATCCGTAGAGGCCGATATCGACGAGGAGCAATTCGTTCAAGGGCGCGAGGCCTGCAGGCCATGCGGACACGAACCAGCGCAGGTCGACGGCGAGTCCCAGCGTGAGAAGGATGAAGGCGTCGCGCCAGTTGCCGCGTTGGCCGGGATCGGCTTTAGCGGCGCGCAGGAGCAGCCATGCCACCGTGACGGGCATGAGCGCGTAGAGCGCGAACCACTGCCAACGAAAAATGTGTTGCGACGTGGCCAGCAGAGCGTAGGGGAGGACGAAAAGCGCGGGAGTGATGATGCGTACTGGGGCTGGCCACTTTTGTATGGAGCGAGCGATGGAGTTGGCCGCGCATCCAAAGGCGATGGCTGGCGCGAGTTCGAGCGCGAAGCAGATGATGGCCAGCGGGGTGACGTTCTGCATGGAAGTATCTTAATTGTGGAGGCTGTTGAAGTCGTCCCCGCGAGATCCGCATTCCGGGCAGTGACGTGTTTTCTTTTGTTAGGGCGCTCTTGTTTCACACGCACGCGACAGCTAGAATTTCGCGGATTCGTTTCTGCTGCTTTTTAGGAGGCTTCTATGGCCGCTGCTCCGCTCGTTCCCGGTTCGCCGGATTCTCCTGCGCCCGCACCTGCGCTTTCGCAGGGCGCGCGCATCGTCGACACGTTCATTGCGCCGTCGAAGACGTTCACCGATTTGCGGCGGAGCGCTGCGTGGTGGGCGCCGTGGATTCTCATCTCGATTTTTTCTATGGTGTTCATGTACGCGATTTCGAAACAAGTAGGGTTCGACCAAGTCAGCCGGTATGCGGTTACACATTCGTCACGAGCCCAACAATTCGATAGCTTGCCGCCGGATCAGCAGGCGAAGCAGCTCCAGATTTCGAGCAAGGTGGTCGCAGGATTTGGCTACGGCAATCCGGTTTTGGTCCTGCTCTTCTGCCTGATCGGGACGCTCCCATTGTGGCTTACCTTTCGGCTCGCGTTCGGGGCGGAGACGACGTTTGGACAGGCCTACGCCATCACGATCTATGGCTGGCTTCCGGGGATTCTAACTGCGATCCTGGGCACGATCGCGCTATTTGCCGGCGCCAATCCCGAGGGGTTTGACGTCAACAATCCTGTGGGAACGAATCTTGGCTACTATCTCGATCCCGACACGACGAGCCGGTTCGTACGAGCCATTGCGTCGTCGCTCGACGTTCTGAGTTTTTGGTCCATTGTGCTGATCGGAATCGGATATGCGTGTACGAGCAAGGTGAAGCGCTCGACCGCGATCATCGTAGTCGCGGTTTGGTTCTTCGCTTTTAAGTTGATACAGGCGGGACTGGCGTCGATGTAGGAATTATTGTGCGATCGATTCGATGGCCGCGATCGCTTCCTGCGGGAGTGTGAGGTCGAGGCTGGCTAGGTCTTCTTGCATGTGATCGGCGCTGGTGGTGCCGGTCATGGGCAGCATGCCGATGGAGCGGGCGAAGGCGAAAACAATCTGCGCGGGCGTAGCGTTTAGCCGCTCGGCGAGAGGGTTGAGCGCCTGCAGGACTTCGCGGTTGGCGGTGAGCAGAGAGAATCCCTGATAGACGATGTTGCGCGGACGGCAGAAGTGGCGCACATCGCGATCCCATCCCATGCTGGCGAAGCAGCGATTCTGTACGAAGGCCGGCATCTCGGCGCGGGCGGCTTCCATTTGCTGAAGGTGATCGAGTGAGACGTTGCTGACGCCGAGGAGGCGCGCGCGTCCGGCGTCGCGCTCGCGGCGCATGGCTTCCCAGACCTCGGTGTCGAATTCGGTCCAGTCATAATTCGACGCGGGGCCGTGCAGAACGAAGCTGTCGACGCGGTCGGTGGCGAGATGTTCGAGGGAACTGGCCAGCGACTGCGCGACCTGAACGGTGAGCGTGGCGGCGGGATCGTAGGGCAGGCGATGATCCTGTCCGCGGGCGTAGGTGAATTTGGTTTGCAGGAAAAGATCGTCGCGGGTGACGATTCCGGCGCGGTAAGCGGCGGCGAGCCCTTCGCCGACTCCGGCTTCGAAGTAATGGCGGCGCTGGTTGGCAGTGTCGATGGCGCGGAATCCGGCACGGAGCGCGAGTTCGGTGAGTGCGGCGGTGCGGTCTTCTTTCCAGGCAGTGCCGTAGAGGAATGTGGGAGTGGGCATTGGCTTCATTTTGACATGAGCGGATTCAGCGAACTCGAGAACTTTAACCACAGAGGAGAGGGAGGAAAAACGTTCTTTGTATCTTTCATCTGCCGTCGTAATCGAATAACCTGCTTACGTCCATCCAGATTTCTTCATGCCCAGGAGGCTCTTCCGTGAAACGCATTTTGATTGTTTTGTTTGCGCTCTCGACAACGTTTGCCCTTGCCCAGGCTCCCGCCGCGACGACGAAAGATCCGGTGGCGACTTCGCTGCGTTCGCTGCTCGAGCGGTCGCAGAAGAACACGATTGGCGCGATTGAGGCCATGCCCGCCGACAAGTTTTCGTACAAGCCTACGGCCGATCAGATTACGTTTGCGCATCTGGCGGTTCACATTGTCGGATTTAATAACGGGTTCTGCGCGAAGGCCGGGGATGTTCCTGCCCCGAAAGTCGAGGAGCCAAAAGAGAGCGACTCGAAGGATCAATTAGTGGCTGCGGTGAAGGCGTCGTACAGCTTTTGCAGCGACGCGCTGAGCAAGATGGATGATTCAAAGCTGGGCGATACGATTGATCTTTTTGGCGGACGGCAGGCGCCGCGAGCGATGGCAGCATTGATTCTGTCGAGCGGATGGTCCGATCACTATGCGGCCGCAGCGATGTATCTGCGGCTGAATAACATCGTGCCGCCGAGTGCGCAGAAGAAATAGCCCGGGGGACTGAAGCCCTTTTCTTTTTTATGCTGGACGCGGGGCTGAAGCGCCGCTCTTCTACGGTAGCCCTCAGCAGCAGAGATCACCCACCCAACGAAAACCACGTTGGGTGGGGCACCCTCTTAGTGCGCAGCGGGGCTTCCGCGCAGCATTAATTGCTGGGAGATCCTTCGCTTCGCCTGAAGAACGGCTCCGCTCAGGATGACGCCAATCTTTTGCTGATAGTGGAGCCTGTTGAGGCTTTAACGTTCGCCTTACTCGTTTTTACCCGCGGCCGATGCCTACGTATTCGAATCCGAGGGCGCGGAGGCGGGTGGAGTCGAGCAGGTTTTTGGTGTCGACGATGACCGGTTTTTTGAGCAGGTGCTTGATGCGGTCGAAATCGAGGGCGCGGAACTCGGGCCATCCGGTGCCGACGACCAGCGCGTCGGAGCCTTCAGCCGCAGCGTAGGCCGAGTCGCAGTAACGCACGGACGAGTCGAGCCGCGTCTTGGCTTCGGGAATGGCAACGGGATCGTAGGCGCGAACGCGGGCGCCTCTTGAGACCAGGGTTTCGGCGAGACGCAGCGAGGACGATCCGGCGACGGAATTTGTGTTGGGCTTGAAGGCCAGCCCGATAATCCCCACATCTTTGTCTTCGACCGAGTTGAGCGTGTGGGCGATTTTTTCGACCAGGCGCTCGGCGAGATTCTGGTTGACGTCACGCGCCGCACTGAGCACTTTCAGCGAGACGCCGTGTGACTGCGCCAACGAAGAAATGGAATCGAGATCGGATTCGACGAAGACGCCGCCCATACCGGCTCCGGGCTGCAGGCAGCGGGGAGCGATTTTTTTGTCGAGGCCGAGCGCGAGAGCGAGGCTGACGGCATCGGCGTCAACGCGCTCGCAGAGCGTGGCGACTTCGTTGATGAAAGAAATCTTGGTGGCGACATAGGCGGTCGCGGATTCGCGAACCAGTTCCGCAGTCGCCTGATTGGTGACGATTACGGGAACGCCGCGCATCACCAGCGGGTGAAAGATCTGTTTCAGCACCTGTACGGCTTCGTTGGAAGTTGTGCCAAGAATCAGGCGATCGGGCCAGTTGAAATCTTCCACGGCGCAGCCATCGGTGAAGAACATGGGCTGGGCAACGATGGTCGCCTGAACTCCTGCGGCATTCAGAGTATTTTGCAGCGCGTTGGCGGTGCCGACTGGCGCCGGAGTGACCACGGTCAGGATCGGCGGCTTGGGCGCGAGTCGCGCGATGCGCAGGGCGACGTCCGCGAGATTGTCGTGCTTGTCTTCGGCGAGAAAGATGACCTGCGTCTTGCGGGCAAACGATTCGATGTCGGTGGAGTAGGCAAGACGCCCGGCGCGAACGTTGCGGCGGATAATCTCTTTCAGATTTTTTTCGAAGAACGGGATGTTGCCCTGAGCCATCTCGACCATGCGGGTGCGGTCGGGATGACAACAGGAAACTGGAGTGCCGAAATCCGCCAGACAGGCCGAAATCACCGTTCCCAGATACCCCGAACCGTAAACTCCGATCTGCATTGATCTTCTCCCAGGTGCCCGGAAAGCCGTGCCGAAAGTGGCATTTGGCGCGGTTGCGGGCTGCTTGCCCTGTTCCTTATCTACAGGCGCGGGAGGGGCTTTTCAATGCACGCAAGGGAGATGTACCTAGGGCCATGCACGCATGGGGTGGGTAACTGATCGAGGGGGTACGGGAGTGTGGGTGAATTGCCGTCGGTTTAAGGGATTACCGGTTTTGAGAGGCTGGAGTGGAAGCTACTTCGAGACCAGGCGGCGGCCGAGCGGGAGTGGGGCGAGGTCGATCCAACAATTCTGCGCATCTTCGCGAACGAAGATCAGGCGCTCGACCAAGACGCGGCGGCTGCCCGAAAAGTGCTCCCAACGCTCGCGGGCGATCTTGAAGGCGTCGCGGGCGAGGGGTTCGGCACCCATCTTCACAATGGTGAGGTGCGGGATGTACGGCCACTCTTCTTTATATTCGAGCGCCTGCATGTTGAGCTGGTGATGCAGCTCGCACATGCGCGAAGCAGCGCCATCGATGCGGATGTAGACGGTCGGCGTGACGGGGCAGAAAGTTTCGACGTTGCCGAGATTGACCTCGAAGGGCTCAATCTGGGTACAGGCTTTTTGTAAACACTCAATGGCGGAGCTTTCGCTGCCGTGCAGCGGCCGCGGCGGAAGGATGGTCAGATGGGCGCTGAGATGAGGGAGTTCCGGATGCAGCTCGCGCCGGAGGTTTTCGACGAACTCGCCGGCGGCGCCTTCCACGTAGGCTACCAGCGCATAACGCAGTCCCTGCATACCTGATAAAAAGTATACAACTCTGTCAACATTTGTAAGCGGGAGAAAATCGAGTTGAGAGGCCCGGCGATGCACCGAGGTCACCGGCGCAAGTCATTTATAATGCAGAAGTCGGGGCGTAGCGCAGCCTGGTAGCGCACCTGCCTTGGGCGCAGGGGGTCGTAGGTTCGAATCCTATCGCCCCGACCATTCAATCAGTTACGCGGTTTTCCTCCAATTTGCGACCCCACGCCTTGGAGGGCACATGCAACCGCGTTTTGAGCAGTTTCTTAGAGAACGGCAATACCTCACGAACGTTTCCCCGCGCACAATCGAGTGGTATGAGTACAGCCTCAAGTGGTTGTGTTGCGAATCTCCTACAGAAGATGAATTGAAAACAACCGTGATTCGGATGCGGGAGCGCGGTCTAAAGGAGACCGGGTTGTAACTCGGTAATTCGGGCCATCAATTCTTATCTGCATTGGGACACGGTGGGAGTGGACCGGAAATGTGGTCCAGGGTGCGAGCATCTGAGAATTGCAAAACTGAAAGAGCCTCAACTGATCCTGCCCACGTTTACCGTGGAGCAAGTGAAACGCCTTATCCAGTGGAAGCCGAAACACAAGAGCTTTTGGCAACGGCGGCTTCACCTGCTCATCAAGTTCCTGCTTGATACCGGCTGCCGGATCAGCGAAGCGCTTAACATCCGCGTCCGCGAGATTGACATGGACAACATGCTGCTCACCCTGGACGGCAAAGGCCGCAAGCAGCGCATTGTCCCGTTCTCGTTCGAGTTGAGGCGGGCAATGTTCCGCTACATCGCGGATTTTGAGCGCAAGCCGGATCTGCTCCTACTCGGAACACGAAATGAGACGAAGATGGGCCGGAGGGTAGTCTTGCGGGCGGTAAAAAATCTCTGCAAGCGCATCGGGTTTGATCCTCCGGCGCGAACGGTCCACGCATTCCGCCACACCTTCGCGGTAAACTATCTCCGGCGCGGCGGCAGCGTGTTCCATCTGCAAAAAGTCTTGGGACATTCCACGCTGGAGATGACGCGACGGTACGCGAACCTGATGACGGAGGATTTACAGGCGGTGCATGAGCGGGTCAGTTTGCTATCTGCCCGGTGACGCCGAAATTTGACGCGCGATTGTCTCACCTATCTCGCGCCAAGTTGCATCCTCATGAACCAGCACGCGAAACGGGACAGGTGGAACTCCCGTCCGGTAATCGACCGCTTCCGCCATACCCTCCACGTCCACAAAGCCCGGCAGTAGCGGATAAGGAGTCCGTTTGAGAATGCGGGCGTTGCGTTCACGGCTCACGTTAGGCATGAGTGCCAACATCTCAAAGGCGGGCGTGTTTGGCTGCATCATAATTTCCACATCATACAAGCAAATTCGGACGATTTATAGACCGTACATCGCGTTGTAAATGTCATTGCATTGTGGCAAGTAGCGTTCAATGAGTCTTTGCTCGGTTATGTTCCGGGTCAACGCGCTCGGCATGTTGCAGAATGCAACGTATAGCTGTGTCCAGCCCGCCGCTTCCTCCCATGCTGAATACTTCTCATGGCTACGGCACACGCGCTCTGACAATTCTTTCGCTTGGCCGAAGTAGAGCGGGCGATACGGCAGAGGACTCCAACTTGGGTCATAAGCCAAGACAACGTAAAGTCCGGCATAGCTCGGCACGAGGGTGGTGGCAATCGGCCTAGCAGCTAGGCGTAGCGTAGCCCTGTAAGTCAATCTAAGTGGTGCGGGCGGGGAAAATGAGACTTGCTCGAATCTGATCCGTGGGACTAATTGCGCGATGCTCGACATAACCGGCTCCTGGGAGAGAAAAATTCACCTACAATTAGCAATATGGTTTGGGAGTCGAGAACGATGCAAGTTACCCAGATTACCGCCGGACATGGACTCTGGTAACTTGACAACCGGCGCGGTCTGTTGAGGAACGGGGAGGGCCGGGTTGTTACTTGAGTCGCCCCTGCATGTAGAGCAGCACGCCGTCTAGCTGAACGCTATTGAGTGCGCCCTTGGCTTCAAAGGTTACCCCGTTAGCCGTCCGGCGAATCTCGCCAAGCTGTTTACGGCGTGGAAAATGTTGGATCACGGAAATGCGGCTGCCCGTGCGGTTCGGTTTGTAATGAATGACCATTTTGTTGCCCTCCAAGACACGTTAGCCGACAGCTAAAATGCTGTCAAGTGCTTTTTAATCTGTACTTTATAAATGGACCAGCTAAAGGGACGCGCAAAGTGGACCTTCGCCATGCGTTCGCTTTATTTTCAAGGACTTACCGGCTCTTTCGCTTATAATTCGCCATAGGTTTTGCAATTGACTTGTGTTTTCAATAGCTTGTGGGGATTTTCTCAAATCGGAAAAATGTTTGTTTATGGATGAAAATGGGATGCGGCGGGCCCTAAGTGATTGATGCTGAAGATTTTAACGGTCACCCTCTGCCCGCTCCCGTTTGGCCGCCGCCTGTTTGGCGTCTCTCGCATACCACCACGCCTTGTACTTGTCCCGCACCTCATCGGCTGTAGCTGCCACGGCTATTAGCGTCTCGCCATCGTAAGCCGTCCACACAGTGTCACCGTTGCGGCTGATGCTGTCTCCGTAGGGCACGCTGTCAGCGGGGACCTTGCGGACTGACATATCCGGGAACCGCTCGCTGAGTGGCACGCGCGGTCCAGATGTCTTGTTGCCATGACTGTCATCTCTCACGGCTCTTGCGATTGCGTGGTCTTTCAATGCTTTTTGTCCTCTCGCTGCTCGGGTCCAAGGTGTTTTACCGTCGTATGTGGCACAGTGCCGCTGGTTAGCACTGTATGCGCCGTAAAGTATTAATTCTAATAATCATATTCAACTAAACCCAAACAATGTCTTGTACCTGGCACAGTGGCACAGTCTTACGATGAAGGGCGCACACGCACGCCAATCAACCCCCGAACAGGATGAGCACGTCCGGCCACGCGCCTACGGCCATAGTTCCACCGCGCTTTGATGGCCCTGCATAATCCGGTCAACATCTACGCCATAGCCCAATTTCACGATGAGTGCTTCAATCTCGGGGATTGCGGTAACGGCATCGGGTGCATCCTCAAGGTGTTGCTCAATGAACGGTCGCGCTACGTCATTCTCATCCATCAAGTCAGCCGTAGCATCCAAGACTGACGCGGGCGGAGCATCGCCACTGGCAAACACAACCGGCGCGGCTTTAATCAACTGCCACAGAATGCCCGGAATCTCCCACGCTAAATCATCTTCTAATGTGAAGTCTTTGGACTTGCTGAAATCGCCGTTGAACAACACGAAGCGCAACCGTTCTTTGAACGCCACGGTGGGCGGCAAAGCGGGTCTATCGTTCGTGGTGAGGATGAGAGTATGTGACGGCGCAAAACCTTCCGTGTTTTTGTACAGATCAGCTCCGGCCAAGGTGTCACCGCCCGTGAGCATCTT
>Ga0206795_1057_pt1 | contig 22467 bp, 27 predicted proteins | sample Alteio_BWOrgCont_71_FD_152872 | JGI IMG/M metagenome (GOLD analysis project Ga0206795, IMG submission 152872) | Enriched cells from forest soil in Barre Woods Harvard Forest LTER site, Petersham, Massachusetts, United States -... | ecosystem: Environmental > Terrestrial > Soil > Temperate forest >... | reverse complement strand
GCGAACCCGATCGTCGCGCACGAACTTCTCAAGCAGGTGAACACCTTGGTGCAACAGCCGATCCCAGGACTCTCCCTTCCGATACTCAAACGGAGTGTCACGGAAGGTGGTCCACTCCTTGAACAACGCTACGGTCGGGTCCTGCTGTTCGAAGTAAGCGCCCAGGGCCTTCTCAAATGAGCGCCCAAAGACCATAGCGGCCCGCGTGTCTTTCTCTCGCCAACCATCGAGATAGCGGTAGCGATAGCTGCGAGGGCAGCGCAGGTACTGACTGATCTGGGTGTAGCTGTAAATCATCGTCATGCCTGTGCCTGCTTCTCGCTGACCTCTGTATGGACAAGTTCTTCCCACTCCGCTGCCGGGGCGAAGGCTTCCAGGTTCTGGAATGTCTGACCCTTCAGGGTTATGTGTGTAGTCCGAACAACACCGCGGAGATTGACCAAGGCCTTCTCATCCATTTGATCCTGACTCAGCAGTTCCATGTCGTAGCCGAAATCGCGCAGGAACCAATTGAGTTTCCACAAGCCGCGCTCGGTTGCGTAGAGCCGGCCGGAGAAGGACTGACGCTCGAACGCTTGGGGTTCTAGCACAACGAATCGGACGAGCAGAAAGGCCTTCTGCGGATGCCAGCGGTAGGAGGCCCATTCGACGCGAACCAGGAACAGGCCTTCCAGGGGAGGGTTGCCATCCTGCTGGCGGGAATGAAGACCCGGGATATGGCGTTTCACTGTTTCACCTCCACGGGTTGGGCATAGGAATTGAGTTTGCAGATCAGGCCATTCCTGTCTTCATTGGCCGAGGCTGCTAGGTGGGAAATAAAGGACTCGACCAAATCCCGACTGGCCTCTTTAAGCGTTTCAGTACCGCAGAAATGAGCCGCGTAACTCTTTACCAAGTTTGGATCGAGGTTGTGTTGGCGAATCAGGAGGCACAGTTGATCGCGAAGCCGGGTGGAACCGTCCTTCGAGCCGTTCGACTCGTGACGGACGTTTGAATTTCTCGAACCAGCTACAGGCTTCGACGGTTCGGAGATCCATCCCAATTCCTCGACAGAACAAAGGCCGATACCATACGCTTTGCGCAGAGCTCGGTTAACGGCACGCGTCTCGGCGACACGCATCTCGGCACCATGAACGAGTGGTGACACATTAGAGGGATCAGCGTCGCCGAATCCTACAAAACCACGCGAGTGATGGGACTTGTGAACAGTCGACTTGAAAACCCAACGGTTAGTAGAGGGATCCGAAAGCTGTAGTACCGGTTCCACTCGAATGCTATTGCAAAGGCGGCGATTCGCTAACCGCAACAATCCGCTATGAGTGATGTACCAATGGCCATCGATCATTCTAAGCTCGCCTAAAGCAACGGAGAAACCGAACGTTGTGGTAAGCTCCCGAAGAACTTTAAGCATGAGCTTCGAACATTGCGCAGGCCACAAGGCTTTGGCGTGCGCTCGATTGTTGCGAGCAAGCTGTGACTTAACCCTTAGATTCGGAGTCATGTGACCCCTCCTTGAAGTCTATTGTAACTATTATAGTTCTATAGGACTATTACTTGTCAACCAATAAACAGCATGTCGGCAAACGGGACAGTCCTGACTTGAAGGCATTGGGAAGACGCCTCCGCGAGTTACGTGGTTTTGATCTGACGCAGGAGGAATTCGCTAAAGAGCTCAGAGTGAGCCAGAGCCAGCTCTCAAAGTATGAAAGAGGAGCTGCAGCTCCACCCGCTGACGTCCTTTTTTTCGTGAAGAAGCGCTTTCGAGTCAGTATCGATTGGTTGTTAACCGGCGAGGGAGAGAGAAACTGATACGGTCCGGCCTCGGCGGCTCACAGGGATGGACCCTCGAATTTACGACTGTCATATATCTAGCGTCACTGCTTCCTTGCTCAACCCTGCGCGGTTTCGCGTCTTATTCATACAGTCGATTTTAGCTGCCCACTGACCTGAAGTTGTGGATTAGTGTCGGTGATACTGCGGACGTGAATTGTAACTGTCGGCTCGTCTAGAGTGCCCATCACCAAGACACTCAGTCCAAGGAATTTTCCCGCTTGCTGTTGATCGTCCAAGTTGTACCATGGCGTCGTCTCTCAAGATGAACCGCTGGCCATTCTGTGACGGGATTTTCCCCCTAAATGTCCTGATCGCGAATTGGTCCTGCGAGTTATTCTCTGCCTCAACGCGAATTCCGGGCGCCATGCACCTGTCACAATGAATCCACTTGCTGTTAGGGCAGCCGTCAGGAGTAGCGCGCCTGCGTATAGATGTTTTCGATGCATGTTGGAGGATTGTAGGTACTACTCGTTGGAGAATACAACGGTATATCTACTCCGAGCGTTTGCTCTCCCGGCAGAGGCAAAGGGCCCCCGAGTGCCCAAAAAGTAACCTAGAAGTTCCATATTTTGTCCCCTACACGGCTCCTCTCTGGTTACAATTTTTGGCGAACCTAAAGCGAAGAGCTTAAGTGTCAAAATTCAGGCAACGATTTGGGATGAGGTAAGGAACGCTGCAGGGGCAGAAGCATGACGATGGACAATTCCGCACTGCTTCACCTCGCTACCAAGGCAAACCGGCTAGCCGCACGGGTGAGCCGGGAAAGCGAGTTACACCGTATCGCGGGGCGACTGATTAGGAACCCCAGCGACTTGCGCGCCTTGGCCCGATCGGCAGTCTATGCGGCAAAGACGGAGGGATCTGTTTTCTCGGACGCCTTGAAAACCGGCACAGGTTTTCTGCTACTGCAGTTTGCAATCGAACGAGTGTCATACCTTTGTTGGGAAGATCTATGGAACGACAAGCATCCTGGTCGATTCGGCCAGGCATGGGACGGCAAGGATTTCGAATTGATGTCGGTCTGGAGGAAAGAGGTACGCGCGATCATCAAGGAATGCAACCAGGAGTGGATGTTGCTAGTAAGGGACGTGGAAGAATACATAGAAAGGCTGATCGACTCCGGTGCCAGCAAAGAAGCCGCCGGGGAGTTGGCCGCCTGGTATTCGAAGGTGCGATATACCGAGCTGCCGGAACGGGGTGTAGATGAAAGCTCTTAAGCGACAATGCGGAAGAGTGAAGTCGGATGGCGCGCGATGTCTCGCTGCCGCCCTTCCAGATTCGACTTTCTGTTTCTTTCACGATCCATCAAAGACCGCAGAAAGGCGCGAGGCACACGCGGCCGGAGGGCGCCAGAACCGCATGAGGACCCTGGACACTGCCACACCAGATCTGGAGATCAAAGGCTGCGGAGATGTCGTCGCGCTTCTGTCCGAGACCATAAACCAAGTTCGGAAGGGACTTATCGATCCGCGGGTTGCCAACTCGGTGGGTTACCTGGCTAACCAGATGGTCAGGGTGCTGGCTCAAGACGAGCTGGAAGATCGCATCGATAGACTTGAGCAAGCGATCGAGCGCCGAGGCAACGTTCCGGAGTTAATGATGAAGGGATTGGCTAATGTTAAAGCCGCAAATTCACAAACGGTTGGACAGGATTGAAGTCGAACTGACGCCGAAAGAATGGGCCATTAGGCTGGTCGACGAGATCCGCCGTCATCCTTGCGAACCAGACTTCCTGCGAGCTCTCGCGAAGGGACCCTATCGTGAATCGCCTTACGTGAAGCCGTTTTTCATGTTGGCCAAACAAGCTGAAAAGCGCTATCCGGGACAGAAGCCGGAAAATGAGAAAGCAACGCAGAAATTGAGCAGGGATCTTCGAATGGAATACCAGTTCTTGAAAAGGGTGATTAATAATCTCAGTCAAGAAGTGGAAATCAAGACCGACAAAAGTCGTCTAAAGATCAGTGCTCTGACGTGCCAACTTGACGGGTTTATCTCCCGTAGTGCCTTCGCGGTGATCATTGAGAAAGCTACCGCATGGGTCGAAGGGTGCAAAACCACAGAAGCCGATGAAGAAAAGCGCTTACTGATCCTGAAGGAACTCGCCAAGGCGGGGCTCGTCGCAGGATCACGCGAACTCTTGCTTTCTCTGGGCCAAGACTGGGCCGACGACGCGGCCCTGCTGCTTAGGAATATTCTTGTGCACAAGGGTGCCGTCGAGGTAGTTCAGAAAACATATTTTGACGGTCATGCAATACTGAACCACCGTATTGAAGGCGAATTGGAGACAACCATCCAGCTAGTCCTAGAAGCCATCGCGATGTTCAACGAGTACGTAAGTACAAATACGAGTGGGCTCAGCCAGCGGTTGGAGCGGTCCGAAGACGGAGGCCTGCGTGCAACAGTCGGCGAAAAGAGAAGCTGCACTTTAAAGATTGATGTCGAAGCGATTCGTGGCGGGATGAGTGATTTAATAAGTTACATAGAGTCGCAATGGATAAAAAAAGCGAAGAATCAGGCGACTGCTGACCTGTTGGAGGAAACCGGCGAACATGGGGATTTCCTGTCGGCGTGCTTCAAAGAAGAAGTCGTCGTAAAGCCGTTCGTTTAGTAGAAGAATGAACCGGCTTCTGTGTCGCTGACCGGGAATATCTGGACGCTGAGACTAGTTAACAAGACCCGGTACACTCCTTGGACGTGTGGCGTCGAACCGAAGTTGAGGTAGGTGGACTCCGCCGAGTCGTTTTTGGATAGTGCTGGCTACTGCTGGAATGGGTGCCACTTTTCCTGTGAGGATGGAAATGAAGAAATGGTTATTCATTTTACTTCTTTTGATCCTTCCGGCGAAGGTATCGGGGCAGCATACCGTCAATGGCAATTATGCCCATACGGGCAGCGGATCGACCCAGGGCAATACTTGCAGGGAAGGAGGTAAACGGTGGATCGACGTTACCTGCCCTCCGTACAATGCCGATCCAACGGGAATGGCCACTTCAAACGCCGCCATCCAAGGTGCTATTATGGCTGCCTGCGCTACGCCTCCGTCATCTGCCTACGGATCACGCACGGCGATCTATTTTCCTGCCGGAATATATTCGGTCGATCAGCCCCAGACGCCATCCACAGCTCCCATTTTCTCGATTCCTTGTGGCGGACTGCTCTTTCTTGGCGGCGGATCGCTCCGAGCGGGCAATGAAGGGACCCCGCAATTCGGTCAAGCTGGTGCGGGAGCTGCGATCCAGGTGTTCCGCAGCGGAGGTGCCAGCCCGAACGATGCCGCAATATTTGGCTGTGTAAGTCATACACAGATCACTTTTCGCAACCTGGACATTGAGGGTTGGAACCAGGCGGTCAGTGGCTACAATTGCAGCCAACTCAGTGTCCCAGACTCGATCCTTGGCGTGCTCGGCCACACGGGCCACACCGATAACGCCCCTCTCGTCGTTTATAACTCGATCTGGGTCCGCGCGACGAACACGACCTTCTTCACGCTGAACGGCGGCGACTACTGCGCCATCTTCGGTGGAAACATCCCAGTCGCAGGCGAGTCCGCCCTCGCTGGAGATGTGACCATCGAGGGCTCGGTGAGTTCCTGCGGTGGTTTTGAGTACATCCAGCGTGTCGCTAATACCAACAGTACAGGCAGCTACACCTTTGATAAATTCAAGCTGGAAAACAGCTTGAACCCACTATTCACCGTTAACGAGTCCATCCCTGGTCTGCTCAACGTGAGATTCGGATTCGTCACCGTAAAAGATTCGGAGTTGCAGGATGCTGGTAGCAATCTCCCTCTGCTGGTGTCGAACACACTGAGCGGTGGCTTCACCGGGGTCTCCCTGATTAGCTCAGCCGGGACCTCTCCTACGGTAGTGCGATCCGCATCCACAGGTGATCTGCGCCAGTCCGTAAATTCCTTGGCGCAAGCTGCTTTGTATGGTTTCGCGGACCAGAACGGCAATCCGATTTACACCAGCAATTCTTCGTCCGGCGGTTTGAACCAAATCGTCACCAACGGAGGGTCAAATGGGGTAGTCACATGTTCGGCGTACATCTCTCAGTGCGGTAACGACTCGAATCATGATTCCGTCCCCGGCTACTCTTTTTTTAAGGCGGGGACTCTTCTAGCCACATTGGGGCTGGATGCTCATGAAGGCCTCCTCTGGGCCAGCGGCACAGTGCATGGCTTCGAGATGGGAATGCGGTCCGATTCCGAAGGCACCGTAGACATTACGGCTGCGAAATATCTTCCGCCTACGAACCCGAGTGGGACCGCTACGACGGGAGGCGCCCTCTCTGCTGCGACCTACTATGGGACTCTATGGGCTTATGATGGAGTGAGCTGCGTCACTACGTCTAGCCATTCGGCTTTCGCCTATATCCCGGGAGTAGTCGTCGGCGGGGCGAATAATGCGATCACTTTCAATTGGACCGGTCCAGCTACTAGCCCCTCGGTGCCTTCGGGATATTGTTTGCAGGTTGTCACTACGGCGCCAATAGAAGCGGATTCCTCTGCAACGCAAGCGCTGACGATTTCCGGTGGAGGAACGACGAGCTTTTTGTATACAGGGCAGCCCCAGACAAACATCGGGCTGGCCGATCCTACGTCATATATGACGCCAGTTCATCGCTTCACGGCTACTTCATTGGGTGTTGGTACGACAGGTCCCCAGGCAACTTTAGATGTAGCTGGCGGGATGCGATGTGCGCTCGCGACCAAATCGATGGCCTACACGCTCGCGAGCACCGATTGCATTGTCGATGTGACGGGCACCACAACGATCACCGCTCCCCGTGCTCTATCAGGCGTGGTATGGAGGGTCTTCAACTCAGGATCAAACACCGTAACTATCAAGGCGGATTCCGGGAACATAAACGGTGGGGCAAATGTCACGCGCTCCGCGAACACCGGCTATCAGGTTTGGTGTGATGGCACGAATTGTTTTGCTCAATAAGATTCTGAACATTGCCCAAGACCACCGGGATCGGGCGTCATGCCAGAAGTCCCGGATATATTTGCGTCAGGAGAAATGCAGGCGTGTAATGCCCCGATCGTGGTGCTGGCGGATGTCGCGCAAGATCCTCACCCGAAGCTATCCGAAGATTAAACGGTTTATTGTTTGCGCGAGACACGAAAGTTCTCGGCACGCCAAGCGCATTTAGCGTGTGGAAGCTTTACGCTGGCCGCGAATTGGACCCATGATCATGTGCGACGATCTTCTTGCGACGCGCGAAGCAGACCGAAGCCAGAGTCCCGGTGCCAATCAGCAACAGCAACAAGCTGCTGGGTTCAGGAGTAGGAGTGGGAGCAGGAAATTGGTACGTGAAGCTATCGATACCATCCGCCTGTGCGATGACCAGCGTCCCCAACGGTCCATCCGGCAAGTCATTATTTAGCATGTAGGTGCCTGGCACAAACGTTGGGGCACTCTCCATACCGCTGTAAACTTGCGGGCCAAATGCATCGATAAAAAGCGTGTCCAGGCCGCTGTCAGCGAGCGCGACTCCCCCGCCGCCTGCAGGAGTAGAGAACTGAAAGACGCCCGGGGCCTGGGGTATGCCGTTTTCAGAAAACGGCGCGCCTGAAATCAGAGAATAGCTGCCGTCTTCAAAAAACGGCAGACCCCCGGTGTAGTCGCCGGACATGATGGTCGGTGAAGCTGGCAACTCCCACGTAAAGGTGTCGCCGGCAACTCGACCTGCCGAAACCAATTCCAAAATGGACATCAAAAAGCAACTAATCATCAAGCGTCGCATCGCCGTTTTTCTCCCAAGCCTCGAAGCTGGCCCCTTCGTTCCATTTTTCCGCATGCCGGTCTGGACGCATTTTGGAGGTGAATGTCATCGTAACGCCCGCCGGAGATCTGTTTCTAACCTCTTCTGCGTCGCGCCCACCATACCCACAATCTGGTATCACATAAGTCGAACAGTATCTATCCCACCAGCCCGATCATCACGGGAAGGATAGAGATCTGCGGTCTAGCTCTGCGATGCCTTCCGGCAGCGTAGGCCAACCAAGTACCACTTAGAAGCGATGCAGCCGGAATGCCAAAGTACCGTGGCGTCCAGAGAGGTACTAGCCCGGTACTTCGATGGGAACGGAACATTTGCGTACCTGGATTGTATTTTGTTGCACATAAGTGCCCGGCCAGTGCCAGGAAGCGAGTGATGTTGTTGCACAAATCATGAAAGGAATGGACTACAGCAAATGGTCTATGGCTATTTGCATGGCCATTGGTTACCGTGCACCGCGCCGTGGCGTAGCAATCAGACGGCGTTAGCGGCCAGCGAATGACACAAGGAAGGAAATATGTACAAGCGTTTTTTCGGACTGCGGGACAATCCATTCAATATCAATCCGGACCCGCGATACCTGTTCCTCACCCCGCAAACCCGAAGGGCCCTGGATCAACTGACTTACGGAATTCAAACACGTCAGGGGCTGATTGTTCTTACGGGTGAAGTAGGCACCGGCAAGACGACGGTGATCAATCGCTTGCGCGCTTGGCTACATCAACAAGAGATGCCCACCGCGTTCATTTTTAACTCCCACCTGGGAACCGGGCAGCTGTTCGATTACATGCTCGCGGACTTTGGAGTTCCGCCTGCCGTGCAGTCGAATGACAATGCAACGCGTTTGAATCAGTGGCTGCTCAGTCGCCACCGCGCCGGCGAGCTTCCCGTCTTAATCGTGGACGAGGCACAAGGCTTGCCAACGGACGTGCTCGAAGAGATTCGAATGCTGCTGAATTGGGAAACACCAGAGGAGAGGCTGCTCCAAATCGTACTCGCCGGCCAGCCGGAGCTCGAGGCGAAGCTCAACTGTCCCGGGCTTCGTCAGCTGAAGCAGCGGGTTGCATTTCGGTGCAGGACTACGGCGCTTACTCTCCAAGAGACTTACGACTACATTCAGTCGCGCCTGAAAACCGCCGGCGCTCAGGGCAAACAGATCTTCGCGTCTGAGGCAGTCCAAGCCGTGTACTTCTACTCACGTGGAATCCCGCGTGTCATTAACTTGCTGTGCGAACATGCACTCATCAACGCTTACGTCGATGGGGTGCGCCTCGTACCTGCCCAGTCGATTGCCGAAATCGCCCATGATCTTCAATTCGATGACGAGAAACATCCAGCATCGATAAACTTCGCCGTCGCTGGGCCGGCAGACGCCAACATCGAACAATCGATTAATCCTGATACGCCAAACAATGAAATGGCCCTGCCTCTGAGCGACGCTTTGGCATCCGCCTCGCTCATTGAAGTAGGCGAGACTCCCGAAACACCCAGGTTGCATTGTGTCGCAGGGCCGCCGCATGCGGACGAGGGAGCGATGTCAATCCCCTTAATACATGCGTGGACGATCTTTGATGGAAGCAAGAGCGAGCTTCGAGTCAATGAAATGAACGTCGCGACCGGCCGGCAATTGATAGCCGAGCTTAGCGCTTCTCAACCAGTGCCAATACAGACACTCGTACAGACGCCTTGCATTGCATCAGAAAAGATAAGCGCGAATAAAATCGGGCGCGCCTCAAATGATAACGGGAAGGGTATTTTCGATGGATTAGATTGGGATAAATTCGACTGGCTCGCAAACCGGGTCAAATCGCGAGTTACGACCAACGCGCTCCGCGTCTCTCACGTTCTGCGTCCGATGATTGGCTGCCTCGGTGTCTTTTGTCACGATGCGTCACGTGTTACATCGCGTGTATTGGGCCGAGCGGTACCACTCTTGGCGCCCTGGTCTCCGCAATCTTTGGTTCAGCGATTTGCTGCAACTCCCCAGGCAGAGACTTTTCTCAACCGATGTCTCTCTGCGAGTCCCGTCGCCGGTACGCTCCGAGTTGGAAAGCCTCTGCTGCGATGGTTACGTGAGCCGATGCGTCCCACCCAACCAGGAGGGCCGAGTCGGAGAAGACCTACTGTTGTCCGTGCTGCGGCTACAAGACCATAAACTGAATACGTGCTCTAGTACTGAGAGAGCCAGATCAGGCAGGCCATTCCAAGGAACCCTATCATCGACAAGAGCACCGTCATTGGCCATTGCTTGCGATTTCGTGGCCGCAACCTGTACTTAACATCTCTTACGGGGCTGGTGAGGTTCACTGCTGCGTTCATTTTCTGCGGCCTCCAGTGAAACTACAATTCAGCACGCGGTCCAGCCTACTTTTCGTCACTGCTGGAAGCCATCGCCACTATTCCGGATTTGTTATGAGGGTTTGCGGTAGGCACAAGGGATTCGGCTGAAGAAGCGTTCGCCTTCGGTCTTGCGTTCGCGGTTTCGAAAAACGCCTTGCGGGCTTTCTCAAACATATCTTCTGCCGTTGGATCTGCCGGTTTCATTTCATCTCCGGAAATGGACGTTTTGGGGGGTGCTTCCAGAATGGCCGTGCATTGCCCTCGCTCGCTTCCCGAGAAAGCCACTCATGAATTCATATTCGTCCACCTCCAACCACTCCAATTTGAAGATCGAGACGGAAAAAGGTCGATCGCACGCTGGACATTTCAGGTCGAGGCTCTTGGCTGCCTGGTTGAAATGCTTTTCCCCTGAGGCGAGACTCGAAAGGATCACGATAGCGGTGCAGCCCGGCTTATCACACGTCAAACAAGGTTCTAGACGGAGTCGATCTTGCATGGCAATTCAATTTGGGGCCTGCGTCAGGAAAAAACTATCGGGCAAACCCAGTAGGTACTTGAGGAATTACTCTGGCAGCTCAGCGACCGTGCCAACCCCCGAATCGTCGGACAGCCGGCAAATACCCGGCCAGTACCCCATGTGGACGGTAACGGCATTACTTAGGGGCTGGATCACAATTGCTCCCTAACAATGGGATTCTCTTTCTGGGCCATACTTTAGATCTCGACGGCCCAGAAAGTGCCCGCAGCGCGATTTCGGACGACTAGTCAAGCTCGGAAATGTTGTTCGGACACACTGGTCTTTAACGAGGAAATCTCTTGCTGTCAATCCGTAGGAATTCGTCCGTATTTCTACGCTCGACCGGAGGCATTGAGGGCGATTGTCTCTCAGACCGTAGGTACATTCGTACTACAGGATTCGTCTCCTTGCCTGAGGGTACCGCTGCTGGATAAAGTCGCGGTGAATTCGAGGTAGGCGGATGTCTTCTCCAGAATATCTAAATAAGCAACTTGCCGGAAGATGGAAACAGTGGCTCGTTGCCCTGCACTACGCTGATCACACTCGGGACCAATACATGAAGAGCGTCTATCTTTTTCTCGATTACTTGGGGAAGAGATCCGTCTCGGGCGTTACCCATCTTGAGGTCAGGCGGTTCATCTCCTACCTGTCGACGCGCGGCGCGACATTGGAGACGGCGTACCGTCACCTCAGTGTACTGCGCATCTTCTATGATTTTTTAAACCTCGGTGGCGTCGTGAGCTATGTGGCCCCGCGTCTCGTGAAATTAAGGCCGCCGCGAAGACAACCAGGTCGGATGCTCAGTGAACCTGAAATACGACGCCTAATAGCTGCGGCATGAACTCCACGCGAGAAGGCTTTGGTCGAGTTCTTTTACGCAACTGGTTGCCGTCTCGGAGAAGTAAGCCATTTGCAAGTGCCCGATCTCGACCTGGAGGCACGAACTGCAAGGGTCTTGGGAAAAGGAGGCAAAGTTCGCGTGGTTCTCTTGAATGACAGCTGCATCGAAGCGCTTCGACGGTACATCGAGGATCGTCGCAGCGGCTTTGTCTTTCTGCAGGACTTTCGCAAGCAAAAAGGATGCTTTACCGGTTCAAATGGGTATTGGCGGGGCATCTGGACGGACTACAGCTCTCCGAGCCGTCGGCATAAGAAGCGCCGTCGAACATTTGGAAGAGTCGGTATCGTCCCGCAGGAAATAGCAAAGGCGCGGTTTGAGAGACATCTACAAAACGAAAGCCTGATACGCCCACCAAGCGGCCGCCCGATGTGTCATGTTGTCATCAGAGACATACTTGAGAACATGGGCGAGCGTGCAGGCCTCCGTCGTGTCGGTCCACACGTGCTCCGGCGCTCTTTCGCAACGCACCTCTATGACCATGGCGCAAGTCTTGAAGTCATTCAACAATTGCTTGGGCATACTTTCATCACGACCACGATTCGCTATACGCGGCTGAGCACTGGTCGCCTAGTAACAACCTATGCGAACTGTCATCCGCGGGACCAAATGAATGCGTAGAACTCGCAAGAAGATCAAGACGAAGTCAGCGACGTCACCATCAAATGCGCTGATATTGGAACCGTGGTTCTTGCCCAGGCGAATTGCATACGGCATACGTGCCCTAATTCCTTCGTACTACAAGCACAGAATGCGGCACTTCTTCGAGGACTATGGTTGCCTCCTGTGTATGAGCGATAGAGAATACCTCTCGAATGGCATGTGCAGGAAATGCTATAGCAAGACATGCTGTAGAGTTCGGGCAAGCATGCGGCGTCGAAAGCGTGACCGACCACCTCGCGCTCTTAATCGACGAGTTTTACGACAAGCGCGGCTCGCTAAGGAACTGCTGAAACATTTTTCGCCCTCGCACAAAGAGATTTCGCAGGAACACAGGATCGATACCGCGCATTCCGCAAATCCCATAGACGAGGCTCTCGGGCCAAGATGGATAGCATAAGTCCCGATAAATCGGATTACCGTCCACACAAAGTATTGCTTCACCTTGAATTCAGTCAAACGGCTCTTCGCCGCCGGCCCAGATGATTGCGAACCGCATCTTCGGAGTAGAAAATGAGGAGACTTCTGGGCAAGGAAAATCGTGCTCGCTACCCACGGGGAGGATGGCCTGCTTCTCGATGATCCTAAAGATGCTACTGGGCTCGCGACTATGATTCACCGCCTCTGCGACGACGAGACATTCCGCGATGCTTTGGGCGAAAGAGCAGCGCAGAGAGCGCGGCAATTTACCTGGGAAACGGAACAGCGAGGAACTAATGACAATCTTCCAGGAAATCTTGGATCGAAAAAACAAGATCGGCGGTCACGCGGAACTCTCCACCCGTAAGACGGAGCAATGGACTACTAATTGTTCTTGATGGCAGGGCCCGCCTGCGTGATGCTTCCCGGAAGGAGGTCCGTCTTGATCGTAATCTTTTGTTTGGGCCTCAGATTAATTTCGGTCGCGAAGTCCTGATACCCCGCAAGGGCTATTCTTATGTGATGCTTGCCGGGTTCGATCACCATGGCCCGCCCAAGGCCGCCAAACTCCTTAGAGGTTCCCACGTAACTGTCATCCACGAAGACTGCAGCACGATCCGGTGTCACTTTCAACTTGATCTCGGAAGTCACTCCACTGGGGAATATCGCCTTGGGGTCCTTTTGCATGTTGATGGCAATCGTGATCTTCTTGCCAGGCTCGACAGTGAGTTCTTGCACTTCCTCCGTATAACCAGCTTGCCGAACCGCAATTTCGTGCTGGCCTGGCAGAAGCAAGATTTTCTTGTCACCCACCAACTCGTTCACGTAGCCGACGTATTGCCCATCCACCCAAACACCTGACGTCTTGTCCACTTTCGTTTTCCCCTCGATTGCGACTTCGCCTAGCACCTGATTCTGTGCCGCAAGGACTGACGGCAGTAAGAGAGCAAGGAGAAAGGTGAATAGAGCCCCGGTCCTAATGATCCTTTGTCGGCTCATTTCGTTCTTCTCCTCAAGAATTCAGCCATATACGCATCGTACGCATCCAAACGCCCACTTAGCTCCCTGCCGTAGCCGCACGACCTTGCGGAGGCTCGTCTCCCGACGGAGGCACCGAGGATGGCGGCAAAGGTGGGTCCTGCGGTGAGTTGGTGATGCCGACAATTTCCATCGAACCCCTGAAGTTCGCTCCGTCCTCGATCACGATGCGCTGCGTGTTCAAATCTCCCACGATCGACCCTTCCCTCTTGACCTCGATTCGATCGCGCGCAGACACGTTGCCGATCACTTCGCCATACACGACGACTTCGCGGGCCACGATGTCGGCACGTATGCGGCCGGTGGCCCCGACCGTGAGAGCCGAGTCGGTGAGCTGAATCATTCCCTCGAACTTTCCTTCCAGCAGCAGGTCTTCGGCAGCGGAGAGATCGCCCTTGAATGTGACGCCTGGGCCGATCACCGTGCTAACGTTGGCGGAATTCCGAAGATACTCGGCGCGTTTCAGTTCGTCGTATGTTTTGCTCAATTGAGTGGCTCCCCATTTGAATTGCGACAATTGTCGAAATCTATGCCGCGCCCATCGCCTGTTGTTGCGTGCTTCATCTCGTGCTGCGTCACTCCTTGTTCTCGTCCCGCCGTGGAGCGCCCGCCGGTTCACCGTTTAGCGTCGCGTGTCCGCTCGGGCGAATGAACAAGCGCGAAATGGTATCGTGTGCACGCCTCACGACATCGCGGGTTTCGTCCGGGTAGAAATATCCTGCTGCCACTGTCGCGCTGGCGAGAAGGATGACGACCACAAGCGCGACCCATGCTGCCTGGCGCCGGCGGGGATTTCGCTTCGGGAAGTAGGCCGGGTGCACGGTCGAATACGGATCCTTCGAGAACATCGAGAGGCCGCTCTCCTTGCGTTCCGAAGTTGTCGGAGGCGGGGACTCGATTGCGTCAATCGGCTTGATAACAGGAGTCGCGCGCACAACCGTCTGCATTTCAGTAAATACGGCGCCGTCGAGCGCTCCCGCAGTCGTGTGGTGGGACGCAAGTGATACGGCCGGTTGGGCGGACCCACGGGCCATTCGCTGTTTTGTCCACGATTGATCGAGCCATAGTCGAATCTGGCCGTGGACCTCGGGCGAGATGCTGTCAAAGTGCAGGCCGCCGGTCATGCTTGTTTCGTCCGTCCAGGCCAAGTCGGCCATCATTTCGCCGCCAAGATTGAATGTGAATTTGAGCTTTCGGGAACCGGCGCTTTGGAAACCGGACGGCGCTTTGAATCGCAGGCCGGTTTCCGAAATGTCCAGTACCGTTGCACGGATACCAGAACCGAAGTTGAGGTAGGCGGACTCCGTCAAGCGAGCCCTAGGACTGCGGCGGCGCGCCTTGATCGTCATTGGCACTCGTCCCACTCCAAACTCTAAATCGGCTCAGCTGGGCACAAAGCCGTTTGCGCGAAAGGACTCCTCTTATTATTGAGAACGGCGAGATTGAGTCCATCAGGTCTTCATTGTAGGGCGGCGCATCATTCGTGCTTGCCGAGCAGAGCGGCCTAACCTGTGGTCGACGCAGTTCTCGTTCGCTGGCACAAGATCGTCCATCAACAGCAACCCAGCCCAAGCTATTATTTTAGAATGTGACTGCATGCCGAACACACACACTAAGGCCTCGCTTCGGACAGGCCTTCTCCGCTCCCTTATTCGATGGCTGGTCATCGGCGTGGTGCTTCTATGGTCGTTTGCCGCACTGATCCTTGTGGCCGCCCGGTGGATCGACCCGCCGACAACCGCGGTGCACATCGAGCGCCGCTTGCAGGCCTGGATTCATCGCGCGCCGTATCGCAAACGCTACGACTTCATTCCGCTCACCGAAATCTCGGCCGATCTCCAGCACGCTGTAATCGCCGCAGAGGACGCGCGCTTCTATCAACACCATGGATTCGATTGGCACGAGATCCAAGTCGCTGCCCAAGACGATTTGGAAGGCGATCGCACTCGCGGAGCTTCCACCATTACGCAGCAACTTGTAAAAAATCTATTCTTTGGAACGGGCCGCTCTATCCTCCGCAAAGGCGCCGAGGCCACACTGGTGCCGGTAGCCGAATTGGTCCTCGGCAAACGGCGCATTTTGGAGATATACCTCAACGTTGTCGAATGGGGCCCTGGTATTTATGGCGCGGAGTCGGCCTGTCGTTACTACGACGAAACATCAGCCCTGGATATCGGCCGGCAACAGGCGGCACGACTCGCCGCAATCCTGCCGAATCCTCTAAAGCGACGACCGGAGCGGATGAATAGCTACAGCGCGATTATCCTTAAGCGGATGGGCCAAATGGGCTGGTAATCGTGACTGGTAGTCCGCGAGTCTGTGTCAATGAACTGAGAGTTAGGTGCTAGCGTTTCAGGTGACAGAATTGTGAATCAATAGCAAAGAGGTCGTAGGGCCTCACTTCACAACGCGAATCGTGTGGCGCGGCGCCGCACGCACGATGGCATTTCGCGGACGCTGCGCTTCGTGCGCACCCAGATTGCGCGCCATCTCGCCGCGCACGAATTGAATGAACGCTTCCATCTGCGTTTGCATCTCCGCCATCTTGTCGCGCATATTGAGGATAATTTCGATGCCCGCAAGATTCACACCCAACTCGCGGGTGAGATTGAGGATCACGTCCAGGCGCTCGAGGTCCTGGTCCGTATACAGCCGCGTGTTTCCCTGCGATCGCGACGGTGTCAGCAGGCCCACGCGCTCGTATAAGCGCAGCGTCTGCGGATGCAGATGATACAGCTCGGCCACCGCGCTGATCATGTAGCCTGCCTTCGCCTTTTTCCTGGGACGTGTTGCCATGGCCATCTCCCGATCTATTAAACCGCAGCGCGCGCAAAAATCTCGCGGCGCGGATCTTCCGGATCGATCTTGCTCAATTCCTTCAGCAGATTGCGTACCCGCTCGTCCTCGGGTTTCGGCACCACCACCTGCACTTCCACGATCTGGTCGCCGCGCTTGCCGGCGTGGCGCACCGAAGGCGCTCCTTTTTCGCGGAGCCGCAGCTTCTTACCGCTATCCGTCGCCGGAGGAATGCGCACCTGCGCCCGTCCGTCGATCGTCGGAACCTCTACCTTGGCGCCTAGCGACGCTTCCGTCACCGTGATCGGTACCAACGTATACAGATCGTCGCCGCGCCGCTCGAAAAACGGATGCGGCTCGACCTTGGTCACGATGTACAAGTCGCCTGGCGGCCCGCCGTGTGTTCCAGCATTACCGCGCCCCGCCACTCGAACACGAGATCCGGTCTGCGCCCCTGGCGGAATACGCACATCGAGATTGTCTACACGCTGCACGCGCCCCTCGCCGCCACAATTCCGGCATATCGAACGCAGCTTTCCGCTCCCGCCGCACCGCGAGCACGTAATTTGAAACCGCATCTTTCCGCTTACTTGGGTTACCTGTCCAGACCCGTTACATGTTGGGCAGGTCTTCTCATCGCCGGGCTCCACGCCTGCTCCATGGCATACGTTGCACGTATCCAGCCGCGTAAAGCTCAGCTTTTTCACCGTGCCGTGCATCGCTTCGCCAAACGTAATATCGATCTGATACTCCAGGTCGCTGCCCGGTTCGCGCTCCCGCTTGGCCCCCGCCTGCGCGGCGTTCGCTCCGCGGAAATACTGGCTAAAGAGGTCGCGGAAGCTGGCTCCGCCTCCGCCAGCGCCCTGTCCTCCAAAATCGAAGCCTCCGAAATCGAAATGGATATCTTCCGGAGATACCTGCCCATAGCCTCCGCCCTGCGGCGGAACGCCCCCCTGCCCTGGCGTGTTGAACCCGAACTGGTCGTACATCTGCCGCTTCTTGGCGTCGGACAGAACGTCGTAAGCTTCCTGGATCTGCTTGAATTTTTCTTCCGCGGATTTGTCGCCGGGATTCAGATCGGGGTGATACTTGCGGGCCAGCTTGCGATAGGCGGCGCGCAACTCCTTTGCGGAAGCTTTGCGCGGAACGCCCAGTAGTTCGTAGTAATCCTGCTTGGTTGTCGTCGCCATCTCAGTTTTGGTTTGCAGGGGCGAGTTTTACTGCTCGCCCCTGCCGCCTGCGCCACGCATACCGATGGGCCGAGTTCAGTTGGGCTTCTTTGATTCGTCCACGTCCACGAACTCAGCATCTACCACATCGCCCTGCCCGCCCTGACCCTGTCCACCATGCCCCGCCCCGCTTCCGTCTGGGGTACCTGCGCCGCCCGGCCCCGGGGCGCCAGGAGGTCCAGCGTTCTGTTGCGCCTTGTACATCTCTTCCGCTACCCGGTGAGAGGCCTTGGTCAGGGTTTCCGTCGCGGCGTTCATCTTGTCCACGCCGCCTTCGGCAAGCGCCTTGCGCGCCTCTTCGATGGCCGCTTCGACTTCTTTCACGTCCGATTCGGGCAGCTTCTCGCGGTTCTCTTTGATCAGTTTCTCCGTCTGGTACACCAATGTGTCCAGCCGGTTGCGAGCTTCCACCTCCGAAAGACGCTGTTTGTCCTCAGCCGCGTGCGAATCGGCTTCCTTCTTCATCCGCTCCGCCTCTTCCTTGCTCAGACCGGTCGAAGCGGTAATGGTGATCTTCTGTTCCTTATTCGTTGCGGTGTCCTTTGCTGAAACATTGAGGATGCCGTTCGCGTCAATGTCGAATGTCACCTCAACCTGCGGCACGCCGCGCGGCGCCGAAGGAATCCCGATCAAATGGAATTTCCCGAGCGACCGGTTACCGCTTGCCACCGGGCGTTCGCCCTGCAGCACGTGAATTTCGACCGAGGTTTGATTATCCGCCGCCGTGGAAAATACTTCCGACTTGCGCGTCGGAATGGTCGTGTTGCGCGGAATCAGCACAGTCATCACCCCGCCCAGCGTCTCGACGCCCAGCGACAGCGGCGTTACGTCCAGCAGCAGGATGTCCTTCACCTCTCCGCCGAGCACTCCGCCCTGAATCGCAGCGCCGACCGCCACCACTTCATCAGGATTCACGCCCTTGTGACCCTCGCGCCCGAAAAGCTCCTTCACCAGCGCTTGGATCATCGGCATGCGCGTCTGGCCCCCGACGAGCACCACTTCGTTGATCTTGCTGGCGTCCACCCCAGCGTCCTTCATGCAAAGCTTGCAGGGTTCGACGGAACGTCGCACCAGATCGTCCACCATCGCTTCCAGTTTTCCGCGCGTCAGCTTTTTGACTAAATGCTTGGGGCCGTTTGCGTCTGCGGTAATAAACGGCAGATTGATTTCCGTCTCCATCGTGGTGGAAAGCTCGATCTTGGCGCGTTCCGCCGCGTCTCGCAGACGTTGTAGTGCCATCTCATTGCCCCTGCTGCCCAAATCAAGGCCTTCGTCTTTCTTGAACTCCTCGATCAGCCAGTCCACGATGCGTTGGTCGATGTTGTCGCCGCCCAGGTGAGTATCGCCATTGGTGGCCTTTACTTCGATCACGCCCTCGCCCACTTCCAAAATAGAGATGTCGAACGTGCCGCCGCCGAAGTCATACACGGCGATCGTTTCGTCCTTCTTTTTATCCAGACCGTAAGCGAGCGCTGCCGCTGTCGGTTCGTTGATGATGCGCTTCACTTCCAGGCCCGCGATCTTCCCCGCGTCCTTCGTTGCTGTGCGCTGCGCGTCGTTGAAATAAGCGGGCACCGTGATCACCGCTTCCGTTACCTTTTCGCCGAGAAAATCTTCCGCCGCTGCCTTTAGCTTCTGCAGAATCATGGCCGAAATTTCCGGTGGACTGAACTCTTTGCCCTGTCCCATGACCGCGACCTGATCGCCCTTGCGTACCACCTTGTAGGGCACCATCTTCAGTTCTTCCGACACCTCGTCGTATCGGCGCCCCATGAAGCGTTTGATCGAATAAATTGTGTTTTCCGGGTTCGTGATGGCCTGCCGCTTAGCCACTTGGCCTACCAGTCGTTCGCCGCTCTTAGTGATGCCCACAACGGACGGAGTCGTTCGCGCGCCCTCCTGGTTGGGGATTACTACCGGTTCGCCCCCCTGCATCACTGCCACTACGGAGTTGGTCGTACCCAGGTCAATGCCGATAATCTTGCTCATCGAAGTCCGCTCCTGTTAACTAGCTACTGCCCCAATCCAGAAATTATGGCCTACAACGCCGAGCTGATAATATATGTTGAGTGTATCATTGTCAAGTTCGATGTAGCGTCCTCTATGTTACTGTATCTATGACCTTTGCAATTTTCTATGGGGTTCATATTATGCGAACCGGTGAGTCGCTTCGAATACCATCGCTACAGGCCTTGAAATTCACAACACCGTGTCTAGTTATCGGTCGTCCAATAGGGTAGGCTCGCCAACTTCTCGGGGCATTCAGTATTTCACGGAGGATGCGGAAAACACAAATCGGGCTACAATAGGCGCGATCTCGCGCAGGTATAAAGAAGTGGGGGAAGAAAAATTGACATCTCGTCTTCACTTAGCGAACCGGAGGGGTTTGGTTTGGCTGCGTCCAGCGAGCCCGCTCCTGACAGTTGCTGCCGCTGTAGCGCTGCTGGCTGGGCCGATAGCTCTTCGCGCACAAGATGCGCCCGCTGCCTCTTCCACAGCCTCGGCTCATACGTCTGCGTCTCACCCGACACCGGCTCACGCCGCTTCTGCAAAGCCGGTGCTTGGTGCGCCCGTGAAGTCCTACGGTTCACCCGGCGCTCCCATCAAGCTCGAGGTTTTCACTGACTATCAGTGCCCATCGTGCCGAAACTTTTTCGAGACGACCCTTCGGCCATTGATCAACGATTATGTTGCTTCGGGGAAGGTTTACGTCCTGCACCACGATTATCCGCTCTCTGGGCATCAGTATTCGGGCATGGCTGCCCGCTGGGCCAATGCTGCTGCGCGCGTCGGCCAATTTGGAAACGTGGAAGGTGCACTTTACGATAATCAGATGGCATGGGAGATGACTGGCGACATCAAGAAATTCGTTTCTACCTCCATGCCTGCCGCAGACTTCAAGCGTGTCGAGCAACAAATGGAGGGCTGCGACGGCCCGGGTCCCACAGCGGCACCCGCTGGGGGCGTCGCTTATCCTCCGGGAGGTCATCCGTGCCCGCTCGATGCCTTCATCACATCGGACATCGCACTAGGTATGAAAATTCCCGTAGAAGCCACCCCGACATACCGGATTACTTACAAGGGTCAGCCGCTTCCGGCAGCTTCGGGCGCCGTCTCCTGGGCCATATTGAGGCAGTTCTTCGACAGTCTGCTGGCCCAATAAGATAAATGGATCGCAGCCGGAAAGATCGTTGATGAGCGCACTTGGCTCGCTGTTGCTATGGCTGACGGACCACGGTTACCAGGTTTTGTTGGTGGGGCTTGTCGTTGTGTTTTGTGTGCGACAGCCCATCTCGCGCCGTAAGGTCGTGCGCGTCCTGTTAGTTCTTGGTGGCATTGTGGTTGGTTCTGTATTTCTCGCCGCGGCTTATGGAAAGATGAAGCCACTCCCAGGCTTCGCGTGGTCGTGGTCCTCGGTCAGGATATCGCTGGCGATGTTCGCGACTCAGGTGGATTCCTACCAAATGCTCCCGCCGGGAGTCGCCAACACCTTCGCCCATTTCCTGCCCTATTTTGAGTTGTTTCTTGGTGTCTGGCTGGTTAGCTGCATCGGACAGCGCTTCTCTTCACTTCTCGCGAGTTTGACTCTTTGCGGATTCATGATCGCGATTGCCACCGCTTATTATCGCGGTCTGAAGATCGATTGTGGCTGCGGAATCGGGCCGGCGGAGGAAGCGGGTCCTGCGGCCTTGGCCAGGGACGGTCTGAAGTTTCTCCTGCCGGCGCTGCTCGTAGTGATCGGCGCTTTCTGGTTTCACCGCCAGCGCCAGTGCGCGCCGGCCGACGGCGCGACGTCTGCTGCTCCCATCCGCGCGGATTAATTTCCCTACTGCGTTTGTCCAGGCGTCTGGTCACGGGGCGGCGACTGGTCGCGCAGATACTCGCCCAGCCGCCGGCTGAACTCGCGCGACCCGTCCCAACTCAAATGCAGCGGATCGATGAAAGAGGATTCCTGCGGCATCCAGTGGCTCGCATCGACGTACGTAGCACCTAGCCCACCCAGCATTTCGCGCAGGTGCGTTCGATAACCATCCCATGCCGGCTCGTCGTAGAAAGTCTCCACATGCACCGGCGGCATGGGCATTTCCACGAAGTAGACTTTGCTTCCCGCCGCCGCAGCCTGTCGCGCGATCTCGGTTACCGAAGGAATCAGAGGGTTATGGCTGGCCCGTCCGCACTCGGCGACAAAGTCTGGCGCGCTCGGATACTCAAGCATCGCAAAGTCGATCGCGCGCCCCATCGAGTTGCTTTGCTCCAGCGGCATTCCCTGCTGCCCGAGCGCTCGCCGGAAGCGTTCCACGTTTTCCCATACCAGTCCGCGGTCGGCAAACACCTCGAAATGCCGCATGATCTCGAACTCGATCCGGTCGTGCACCGAGAGATGATAGAAGCCGCGCGCGTATTCCGGCTCTAGGTAGTAGAGCATGGCTCGATTTCCGATCAAGTCGCGCGTGGCATACTCCAGCGGATGAGTCAGTTGAAAATCGAAAAACCCGAAGATCACATCGCGCGGATGCATTCCCTGATCTAGCGCGTACCGCAGCATCAGCAGCTGTTCCACCGCGCTCGATCCGCCCATCGCCACGTTGATCGCGCCGTGCTCCTTGTCCACTTGCATCCCCTGATCGAACGAATCTTCTACGAATCCCACGCCGATCAGCGAATTCCCCAGCGCGATCACCGAAGCGTCCGTCGATGCCCGCACGCGCCCCATCTCCCATCGCGGCACGGATTTGGCCGCAGCCACACCCACCCAGTGGTTTAGCGCGGATAGCGCCATCAACGGCCCGGCCAACGCTATCAGAAACGCGCGTCGGGAAATCTTCACTCCGAATCTCCGATCAGAAATTCCATTCTAGAAATCGATGTAAATGAACTTCGAGCTTTGCCCCGAGAACACGTAGATCACCACTGTCAGCACGGCCCACCATAGCGCCCAAAACGCCCAA
>Ga0206795_1060_pt1 | contig 22858 bp, 15 predicted proteins | sample Alteio_BWOrgCont_71_FD_152872 | JGI IMG/M metagenome (GOLD analysis project Ga0206795, IMG submission 152872) | Enriched cells from forest soil in Barre Woods Harvard Forest LTER site, Petersham, Massachusetts, United States -... | ecosystem: Environmental > Terrestrial > Soil > Temperate forest >... | reverse complement strand
CGTAGCATACGCATCGGCAAGCCGGATGTATGGTCCGCCGCCGTATTGCAAGCGAAAAACGGGATTGCCGTGTGGGTCTTGCGCGAATGTGTGCGGCCCTTGTTGGAGTAGGTGTCTCCTGGCCTGAAGGGAATGCGCTGCGCGCTCGTCCTACTTAATAACGCGTTTGGTAGGCTTTTCCGAATCACAGGTTTCGAGAGCGCCGGGATTGGTGTGCTCTTCATTTCTTTTAGCAGAGAAACAAGACGGTGAGCGCCTGGTTTCGAGCCGTCATATTGGCAGGGTTAAAATTTGTGATGGGCCGATGGGGGTTGATATTGCATGCGAGCTTTGGAGTTATCAGCAGAAGACTTTCATCAGCTCGCCACGACATGACTGATTTCACTGCTAGCTATCTGATGGAATTACCTCAGCTCCGTTCCTATCCGAGGGATGGAAGGGTAAGGAGCCCAAGCATCGACGCGAAACTTCCGGATCGCCGGTCAACTGAGAGCAATCCCGATGAGCACGCCTCCGAGTCTGCGACAAAGTAGCCAGCCCGCGGGCCGAAACGAGGCTCAGCTTTTTGGGGCGGGGCTTTAGGATTGGTGCCAGAGGCGACGGGGACGCAAGACTGGACGCTCGTACCATATTTCTAGACAGAATTTCGAGACTCTGGAGGACCTCATTTTGGGCCTTCCGAATTCGCCCCGAAACTTACCTTTTGTGAACCATGTGATAGTCAACTTGGGGCGGTCCGCACTTGGTATCTTGCGAACTACGGATTCCAGTCAATCGAGTGGGGGCGAAATAAGGATGTTACGAGAGGAAAAGGTTGCGCTGGTCGAGGCGTATTTGAACGGTCTGGCAGAAAAGGACGTGTCCAAAGTGCCCTTCGCGGTTGACGTCACTTTCGAAGGACCGCGTGTTCCTCCGCTCGCTGGACGCGAAGCAGTCGTCGGGTTTCTAACAATGATCCTTCCGGCAATAAAAGATGTCCGAATTGGGCAGCATCTCGTCGATGGGGACTATGTTGCTACAACCTTCGATATGTCGACGAGTGGGGGGATAGATCGAGTCTTCGATCTCATATGCGTCGCTGACGGAGAGATCAAATCAATTCGATCCTTCTATTACCCAGGGCCGGTGCAAGCCTAAAGGGTCGGTTGGCCGTTTCTCAAAACTTACCCTTTGTGAGGCGCTTCGATTTCCTAGGCAAGCCCGGGACTGTTTCCGAGTGAGCGATCACAGGCCCTAAATGAATTTCAGTCACGCGAACCCCGTCTTCCGACGGGTAATGGGATTTTGCGGGGGGGGTCTGGCGGGGACTTCAACGTGCATCTTTGTTTAGGGTTATGTGGTTTCAAACGGCCACTACCTATAGAGCTTTACAGATGACTGCAAGAAGGAATGCTCTAGACCTCATAACCCCGGACATGCATGCGCAGGTGCGCAGGCACGCAAGACAGTCTCTCGCTTCTAACTAAGCGCACCGCGACCGAGCAAAAGAAATATAGATTGGTTTTCTATACCTTACCGCGGTACGGGATGTCCTCGCTCTGCCCCAGAGGGGGATGGAGCGGCTGTCCGGCAATCCGCAAGTATCGGAACTTAACTACTCGTAACGGACTGCTTGCATGGGGTCGATGGAGACAGCGCGCAGAGCGGGGATGGTGCAGGCCAAAGCGCCGCAGAGAATGAAGAGCGCGGCGACAGCGGCGAGAATCAGCGGGCTCGAGTAACTGTTTTGGGTCCAGTGGGCAAGGAGCCTGTGAAGTGTGAGAAAGATCAGGAGCCCGCCGAGCAGACCACTGGAGACAGTGATGCCAATGCTGCGGCAGACAATCAAGAGTACGTGTGTGCGCTGAGCTCCAAGAGCCATGCGGATTCCAAACTCATTGGTGCGTTGGGCTACGGAGTAGGAGACGACGCTATAGAGCCCGACGAGCGCGAGGGCCAACGCAAGACCGGAAAAGAGGCCGAAAATGATTGAAAAGAGACGCTGCTGCTTGAATTCGGACTGCTGCTCGATCCATTGATTCAAGTCGCGCACATTGAGATCGGTTTGCTGGTCGGGGTTGACCGAAAGGATGGCGCGTTGAACGTCATGGAGGGAGGCCAGCGGCAAGCCCTGTGTGCGGACAAGGAACTGGGTATCCATCCACATGAAGCGTGGATAAGGCATGTAGAGCGCGGGCTGCACTGGCTTGTCTAACCCATCGTTGAGAGAGTCAGCGACGACACCGATGACCTGTAGCCAGCCGTTGGTGTCCGGCACGCCAACGAGCTGTCCTGGATCGCCGATTTGGAGCGTGAGCGTGGGCGTCCGAATCTGCTGTCCGATGGCATTGCCGTTGGGGAAGTATCGGCGGGCGAGGGTCTGATTGATCACGACAACTGCCCCGCCGCGGATATTTTCCGTTTCGTCCCAGAGACGGCCTTGCAGGAGCGGGATGTGGAGCGTGGAGAAGTATTCCGGGCTGATGAAGTTAGCGCGGAGATACCTCCGCTGCGCGGAAGGAATGCCGAGGATTTCGAAGGTGAGATTGGAGCCGCTGTGGGGTGGAGTGGCGTTGGCGGATAAGGCAACGCCGGTGACGCCGGGAATGGCGGCGATTTTCTCCTGGAGCGTCTTGAAGTATGCCGCGCGCCCCTCGCGGGTGAAGTAACTGTGCTGATGGAGCGGGACGGGCACGGAAATGACGTGTGCAGGGTCGTAGCCAAAGTTGCGGTGCGTCATCTGCATAAAGCCGCCTATGGCGGCCCCTGCGGCTCCCATAATGATGGTTGTGAGAGCGATCTGCGCGGCGATGAGCGTACTAAGCGAGCGGGCTTCGCCCCTGCGTCCGGCTACCTTGCGACCGGTGGCCTGAATCACCCTTGAGACGTCGGGGCGCGACATGCGAAGCGACGGCAGAAGTCCGAAGAGGAGTCCACTGACCAAGGCCAGTGCGATGGAGAAAGCGAGAACGGGTAGATTGATGCGCACGACGGACTCGTGCATGAAGACATCGGGGAAGAGCGAGAAGATGAGCCTCGCCATCCAGTAGGCAAGAAGGATGCCGAGCAGCGAGCCGGTGATGGCGAGGACCAGAGTTTCGACGATCAGCTGGCAGAGGATGCGGTAACGGCTGGCGCCGAGGGCGGCGCGGACGGCGAGTTCGCTTTGACGGCTCATACCGCGCGCGAGAAGAAGAATGGAGCAGTTAGTGCAGCCGATGATCAGCAGCATGACGACAGCGGCGAAGAGCAGGATAAGAGTGTGTCCTACAGCAAGGACGATGCGGTCGGTGATGTGCTCGAGATGCATGCGGAAGCGGTTGGGGAAGTATTGTGGAGTTTCTTTCGCAAACTGATGGACCAGCGCGTCGATTTCGGCATTGGCACTGGCCAGGCTGACACCGGGTTCGAGCTTCATGATGGGTAGAACATTGCGATCGCTCGTAGGCAGCAGAGACATAGGAACATAAAGGTCGGGTTCCCACGTGTAGTCTTTGGGCATGACGCCAACGATGCTGTAGGGTTTGTGGTCGACTTCCAGAGTTCTTCCGAGAACATTCCGATCGCCGTTGTAATGGCGCATCCAGAAGTCGTAGCTGAGCACGACTATCGCCTGCTGATGGGCAGCTTCGGCGTCAGACGGCTGGATGTTGCGGCCGAGCAGGGCGGGAACCCGCAAGAAACTACCGACATTCTCGGTGATATAGGTGAGGGTGGCATCTTCAGGAATATCCTGGCCGGTGATTTCGGAAGTAGTGTCATCATCGCCGACCGCATCTTCCACGCTCTTGCTCTTCAGCAGTTGCTGATACTGCGACCAGGTAAGACTAAACCAACGTTCTGGTGATGTGGGTTGGTCGTCATTGAGATAAATGGGGTAGGTTAGACGTTGCCAGTCGGCATAGGGCACGGGATGGAACAATACGGCGTAGATGAGCGAGAACATGGAAGTGGTTGCGCCGATGCCGAGTGCGAGTGACAGGATGGTAACGGCAGAGAAACCGAAATTTCTGCTCAGACTGCGCAGAGCGTAACGGATGTCCTGCCACAGCCGTCCTGCCCACAACCAACCCCAGACTTCGCGAGACTCTTCCCTGGCGAGCAGAACGTTACCAAACTTCCTCATCGCGGCATGACGCGCTTGCCCGGGGGACATTCCGGCCTCGATGTTCTCCTGTATCTCGAAGTCGATGTGTGCTTGGATCTCGTCGTTCAATCGATCGCCGCGGTTCTTCCACCCGGTCATACCAGCAATTCCTTCTTTGTTGCTGCTGCATTACTTGTTTTCTTCCGCAAGCGGCATGAGAATGCGCCCGACTGCTTCAGAAAGCCGTTGCCACTTCGAAGTCTCGGCAAAGAGCTTTCTCCGACCCTTTGCTGTGAGCCGGTAGAATCGGGCTTTGCGATTGTTCTCCGATGTACCGTCTTCGCCCGCGATGAGCCCCTGCTTGATCAGCCGCTGCAGCGCCGGGTAAAGAGAGCCATGTCCTATCTGCAGCGCCTCTTGCGATCTGAATTCGATGGACTTTGCAATAGCGTGCCCATGCAGCGGCCCGAGAGCAACCGTCCGCAGGATTAGGAGGTCAAGCGTGCCTTGCAGGAGTCCGAGTTGGTCGTCAGCTTCTCTAGTTGACATTCGACCTGAGCCTAATCCTGGTCAGGTCGAATGTCAAGGGGAACGCAAAATCAACTGCCGTGAGCCGATAAACTCCGATTTCGCGTGCGGATCGTCCGCCGCCGCCCGCACCTCAACTGACGCGAATCGGCCAAAGCATCCATTGACGAGTTCTGGCTGGTTGGTCGGCTACCCGGAATGTAGCCTTCAACCTATGCCCATTCCGGCAACAGGAGAGTAATTAGTTCCTCTGGAGAGGACTTATGGCCCGGCTGCCGGCTGGACCGCCACGGGCAGTCTAAAGTTTAGAGTAGCCCGTCAACAAGGAGGGAACGATGAGCAGACCGCCAACTCGCCGCCTCCTTACGGCACGCGCTTGAGCTCGGGATACGGGCCGTCATCGAGATGCAGCACGAGCACCTGCGCCCGACCAAATTCGGGTTTAAAGCTGCACTCGTCGGTCGAGGTCGCAGAGTAGAAATCGTTCGGGCTCTCGGCGAGGTACTCCTGCTTCTCCTCGTCGTTCTCGCGGATGTAGAGGTGGCCGTTCTCGACCGTGACTGTTAGTACGATGTCTGCGTTGAGCGCGTAGCGGCCGGCAACGCGGTTCAACTGTTCGGTGGTGAGAGTGACCGGCTTGTGCTCCTTGAGTTTGGGCAGCGGAGGCAGCTTGTCGTAGGGCGTGTAGCCGTCCCAGTCATAGGGGAAACCGGTTTCGCCAAGCAGCGCCTCGGCCAACGGCTTGAAGATGCCTTCTCCATTCGAGCTGTTGGTCATCACCAGAATCCCGTCGCCATTGCGGAAGCAGAGCGCGAAGTGGCGCCATCCCTCGGCGTGGCCCTCCTTGAAGAACGCCGGTCCGAAAGGCGAATTGTAGAGTCCCCAGCCGATGCCGTAGCTCAGGTCGATGGGGTGGTAGACCGTAGTTGTCTCAGTGTTCAGAGAAGGGAACTGGTGCGCGGAGCGGATGCGGATCTGCGGGCTAAGCATTTTATCTCGCATCGACGCGCTGAGCACGTCGCCGCGCATCAGGGCGCTCAGGAATAGCGCATAGTCGCGCGGCGTGGTCTGCATCGAACCGGCTGCGACAGGACTATCGCGGCGCTCTGGACCGAGGGAGCGGCCGTACTCGTCGTAGCGGTTGGCGAAGTCGCTCTCGAAGCGCGGCTCCCATACCATGCTCGATCGCGTCATTTTGAGCGGCGCGTAAAGCTCCTCCAGCATCAGCACCGTGGCCGATTTCCCGGTTACCTTTTCGAGGACAAACTGTGCGAGGTTGATTCCTTCGCCGGAGTAGCCGTAGTGTGTGCCCGGCTCGTAGTGAATGTGCAGTTTGTGGTCGTCTTCGAGGCCGCGGAAGTTGGCGAAACCGGTCGTGTGGTCGAGCAGAATTCGTAGCGTGAGCCTCGCGGTACGCGGGTCGCCCGCGAGGTCAGCATAGCGGTCGAAGTCGCCGAGCGGCTTTCCGAGGTACTGCTCGATGGGCTTGTTGAGATCGAGGGTCCCGCGCTGGACCAGGCGCATGACGACGGTCGCCAAGGCCGACTTGTTCAGCGACGCGGCCGTCATCACGGAATCCGGCGTGAGCGGCAAGCCTTTTTCGGTATCGCGTAGACCGTAGGCGTGGAGGTAGACGATTTTCCCCCGATGAAAGAGCGCGACGCCAGCGCCGGTGACATGCGCGCCCTGGATCAGGCGGTTCACGGTCGAGTCGATCTGCGCAGGCGTAAGCTTGCCCCCGTCAGGGCGAGTGATTGCGGCCTGCGCGACGGCTGAAGTTGCAAACATCACCAGAGCGAGAGCTGGGACGTACATCACTCGACCCAAGCGGAGATCTCCTTGAATACTGAAACGTTGACGCTGCGGCAAAAGTTCCGCCTGTGCGCAATGTGCTGTGACGAGCGAGAGCCAGCTTCAGAGCGGTGGGTCGGCAAGCCACGGGATTGAATCGCCCGGCCGAATGCCAAACCGGATCCGGGTTCTCGTCCAGCGGTTCAAGTTTTTGCTCTACTTCGCTTCGAACTCATGTCTCGATTCCGAGACCGGTTCGAGGGCGTGGCCTGGATTCAGCAATGTGGAGGCCCAAACGACTTACCGGAACAATCCGCACTCCTTTCTCGTACCGATCAAAGAGGGAAACCTCCAAATCTGGGTACACTCGGGTCCAGACCTGATCCATCGGGAGATGTGCGAGGAGTGATTATGGGGAAGACTATCGGTTCTGTTGCTTTGGTTGGGCTGTTGTGGCTCAGTGTTGCAGGTCACCATGCGAATGCAGCTCCCGTTTCGAAAGAAGACGGCGGCACAGTCGTCATCACCTTCAAGGATGGACATCAGCAAAGCATTCCTGTCTCAGCCATCGCGTCCATGGAATTTAAATCGGTCTCGGGAGTTGCAATGCCAATCGCGATTCCTGCCCCGCTAGTGTCGAGCAAGCGCCATTTTGTGGGCAAATGGTTGGTAGGAGAGGGAAATGGGGATTCGTTCTACATCACCCTAAAAGAGAATGGCGAGGCAACCAAGTCGATCGGTGCCGCCCATGGCACATGGGTATACGTAGATGGGGAGGCGCGCATTACCTGGGATGACGGCTGGCATGATGCCATCCGCAAGGTAGGATCCAAGCATGAGAAATTCGCTTATGCCCCAGGAAAGTCGTTTTCAGATAATCCGACGAACGTAACCGAAGCGCGTAACGCTAGCCCGCAGCCAATTTAGGGTGCAGGGAATCCTCTTATGGAGCAGATGATCGCATCTCGACTTGTTCTGGAGAGGGGGCGGATGGGGCAATCGGGACCACCTGGTGGGATGCGCATATCGACAATGCGAATTGGCATGCTTCTTTCCCGCTCACATCACCCGGCGCTGTGCGCTAACATGCGATAGTGCAGGTCCAGCGATATCCCGTGACAGGCTTCCGATGACGGCACAATGTTTCATCGTCTTCGCGTTGCGGCTTTGGCACACCGCAAAACATCAAAGCGCTGTAGGGCTAAAAGAATACTTCGACTGCCCGACCTGGGAGCAGTCGGAGGCTGCAGTTCTTCACTCACTCGCGGCGGCCAAATCGCAAGAATCATACTCGACCAGCAGGCCTGACTTTGTAATCTTGTCACTTTAATAGTTACTGCTAGAGCGGCAACAATCTCTATTCTCTACTTCATTCCAATCTGCAGCCGGTTCGGTCGGCTGTGTCCCGATTTACACTCCCCGTTGACTTTGGCGCACTCTTCTTGGGTGCACCCCCTCCTCTTCGACTAGCCTTACAGTTTCGTTGGGCTCCCTTCAGCCTGTCGTCCCTTCTTTTCACAGCTGTCAGGGCAGGTACTCTGCTGCCCCAGCGTGATGCGAGCAGGGCCCCTTGCCGATCACTTCCCAAGCCACACATAATCAGCAGCCTATTTAGCCTGCTCCTCCAGGGCCATGGACCTGCCCCGCGTTTCTGGAATCCATACCCAGCAAACAGCGGCTAAGAGAAACGACGCTGCCGCCACCGAAAAAGCCGCACGGAAGCCGTGTGTCTCGGCCAGCGATCCTACGCTGAAAGGGGCAAGTGCGCTGGCGATGCGTCCAGTGTTGTAGGTGAACCCCTGAGCAGTTGCCCGGATATGAGTGGGATAGATTTCAGCAGTGACGGCAGCAAAGCCTGAGTAATAACCCGTACCAAAGAAGGCGACAAGTGAACCAACGGTCAGCAACAGCCACGGAGCATGCACGGCGCCATAGATAAACAGCAACAAAGCAGCGGCAAGTAGATAGGCCACATACGTGGGCTTTCTGCCAACGAAGTCGCTCACAAAGCCGAAGGTGACATACCCAAACCACATACCCACTTGCATTGCTACTATGATCGCCAACATGATTCGCGGAGCCAGGCCGATGCCGCCGTGCTCTTCCGGTATGGAAAGATATGCCGGCACCCAAAGATTGAATCCCCACCATGCAAACAGGGTGCAGGCATTCATCAGAGTCAGGACGATGGTCAACCGTGCGAACCTGCGCTGAAACAATTCCGTGAAACCGCCAAAGGAGCTTGTGACTGTTGCAATGGAATTTTTCCAAATTTCCGGCTCTTTAACGCCCTTGCGAATCCAAAGGGTAAAGAAAGCGGGCACAATTCCAACGAAGAAGACGGCACGCCAGCCTCCCCAAGGCATAACGAAGGCGGCCACAACGGCAGCGAGAGCATAACCAATCGCCCAGGAGCTTTGCATAAACCCCAATGCCTTGCCGCGATGTTCGTCAGGCCAGGTCTCTGCAACAAGGGAAGCGCCACTGGCCCATTCGCCGCCCATTCCGAAGCCAACAAAAAGCCTGAAGATCGCAAGTTGCACGAAACTCTGGGAAAAACCACAGGCGGCAGTAAACACGGCATAAATCAGGATGCTCGCCATCAAAGCCCGAGTCCGCCCATAGCGGTCCGCAGCCACGCCGAAGACGAGTCCACCGATTGCTGCCGCTACCAATGTGATAGATCCGAGAATGCCTGCCCCTCCCTTGCTTAGTCCCAGGTCGGTCATCAGGGATGCAAGCACCAATGCGTAAAGCATCACGTCGAATGAATCGAGCATCCAGCCAAGGGCTGCGGCAAACAAAGCTCGGCGGGCATTCGCCGGCGCGATATGCCACCAGCCGAAGATGCGCGAGGAGGCTTCGCACTCTTCCGCCACGGAAGCTCTTTCATGCTTCAGAGATGGGCTCTCCAAATCCGCCTCCGCCGGGCGTCTCTATTCGTAGTCGATCACCACAATGCAACTCAAGGCGAACTTTTCCAAGGAGTTGCTCACTGCTTTGATCAGGGTGAATCAGAGTGTTTCGCCCGGGTGCAGCGGGGCTGCCACCGTGCAGCCCGTAGGGACGGCCGATGCGCCGGTCAGTCAAAAGCGTCACTGAAATATCTGTCAACATTTCGTATTCACGGACAATTCCTTCGCCGCCAGGATATCGTCCCGCGCCTCCACTATTCCGCCGCAGACCATAGGAGCAAATACGCACGGGAAGATAATGTTCAATGGCTTCGATTGGAGTGTTTCGCGTGTTGCTCATATGGGTGTGCACGCCGCTGATGCCCGGCAGTCCTTTGCGGCCACCCATGCCCCCTCCAATTGTTTCGTAATAGGCAAAGGCAGAGCCCGTCCGCGGATCGAGCCCGCCTAACGTTACATTATTCATCGTCCCCTGGCTCGCGGCAGGGATAACGTCTGGCAGGGCGGACGCCAGCGCACCCAGCACTACATCTGTAATGCGCTGCGAAGTTTCCACATTGCCTCCTGCAACGGCAGCTGGATGCACAGCGTTAACAAGAGTGCCCTCCGGTGCAATCACCCGAACTGCGCGGGAGATACCTGCGTTGTACAAAACATCCTCCTGAATCAGGCAACGGAAGGCATAGAGTGAAGCTGAAAGCGTGACGGCAAAGTTGGCATTTATGCCACCGGAAGTCTGCAGTTCCGTTCCGGTGAAATCTATCTCCGCTCCATCCCCGGCAATGCGAACCGTTGCGCGAATCGTGACCGGTGATGCACCGAATCCATCATCGTCGAGTGAATCTTCAAAAGAGTATTCGCCATCGGGGATGGTCGCGATGGTCTGCCGCAATATGCGCTCAGCATAGTCCTGCACTTCAGCGGCATACTTCTCGACACTGTTCAAACCATAGCGGTTCACTATTTCTCGTAAGCGAGAGTCCCCCACACGATTGGCTGCGATCTGCGCGCTCAGGTCTCCTTCGCGCTCTTCGGGCGTGCGGACATTCGCCAGGATGAATGACATGACATCTGTAATAAGTTCGCCGCCTTTTACCAACCTTATGGGAGGAATAATCAGGCCCTCCTGAAAGACCTCCCGGGCCAATGGCATTGAGCCGGGAGTTATGCCACCAACATCTGAATGATGTGCGCGGTTGGCAACATAAAAGGAAGGTTGATCACTCATTGCCAAGAAAACCGGAGAAACGAGTGTAATGTCGGGAAGATGTGTTCCGCCACGGAAAGGATCGTTGAGGATGATCGTGTCGCCAGGCTGCATCTTGACGCTGTCGATCGCAGCGCGGACTGATAGCGGCATCGCGCCAAGGTGCACCGGCATATGGTCACCCTGCGCAATTGTCTCGCCCTTCGCATCGAAGATGGCACAGGAGTAGTCGAGACGCTCCTTGATGTTGGGCGAAAAGCCAGTGCGGCAGAGAGTGATGCCCATCTCTTCGGCAATGGAAACGAAGAGATTCTTGAAGATTTCGAATTCAATCAGATCCAGCGGCATGAATTTCCTATTCGCATCGTTTCGAGATTCGTGTGGCGTATCCGTCTATGAGCCCTGGGTATCGAGTTTCTGCGCTGTCGATTGTTGGGCAACCAAAGCCCCAACCCCATCGATGCTAAAGGAGAAGTTGGGCGGAATGACTGCCGTTGACTGCCCGCTGGTGACGATGGCCGGCCCGCATCCCTTCATGCCGCTGCCGAGCGATTCACGTTGATAGAAGGCAGTTTTCCATGCTTGCCCTTCAAACCACGAAGTGCGCGTTGCTATCGGCTCAACTAACGGCCGCTCGGACAGTTCCCGATTGGGAGGTGCTGGTTTGTTTGTATAGCCAATGCCAGTCACGCGCAGATTGACAAGTTCGAGGGCCTTAAATGGGATGGCATAGCCATAGAGCCGCACATGCTGACAGACGAAGTTTTCGGCGTATCCCGGAGAGAAAGGGACGGTGATTTCATAGGACTGTCCTATGTATCGAATGTCGAGCGCACACTCGATCAGCATCGAACGCTCCGAAAAACCCTCCATTTCAATTTCAGCTCTTGCCTTTTGTACGATCGGCAAGAAGAGCATGAGCAGCGCTTCATCGGAGACATCCGAGAGCGGCTTCAGGACTGTCTGCGAGTAATCCTTTTTTACGTCAGCCAGCAACATGCCAAGGGCGGACAATACACCGCCGTGCTCAGGAATCAGCACGGTGCCGATATTAAGCAACTCCGCAATCTCACAGGCATGCATGCCGCCTGCTCCGCCAAATGCGAGCAGCGCAAAGTTACGGGGATCAATGCCACGCTGGACCGAAACCGCCCGAATAGCATGCTCCATATGGGCGTTCGCAATGCGAACGATGCCCTCAGCAAGTTTCATCACCGGCATATTCAGTCTCGCGGCGAATTCCTGCGCCTTGGCGCGAACACGGTCCACATCGAGCAGCATGCAGCCGCCCCAGAAATGATCCGCGTCTAAACGGCCCAATAACAGATTGGCATCGGTAACGGTCAACTCATCCCCCTTGCCATAGCAAACGGGTCCCGGATCGGCTCCGGCACTCCGCGGGCCGACACGGAGTGCTCCGCCGGAGTCCACGTAGGCGATGGAACCACCGCCAGCACCGACAGTATGAATATCCAGAACAGGCAGCCGCACGGGAAAATCTCCCACGGTCGAATCTGTGGTCATGCCGATCTGACCGTCGATGAGACTTACGTCTGTCGACGTTCCTCCCATATCAAACGTGATGAGATGCTTGTACCCGGAACACTGTCCAAGAGAAACGGCGCCCACCACTCCCGCCGCTGGACCTGAGAGAATTGTTCGTACTGCTGCGGCTTTGGCACAAGAGACCGAAATCGAGCCGCCGTTGGATTGCATAATATGCAAGCGCGAATGGCCCAGACCCTCCTCAAGCCTCCCTAAATATTTCGCCATGAGCGGAGTGACGTACGCGTTGACAACAGTGGTGCTAAAGCGCTCGAACTCGCGATACTCCGGCAGCACATCATGAGAAGCTGACACACCGAAGCCAGCGTCTGTCAACAGCAAGGCGAGGCGGTCCTCATGGGTCGAATTGGCGTAGGAATGAAGCAGACAGACGGCTATCGCTTGTACTTCCGAGGTGCGCAGTGCATGGATAAGTTCCGTTACTTCGTCTTCGTGCAATGGTTCCAGCACCTCGCCGGTTGGAGTTAACCGCTCGGTGATGCCGAAAGCAAGGCCAGTTTCCAGAATGGGTCTACGATCCTCTACGAAGAAGTTGTACAGCTCCCGGCGTGTTTGGCGGCCGATGAGCAGAACATCTTCAAAACCTTTTGTCGTTACCAATGCCACCCGAGCGCCTTTCCGTTCCAGCATGGCATTCGTAGCAACGGTGGACCCATGAATGATTTCTATCTGCTCTCCACTTGCAACAATTTCTGAGATACCGGCAAAAATGGCGCGGGCCGGATCATCAGGAGTTGACCTGACTTTATGCACCGTCAGCCCATGTTCATCGAATTTGACCAAATCCGTGAAAGTTCCGCCGGTATCTATGCCGAGTCGAATCATCCTGCTCTCTGAGGCGATAAGTATATGCGCTGCACAATCGGTCAGTGCTGCTCAGTTCGACAAACATTTCTTTCTGGATCAGCCGCAAAATCGAGGCTGCGGAATGGGGCGAGTGCATCGGCGATTTGCGCGAAGCGACGGGCAATCCTTATGACGGTTCCACGCAAGGGCGGATTCTGGCGCTTAAGGGCGGTAACGAACTCTCTACGACAGGCCACTAGCCGAATATCAGACCTGTTTGTTTTAACATTTACACCTGCAAGCGCGACGGAGTAGTTTATTGGCGCGGGTAATGGCTTCATGATCGACGCTCAGGATCCCCGAGTTCTACGGGCACTTGCAACCCGCGAGCGCAGTCAATCCTCGTGACGGGAAGAAGGGGTTTTACAATGAAAATTCGTCGATTCCTGGTTGCATCGCTGGTTTGTCTGATTGCGGCAGGCTCCTTCGCTGCCGATGATGAAAAAAAGAACGACGAAGAGCGGGCGGAAATCCGCCAGATGGCTCAGGATACCCTCACGCGCCTTTACAAGGCGCAGCCTTCCGCCCAGGCCGTTGTTCAGAAGGCCTACGGCTACGCCGTTTTCAGCAATACGGGGATCAAGATCCTTGTAGGCGGTTCCGGCAGGGGTGAGGGCATCGCCGTCAACAACAAGACCAAAGCTGGAACCTTTATGAAGATGTTGGAGATCCAGGCCGGCCTTGGCTTCGGAGTCAAGAAGTTCCGGGTTGTGTTCGTCTTCGACAATCAGAAGGTGTTCAATGATTTTGTGAATTCTGGCTGGCAGTTCGGCGGACAGGCCTCGGCGGCCGCCAAGACGAGTCCTGAGAAAGGCGGATCCATGCAGGGCGCGGCGTCGGTTGCCGAAGGAGTCTGGATGTATCAGCTGACCGACAAGGGATTGGCCCTGGAAATAACCGCTAAGGGCACCAAATACTCGAAAGACGACGATCTCAACAAGACGAGCTGATTCGCGGAGGGCGAAAAAGAACTCAGTCTCGAGCAGGTCTTTGGGGAAACGGGGGTTGGCCATGGAAATCACGGCTCCGAGCACCAGGTACTTGAAGGGCGATGACCTGAATTGACCGCAATGCACCAATTGCTGGAAACGCCCGAGGGAAGGAGAGCAGTTAAGGAAGAACGCGCGAAACTGGCAGGCGCTGTGTATGAGATCGCTTCAGGCCGCGTGAGATTCCTGCAAGGATCTTTTAGTCGGGGTAGTTGTAGAACGGTTGGATTCCCGAGGGCGATGGCGATCTGTTAATGCGGTTCTCCGTCGGGAATCACTAGTGTGAGAGACTCGTCATCCCCTTCTTGGTCAGAACCACTTGAGTGCATAACCCGCTATCCGGAATCTGGTTGGATCCGGATAGGTCCTGATAACGGTGCAGTGTTCAGCGACCAGGAATAAGTGTCAACAAGCGAAATAGTCCGTTATCGCCAGTGGACCAGCCCCTTGCCAGTGAAACGCGGCCAGTTGAAATAACATCTCACCCTGGCGGAATTGGCTAGACCGTGTAATGCGAGCCACACGCAGTAGCGCCTACTTGGCTGCCATGATCGTAGTGTTGCCGCCGATGCGCGTAGCACTGGTTGGATTTTTGAGTGTATTGACGATTGCGGGCGGCAGACCCTCGCTGCCGAACCGCGCGGTGTAGAAAGCGAATGCCGCGAAGTCGCCGGAACCGAAGCTGCTGGATTGAACGTCCGTCGTATACGGTTTGATGAGGCTTGGGTCGTCGACGGCGCGACCAAAGAAGACGATTGCGTCCCGAAGGGTGCGGCCGTGGGCCTGATAGCCGTACAAGTCGACGCCTTGGCGCGTTGCGAATTGCGCGATGAGGACGAGGGGCTGAAGCGCGAAACCCTGGTAGTGGGTGGCGTTCTCGTGGCGTGCCATCTCCTTCGGGAAAGCACCACTGGGGTCGATCTCGCCGATGGCTTCCTTATAAGTTTGGATACCGAAGCGGAAGAGCTTGTCGTCGGCGGCGGTGACACCGATGGCAGTTGCGGCGAGAGCACGCCAGTAGTGGTGATTGTTGCCGGAATCTCCCGGTTTCTCAAACGAGATGGCCTTGTGGGCGGCGGTGTCCAGCCAGGCGGTGACGCGCTGTTGCTGGACGGGGTCTAGGGTTGAGTCGTTCACCAGGACAGAGTCTGTGATGCCCGCAGAGCTGAGCGTCCACTCGACTTGATACCAGGCCTGTGAGGACTCCTCGCGGTCGTAGTCGAGCAGGGCGCGGGCTTGGGCCCACGCGTCGAGTTGGGCGAGCGCGCACGCGGATTCGTTGTGACTGCCGGTGGCGAGATACTGGTTCATGCCGGCAGTGATCCGGCTTTCGAACATTCCGTAGGTGAGGGTGGCGGCCGCCTCGGCGGGGTTGGTGGGGCCGTTGGAGCCGGAGAGATAGTGGTGCGGGATGTTCATGCGGCCGATCGGCGCAGCGACGAATGGCGTGGCGACGCAGGAGTGCAGGCCCTCAATGGCTGCACGCAGAAGCGGATCGGCAGTCGATCTAAGGGTTGCTTGGCGGGAGGTAACGTCTAGGATCGAGGCGTGAGGGTCAGCGACGTGCTGGTCCAGGGCAGCGAGCGCATATGCGAGCGCGAAGAAGAGGATTGCCGGAACCTTCATCTCCTACGATTTCACATGGCATTTCCCAAAATCGCAAGCACGCTCAGTGAGCGGAATGGCGTGTTCAGTTGAACTCAAAGGGCGCGAATAGAAGGTAACGGCGCAGACTAGCGGGCCGCCAACCTTTCGGTTCGCCGAACACGCCGGACGACCGAAGAAGTTAATCCGACCCCCCTCATCCAGGGGAAAAATGCTCTACATCGACACCAGCTGTGAGAAAGATTCTGAGAGACGAACCTGGCGTGGTGAAAATCAGAATGGGAAGACGCAAGTACCACACCACATATAGCGTGCCTGCTTCGGTTGCAGAGCGGATTCACACGCGCTTGGCATCTGGTGATGACTCGCACCATAGACATACAAAGCGCTCTCTCGCGCACTCCTAAGGCAGAATATTCCTCAACTAAATTATTGCTCAACCTAAACGGATTGAAACCACTTTGGCTTTGGAACGATCCGCAAATGCTTCCTGCAGAATGCGGGAGAGGCGATGTTGACGACCTGGTATCCAAGCGGCCGTAATGCTTGCGAAGAATCTGCTCAGAATCCCCAATCAATTCGGCGACGTCGGGGACCGGCACGCTCTTCTCGAGGAGGATCCGAACGAACGTGTGTCTGAATTTATGGGGATGTGGGGGCGTTTCCCATGGTCCAGCAAGTTCAAAAACCTTTCTTAGTCGCTTGTTCCGCCAGATATCGCAAAGCTGTTTTGCGTTGCGGGTGACGCCGGCGGCGAAGATTGTCGCGCCATGAACCTCCTGTCGCGCGCGCAGCCGCTCCACAGGCCAGTCCGGTATCCAAGTGAATAGCGGCCGCCTCGTCTTATGCATGCGCAAAAAGACGTAAACGTGCCGTACTTCGCAAGAGTGTTCGGAGCGATGTTGCGGTTCCTGCATTTTGCAAGGAACGCCTCGGTTGCATCCTCCATGGTGATTCGAGCGGTCCTAGGCTCTTCGGCGGGGAGGTGCTTCCTGGACAGCGGCTCGCCATGACCTGGCGCGCTCGAGGGCTGCTGCGGCGGCGCACGCCGATTCGAATTCCCATTGGACGGTATTATGCCGCCTGAATTTTCTGTGAAGCGTTCCTGACGCGAATATGGGGAATTCGCACCGTTTCCAGCCCTTCTTGCGTCGATGTGCGTGAGTTGTGCGGATGACCGCCTTTGCACTCCTGACGATGACGTCGATAGAGGGCGAACGGAATATCAGAAATTATGCCACATTGGCCCATGAGGAAATAGCCGAATTGATAAGTTATTGAAAATGGGCGGGATGATTCATGGGGCGGCTAGTGGGGGTCGAACCCACGACATCCGGTGCCACAGACCGGCGTTCTGCCTCTGAACTATAGCCGCCGTATAGTTCAGATTGTAGCATTCACAAGGGGAGGGCGCACTTGCGCCAATTGCACCAGCCGCGCATCTAAAACGAAGACCGAGCACATGCTGCAAACAGCCCAACCCGATATTTTGTCGCCTTCTGTCGCCTCCTTGCATCCCCGAACCAGGATCGGAACCAATCGCTGGCTGGCGGATGAAAACCTCTACAGGCTCGCGCATATCCTCGACGATTGCTTTCGCGTGCCGGGAACCTCGATCCGCTTCGGCCTCGATGGAATTGTTGGTCTCATTCCCGGACTGGGTGATGTGCTCGTTGGACTGACGTCGTGCATCTTCCTTATCGCAGCCTGGCTTCGCGGCGTCCCATACGTCGGCCTGGTGCGCATGACAGTGAATATCGGACTTGAGGTGCTTGTAGGGACTATCCCTATTGTGGGAGATGCATTTGATATTGCATGGAAAGCAAACCATCGCAATTACGTCCTCATGACCCGCCATCTCCAACAGCCGCGCACGCACACATGGAAGGACTATGTTTTCCTTGGTTGCGTTGTTGCGGCACTGTTTGCAATTTTCATTATTCCAGTCATTCTGATCGTGTGGATCGCGGTCTGGTTCATGCGGCATGTGTGAATCGCGGAAGCGATCGTGCCTGCATCGGTCTGCGATACAATTTCAAGAGTCGGGGCGTAGCGCAGTCTGGTAGCGCATCTGCTTTGGGAGCAGAGGGTCGGGGGTTCGAATCCCTCCGCCCCGACCAACAAAATAAAGGAGTTAGCTCAAAGACTCCTGTTTCTTGGCGGCCTGCTGTGGGGGAATTTGTGGGGAGTCGTTTGGCCCTGACGCTGACGGACACTCGGAAATGAAAAAATGCTGTCTATCATCCTAGTCACCTCCTAATCCCGCAAAGGGTAGCAAAACCAGTCCTCCTCTGAAGTTCGAAAGCCCGGGAGTGTCGGAACAAAGCTCAAACCCAAAAGTAAAGCTCTGGCATCAATAAGGCATCTTCAGTAACACCTACGAATTCATGGGAATGCTAGGAAGGGAAGAAATTCCGGAACAGAATTTTTCCGTCCTAACGAAGGTGAGAACAGAAGTCGGCCTGGTTTCAAATGTCCGATTTGCCGATTACACCGCCAAGTGAAATGCAGACTCATTCTTAAACACTAGCCGACTTGAACGAAGCCGCTGGCGCGGCGGACGCTACGCGTGCGATGGTCCGGAGATCATGGGCTGCCGAGGCTTCCTGAACCGACTTTCGCCTATTTTGCTAACTCGACTTCCTTCAGAATGTTGCAGGCGAAAGTCGATTCAATTCCCATAGCCTGGCCGCCGCCTCCCCCGCATACGCCAGCGGCTTCCTTCAAGTCGCTGTATCCGAGGCGCACCCACGGCGTTTCAATCGAACCGACCGGACTTTATGGGCGCTCCAGATGTCGGGTAAGGGAACGACATCGCTGCCGCTCCCTCCCCTCAGAACCGGACTGGATGGTATCCCATCATCCGGCTCAAGCCGTGTGTAAACCCCACGCGAGTGGAGCCGGTGTTACAACGCAATTGGATCGGCGATGTTCATGCTCACCTTGAGTCTCTTTCGATCCTCGAAGTATCCGCGGCAGTGTGGGTCGAACGGGTTAGCATCCGATTTCACTTTAACGTGTCGTACGATGGGAGTCTTGGTGGGATCAACCAGCCTCGACATCACCGTACGCGAACGTTGCGCGTTAGAGTCAGCGAGTACAGCGAAGCACCACTTACGTCTGCCGAGCCTGTACCAGTATCGATCTGCGATCCAGGTAGCGGACTTCTTCGGATGACGGCGCTTCGCCCATAGCCAGAGCGAGTTCCAGAGGCACATCCCTACTTTCCGATACGCCGAGGACGCCACGATATGACGGTGATAGTTTGCCCAACCCCGGATCATCGGATTGAGCGCCCTTATCAAGTTCTCCTGCTTCGCAGTGCGATTCTGATGAATCACATCACGTACCTTTTCCAGAAAAGCATGCAAGTTCTTTTTGGAGGGTGTAATCAGGAGTTTGCCGTTATATTTACGCAGGTTCTGCCCCAGGAAGTCGAACCCTTGGTTGATATGCGTGATGCAAGTTTTCTCGGGTGAGAGCTGCAAGCCCCGTTCGAGCATGAACTGCTCTACCAGAGGCTTGACTTCGTTCTCCAGCAACTCTTTTGAGTTTCCGGTGATGATGAAGTCATCGGCATACCGAACGAAGTTCACCTTCGGGCTGTGCACCTTCCCTTGCATTACCTTCTTACGAAAGGTCTCCTTGAGAAGCCGTTCCAACCCATCCAGTGTCAGGTTCGCCGCCGTGGGCGAAATAATTCCGCCCTGCGGTGTACCTGCCTCCGTAGGAAACAGTGTTCGATTTTCCATGAAGCCCGCCTTCAACCACTTTCTCAGCATCTCTTTATCGGTGGAAATATGGTCGAGCATCCATGCGTGACTGATATTGTCGAAGCAGCCACGGATGTCACCCTCCAGAACCCACTGTGCGCTGGTCTTATGGGACAGCACGATGAAGCACTGACTGATGGCGTCGGCGGTCGAGCGTTTCGGACGAAAGCCATAGGAGTTGGGGTCGGCTGTCGTCTCCGCGACGGGGAGGAGCGCCAGCAGATACAACGCCTGCATGGCGCGACACTTCATCACGGGGATTCCCAGCGGCCGCAGTTTTCCGTTGGCCTTCGGGATGTAGACACGTCGCAGCGGTTGCGGCTGATAGCCACGCCGTCGCAGCGTGTCGATGGCCCTATATCTGGACGCCGGAGTTCTCCAGATCGCTCCGTCCACTCCCGGCGTGTTCTTGCCCTTGTTGCGCGTCACTCGTTTCACAGCCAGAGCTCGACCGCAGAACGAGCGGGTCAGCAACCATTGCAAGGCTTTCACCTTGCCTTGACGGCCTTCCTGTGTTGCCTTGACGATACGCGCCTGCAGTCTCCTGACCCTGAGTTCGCACTGAGACCAGTTGATCTGTTCCCATTGCTTTCCAGGACCGGAGGCTGCACACATGGTTGGTGCCACGTTCATTTGCGATTTCCTCCCGCGAAGATTCTGAAGGTTCTTTCGTCAACCACGACCAGCTGGAAGTCTGCCTGTTTTCGCAGCGGAGTGATATTGCAACCCTATCCGCTCCATTACAGAGCGGCATTTGCTTTCTCCAGCCTCCTTTACCCGCTACCCCAACAGCGTGCCTTGCGGCATCGCCTGCCCCCGAGAGGGCGGAACATCGGGCTTACCTTGTTTCGCTTGAATGACACGAATGACGTAGTCCCTGCCTATACACCAGCAGCCTTCGTGTCCGTGTGCTCCCAGACTGTGATGAAGCAACCGGCTGCATGCCTTTGGCCAGAGCCTGTCAGCGTCTTTGGCTCTTTGTCTTTAACGATGCCTTCAGCAGTTCACTTATGTTGGACATATCATTCAGCCTGACCCTCTCACCGCCCTGACGCTGGCAGTGTGGGAGATCTCCTCGTGGAGTTCTTCCTACCCGTAGAGGAAGAGGTATGTTGTCTCGACAGCTTTCGACCCAGCCGTTACCAGCTACGCCAATGTCGATAGGCTACTGCGGACGGAACCGCAGGTTCAGCTCACGAATCCTCCCGTGTTGAACAATCATTCAAACGACTTCAAGTCGCACACAGCCCTAAGACTTCAAGGTACCGATCCGCCTCGGTGAGCGCAATGGCGGAGATGTTTCAATTGAGAGTTGCAGCGAGTTAGGCTTTGGCCGAACTGATCCGAGGTTTTCTGGAAGCAACACGGATCGTACTGCCGTTCGCTAACATAGCTGAATATGGCCGCTTCAAACTCAGTATTGATTGACGTTCCGATGCCAATCCGCACGCCTCGCCTGCTTATCAGGCCCAAACAGGTTGGCGACGGGACAATTACGTCTGCTGCGGTTGCTGAGACCTGGGACGAACTGCACAATTGGATGCGATGGGCTGAAAATCCGGATGAGTTCACAGCCGAATCAATGGAAATCAGAAATCGACATGTAATGGCTAGCTTTATCCTGCGTGAGGGCATAGAGCTGATTGGAATCGAGGCTGGAACCGGCACCGCAGTCATCTGGTGTGGTCTTCATGATATCGACTGGCAAGGTTACCAATGTGACACCGGGTACTGGGTTCGCAAGAGGGCCCAAGGCCAAGGGTTCGCAACCGAGGCAGCGAACGCTTTGGTGCGTTATGCTTTCGGGGCGCTCGGAATGCGGCGAATCGGTCTCACGCACTCAGGCGGTAATGAGGCTAGCCGACGCATTGCTGAAAGACTCGGCTTCTCGTTCGAGGGTATACAGAGGGGTGCGAATATACTTCCGGGCGGAAAGTTCGCGGACAGGTACTGCTACGCTCGATTCGACATTGCTGGTCTGCCCGACCTGGAGGTGCAGTGGCAGGGCGAATCAGAATCATAACGGATCCAATTTGTCCCTGCGAAAATCGGCTTATGTTCACTGGTAAGGAATCATTGATCGCTCACGAGAAGCCGTTACTAATCCGTCCTCGATGAGCATTGGCGATATGGCATAAATCGAGCCCTAGTCTCAACATGAAATCCCCAAGGCGGCCCACGCAGGGCCTTTCCTATTCCGTCCGCAAAGCCTGCATGGGATCGATAGAGGCGGCGCGCCGTGCAGGCACAAACGCCGCCATAAGGCCGCACACCACGAGCAGCACTGAAACCGTCACGACAGTGAATGGATCATGCTGGCCCACGCCAAACAGAAACGACTTGAGCAGCCGCGTTGCGATCCATGTGCACATAAGTCCCAGACCCAGCCCGCAAACAACCAGCACCGAGGCGTTTCTCAAAATGAGCAGCAACACATCGCGCCTCTTCGCGCCTAGTGCCATGCGTATACCCACCTCGTGCGTGCGCTGATTCACTGAGAACCTCATCAACCCCGACAATCCCACGAGCGCCATGATCAACGCAATCCCGGCAAACACGGTCAGCAGCGAGGTCTGAAACCGCCGTCGCGCGGTGGCGATCGAAATCAGATCTCCCATCGTATGGATATCTGTCGCCGCTAGATTTGGATCGATCGACTTCAGCGTCACCCGGATCTCATCCGCGACGGCGGCAGGCGGAAGAGTCGATCGCACGGCCACGCTCGCGTCGCCAGCATCGTAGGTCGCGTTGTACACCAGCGGCTGCGGCTCCTCTTCGAGACTCGTGTGGCGCACATCCGCGACGACACCCACAACCGTCGACCAGTTCTCTTTTTTTGAATCGCCGGTGATGCGGCCCCCAATGGGATTGCGGTTCGGAAAAAACACCTTAGCGAATTTCTGATTGATGATCACCGGCTGGTTAGTTGTGGCTGCGGCGTCGGCATCCGAAAAGTATCGCCCGGCAATCAAAGGAATATGCATTGCTTGAAAGTAATGCGGCGTTACAAAGCGGCCTTTCGTCTGCTGATAATCCTTGTTGTCGAACCCATCTACCCAGATAAAAGTAAGACTTTCACCACTGGTGAGCGGCAGGTAGTTCACCGATCCCGCCGCTTGCACGCCAGGCAATGCCTCAAGCTTCGCCATCAGCTCCTTGTAAAACGTGACACGCTGCTCGGGCTTGCTGTAGCGCTGATCCAGGCTCACATGGAACGTCACCGCAGACCGGGTAAACCCGGTGTCCACCGACTCAACATTGATATAGCTGCGGATCAGCAGCCCCGCCCCCGCCAGCAGCACAACAACCATTGCCGTCTGCGCAACAATCAACGAGCTCTGCAACCGGTGGTGCCCAGCAGAGCTTCCACGCATGGCGTGCGATTTCAGAAAATCCGTTAATTCCATCCGTGAAGCGCCGATCGCAGGCATCAATCCCGCCGCCAAGCTCGTCAAAAGCGACCCACCGATGGCAACCAGAAACACCCTTGCATCAAGGGACGCTTCATTCAGCCGCGGGATATTTCCGGGATCAAGCTTCGGCAGCAATCGGAGAAAGAGTAATGCCAGCAC
>Ga0206795_1059_pt1 | contig 23002 bp, 19 predicted proteins | sample Alteio_BWOrgCont_71_FD_152872 | JGI IMG/M metagenome (GOLD analysis project Ga0206795, IMG submission 152872) | Enriched cells from forest soil in Barre Woods Harvard Forest LTER site, Petersham, Massachusetts, United States -... | ecosystem: Environmental > Terrestrial > Soil > Temperate forest >... | reverse complement strand
GCAATAGAAAAAGAGAAAAAACAAATCGTTGAAGAACTCCATCGACTTTTCTTTAGCCTGGAAAAACTCCCTGCCTTTGGATATTGTCCCCCTCAAGAAAGCCATGAACCTCGAATCATTGATGGATTTAGAATTATTTGCTTTGAAGTTTTTAAGACTAAGCTTCTCTCCTTTCGCGAATTAATGGCACACATTCCCGAAGACTTCCGGCAAGATTCTAAAATTCTGTCTCAAATTCAACAAATGAAGGACAACCGAACCCTCTGGCCCAGTAATTTTACGGCAGAAAGTTCAGCAAGTTCAGCTTCCTGGACAAACCTCCATTTCCCCTCCGCTTCAAAACCGATTGATCTAAAATTCTCCTTGTATCCTATTATTTTTGATCACCTTAGTACCCATTTTCTTGAAAAACTTAAATCCACGCCAAAATCCCTAGAATCAGAAGCTTTGCCAGCTTACCTCATGTTCATTTTCTCGCTTCTTCCCCCTGATCAAGTTGAGCAAAGGAAGGACGCGAAGATGGAATTCGTTAAGCTCCTTCTTGAAAAAACTTTCAACAAAGAATGCGAGCCCACTTTAGGACTAAAAAACCTGAAAGATTTTTTGACTTTATTCCAGTCCAAATTTAAATCCCCTGGCAATCCCATGATTCCTTCTCTTTCTTCCTTACTTACCAGGAACTTTCTGGACTTGTCTTTTGATCAAGTCAAATTGCTTGAAGAACATAAACTCCTTTCTCCAGAGGAAGCCCAGCGACTTCGTAATGAATACTTGCCTCAAAGAGCAATTCCTCTCATCGCTGGAATCGTAGCTAAAACCAATGGCTTAGCATCCCGATTTGATCTCTTAATAGATACCCTGGTTAGCATTAGATACATGAATGAATCTGGCCTTAGGGTCTTTTCTCGCTATAACTTTATAGCACGTAACGAAACTGGACTTAGTAACGAGTTGTTTCAATTCTTATTGAAAAATAAAGATACTTTTCACGACTGGGCACAAAAATTTCTACCTTCTGATAATAGGGCCTATGCTCCGTTTCTTGAGGCTCTTCTAATCTTAAATCAAAATGGATTTTTCCCTTCCCCGCTGAAGAAAATTCCTAAATTGATTCTCGATTCTCCGAAAATCGTTTCATTGAAATGCGAAGACAAACTTATCCCAACAAAGGACGATTTTCGTTTTTCCTCTAAGGAATTTACCGACTTACTTAAGAAGGCTCAGGGCTCTCTTTCACAACAAGAGCTTCTAGAGCTCTTTCTACAAGCCTACTGGAAATCCGGTTTGTTTGGCTCTGAAGATTATGACTTCGGCAAGGGTCTAGATAATTATCCAGAATTACTCTATAAGCCTTTTGTTTCTGAGTTGAATAAGATCTTACTTAACCATCCAGACTCTTTCGAAAAAATCAAAAACACCCTAAAAGCCTTCATATGCGTAGGTTTTGATCTTCTATATTGCCACAACCTCCAGATCTGCACGACGCTGGGTCTTCTTATCGAAGCTAATAAATTATTCGATGCAGAGGTAGACTGTAAACTTCTAGGTAAGGCCATTTTAATGGTTCTGTATGAAATGCTAGAAGCTAGCCGAGCTTATAGTGCAGATGGTTTTTATCAAAATTTCCCCTTCATTGAAGCAGTTATTCAAACTGAAAAACGAAATAGCCTGAACAAGGCTTTGGTAGATTTAGAGTGGTGTTATTTTCACCCTTTTTATTCGGAGTTTGAGGAAACCCTCTGCAGTCTCCTCCTTGAGGGATTATCCAAAAAAGTCGTCAAAGATGAAGAAGAGTTTATATTTTTACTGAATGGCCTATACAGTCTTGGAGATTTCAAAAAAATTAAACGGGACATTATTTTTTCTTGCAATAAGCTTTTGGAGTTTATGAGTGAGGAGCGCTTCAGTCCTGAGAGATTTTTCAACATACTATCCGCTCATCCTAAATTGTTTACGCTTGAAAATGTATTAAACATACTTGAACGCATGGACGGGGATCCGAGGTTCTCACAGTCCCCTTTTTACGCTCCTATCTTTCGCTATCTCCTTCAGTGCATCTCTCATGAAGAACTTGAAGAGTATTTTCGAGCTCTCTTAGAGGATAACAAAAAAATAACTGTCGATAGAAAAAGTTGGTATCAAAAAGTCTACTTAGCATTTGCTAGAGCTCAGCCAGACTCTGGTTGGAGTATAAATGCTTTGACTGGAAACGATCGTTTGGCTCATGCCTTAAATATCCAAAAAGGAATAACAGGACACATTCCCAAAACTGAAGTCGATCTTGCAGAAAAACTGATAGCAGAGACCACTTCGATTTTTCCTTCGATGAAGATCGAAGCCCCTGCAGCTGTGCTCAAGAGTTCAATCGGTCAGTCGAACCCTTGGATTAGGATTAGAGATTCCATCGAACGGTATCAAACTTTATTTAAAGAAAAAGGGTTTGGGTATGCAAAAACACAAGTCGAGCAATCCCTCTCTTTGCTTGTAGTATATCTTGAAAAATTGGAAGAAATTTGGCCTTCTTCCAAGCAAGCTCTTTTTGAGAAATATATCTCCCCCCCCTTTTTCGTGCTTGCTCCCCCCTTGATCTACCAGTGTTGGAGAAAAACGGCAAGCACAATAGAGAAAATTCTTCGAGAATCTCTGTTTTCCACTGTTTTTCTGTATGACCTGTTCTTAGCTGCTAAAAAAACGACGAATCCTGCCCTAAAAATAGAAACCTGGAAAAGGGTCAATTTCGGTTTGAATTCAGGTTGGTTTTCAAGCATAAAATTTCGCTCTGATAATTTTCAGTCCTTCGAAGATTTAAAATTTCGTTCTCCTTGGCATATCTATCTCCCTTCCCTGGAAGATTTTATCAATTTCTATGCCGAAGGTTTGATTGAACACATTGACTACTTACGAAACTCCTGCGAGGCACAAATCTACTTATTCAAAATCTTTGAAGACTTTAAGCCTAGGCCTCACAGTCTTATCTCGATGGATTTACGCTTTGGAGTCGCTCGAGAAGTTTTCAAGCATTACCCCGCAGGCCCTGAAGCGCTTATTAACACTTTAATTCAACTACAGGCCTGGAATTCGCTTCTATTGCTATTTAATCCTCTTCTCTTCAAAGGTGATGAAGAGAATAAAATGAGTCAAGAAGGCTTCTGCGAAAATCTCCGAAAAAAAATACCCTTCCCTATTGGAAGCGCCTCTGCTTCGGCACTGCATTGTGCCCATCCACACATTTTCACTTTCACTGGGTCCCCCCCAACATCATGGGTCCACCCTCATTTGATTCAAAATCTTTATAAAAAAATGGGGGATGATCCCCATTTTCTGCCCCACGCATTTGCTACTCATAGGCTTGAAGGCTGGGGATCTCATAAAGAATATAAAAAACTCACCCTCTCCCTCTCAGAAGCCGTCTCAATTGAGGAACGCTGGATTAGACTTTGCAAGCATTTTCCAGAAGGAACTAGCCTCAACCTATCAAACAATTGCGACAAGGCTCTATTCGACTTACTTGGCTGTACAGAGTACCAAAAACGCTATGACAAAGGAGCCTATACAGTCGCAGTGTCCGCCGTTTTATCCCTCATTCAATATTATGCTGGGGTAGACGTTCAAAAACCAATGATGGCTTATGCATGCCCCCCTCATTTTTATGAAAAATCTCCGGAAATAGATTCCATTAAAGATGCTACAAACATTTCGGAATTTATTAATTTATTTAAGAAAGGAGACTCTTCTTGCATAGAAAAACGATTAATTGCCGCTTCAAATGCCCTGATACGCTACCCGGATGGACCTCAAGAATTGATCAAAAATCTCATCAATCTAAACCAATGGGAAGCGGTCTTGCTTCTTTTAAATCCCCATCTTCCAATAATAGATAAAAAAGACACTGCAGAAGCAGCGGAAGCAAGGCGATTGGCTTTATTTGAAGCTATTCAAAAACTCAAGTTGCACTACCCTGAGGATGAAGGAGCGGCTTATGCACTGGCTTACTTATACTGGGACCTACATAGGAAAAAGGGGACAAGTCCACAAGAACCTCTCTTCCTCAACGATCTCAAGGATTTCTTCATAGATTATGAGTGTATCCATAAGATCTACACGCAGACCCTGAGCGATTCTGATTATCTGACGGATGCGTTTAAAAAAGCGGCTCGCCCTGTCGAAAACTATCCTTTTGGCCATGGTTCATTAATAAAACTCATTAAGTCACTCAATAAAGCAAAAACCATCGAAGATCGTTGGAAAACTCTCGATGAACACCTTATTAAAGAAGCTGATGGATTTTCGTCGAGTACACTCCGAAAATCTGTTTTAGCTGAGTTGGGTTTGGGCGACAATCTTGGAGAAATGAGGTCCAAAATATCCTGTATTTTATCTCTACTTCACTATGCTTCTGGACCGAAGACTGAAAAAACTGTTACTTTTGGCTCTGCTGGAGCATTTACAACTTGGTCCTTGTGGAGGGAGCCCTTTAAAAAACCAGAATTTCCCTTGAATTCGAAGGAAACGGAAATCTGCGATTTATAACGCTGGTCTCGGATTGCCAAAACCCCGAGCACTCCTCACAATCTCCCCTTTTTTAAAAAGGGAGATTGTATGCAAAAAAAAGCAAAAATCGGGTTTTTAGGCGGGGGAAATTTAACGCGGAGTTTATTGGCAGGTTTAGTCCTAGATGGAATGGATCCAGACCTATTTTTAGTTGCTGATCGGAATCCTGAAAAACTGGCAGAACTCCGTCGACAGTTTGGCATTCAAGGATTGGATTCCGTTCATGAGGTGGTCGATCAAGCAGATATTTTAATTTTGGCTGTCAAACCTCTTAATTTTAAGGATCTCTGTTTAGACATTCGCAAAGCTGTCTCGCTAAAAAATCCTCTGATCATTTCAGTTGCTACGGGCATTCGCTTGAATGACATGCTTCAATGGCTCGGCGGAAAACCAGCCATTGTTCGAGCTATGCCGAATACTCCTGCCATGCTACAAGCCGCCGCCACCGCCCTTTTCGCCAATGAATTTGTCTCCCGAAGCAGTAAAGAAATGGCAGAAAAAATTATGCGCTCCGTCGGCATCACGGCCTGGCTGGAACGAGAAGAAGATATTGAATCCATTATCGCGATTGCTGGCAGCGCTCCTGCTTACTATTTTCGAATCATGGAATTGATGCAGGAAATCGCCCAAGGCATGGGACTTCCGCCTCAGCTGTCGAAGTTATTCATTACCCAAACTTTCTTTGGTTCTGGAAAAATGGCTTTAGAATCTTCGGCGGATCTAGCAGAACTTCGCGCCCAAGTTACTTCTAAAGGAGGAACGACCCAGGCTGCCTTAAAAGCTTTTGAGGAGCATGGCCTCAAGGCATTATTAGAAAAAGCCCTCTATGCTGCGCGCGATCGAGGCCTAGAACTTGCTGAAGAGTACGGGGTTAATCGGAAATTATCGTAAACAGGAGAATGTTCATGCTCAGAGTTGTTTTGTTTTTACTCACAGTATTTTTTAACTTTTATCAATTTTTGATCTTGTCTCGTTTTATTCTTCAATGCGTTAAGGCTGATTTTAATCATCCCTTTTGTCAATTTGTGCTGAGAACCACCAATCCCCTGGTCTTGCCCACTCGAAAATGGATCAAGAGCTGGCAAGGCTTGGATCTCGCGACTCTTGCGCTATTTTATGGAGTGGTTTGGGTTCAAACTTCCTTGTTCATGTTATTGGCCCTCGGAACCTGGTCTGGGTTTTCCTTCATTTCTGCCCTTTTTCAAGCCCTTCACTTTTATCTTTCTTTTATGTTCTTTTCCATTTTGATTTATGCCCTCATGACCTGGTTTACGAATGCTCAAATGCATCCCCTGGGTTCACTGCTTCATCAGATGGTTGAGCCTTTGCTTCGACGTTTGAGACAGATTGTCCCGCTAATCGCTGGCTGGGATTTATCCCCTTTATTTGCCCTGATTTTGATTCAAGTGCTGAATATGATTTTGCCGGGATAAAAGACCGCATGACATCTCAAAAGATCCAGATATACTCGCGAAAAATTTAAGGGAAGCCCTCGATGAACCGCCCTATTTACGGCACACCGGCCAATCGACTCCTGCCCAATCTCTGGGACATCCTCGCTCTCCTTTTTATAACGGCAATCATTTCAGCGGCATGCTTCGCCGGCTCTCATATGTCAGCACCTTACAAGGTGGGTCAAGTGGTTCCTCTGTCTATGAAAAGCAGCCTGCTTCCGGAATACGCCCTCCTGACCATCGCTCGTATGTTCATCGCCCTATTTTTCTCCTTTTTATTTGCTTTTATCGTGGGGACCTTAGCGGCGAAAAATAAACGAGCGGAAAAACTTTTAATCCCCCTAATCGATATCCTTCAATCCATTCCCATCCTAGGATATATGTCTATTAGCGTGACGGGATTTATTGCCTTATTTCCAGGATCCCTCTGGGGCCCAGAGTGTGCAGTAATTTTTGTGGTCTTCGCCTCTCAAGTCTGGAACATGACTTTAAGCGTTTATCAATCCATGCGAACTCTTCCCTTCGATTTAATTGAACTAACTCAAATTTACCGACTTTCCCTTTGGCAACGTTTTTGGAAACTAGAGGTTCCTCATGCGATTCCTGGGCTCCTCTGGAATGCCATGATTTCAATGTCTGCAGGTTGGTTTTTTATTGTGGCCTCTGAAGCGATCTCGATTAATCATCAAAGTATTTTTCTTCCGGGAATTGGAGCCTATATCGCCACCGCTATTGAACAAAAGAACTTAGGAGCCATTGGTCTGGCGATCCTAACCATGTTGGTGGTCATCGTTTTTTACGATCAATTATTTTTTCGACCTCTCCTAGCTTGGTCAGAAAAATTTCGAGGAGGAGATGCGGAAGATGCCCAAGAATCTTGGTTTTTGAACCTATTGCAGCGGACAGACTGGGTAAAACATCTGGCCCTGAAATATGCCGTATTCTCCAATCGCATAGTCAATGCCAAGTTTCTCCTGAAAAAGGCTCCGGCTTATAAGGTTCACGTCATGATGGAGCAGCCCTATTCCCTGATAAATAACATTCTCTGGTTTGGTTTAATCATGATTCTCCTCATCAGTAGTGCTCTGATGACGTGGAAGTTTATTTTTCATGCCCTCCCTTTTTCTGCCGTAGTGGAAACCATTTTTTTAGGAGGAGTCACAGAATTACGGGTCTTAGCTGCCATTATTTTGAGCTCTCTGATCTGGGTACCCATTGGAATTTATGTCGGAATGCGGCCTTCCCTAGCAAAAGTCTTTCAACCGCTTTCTCAGATTTTGGCCGCCTTTCCTGCCAATTTATTTTTCCCTGTCTTCGTGATGTGTCTGCTTGAATTCCACCTCAGCATGAATATTTTTTCGGTATTTCTCATGATGCTCGGGACTCAATGGTATGTTTTATTTAACGTGATTGCGGGAGCAACCATGATCCCCAAAGAATTGAAATTTGCCGCCAAAAATTTACAACTTAAAGGCTGGGTGAAATGGAAGCGTTTTTATCTTCCCGCCATCTTTCCGTTTTATGTGACAGGGGCCATTACGGCGGCAGGAGGCGCTTGGAATGCCAGCATCGTTTCAGAATACGTTTCCTGGGGGCACACCACCCTCATTGCCACCGGCCTCGGAGGCTACATCACTCAAAATACGATTGAAGGACATTTTCCGGAAATTGGTTTAGGAGTCGTGGTCATGAGCGCCTGGGTTGTCGGAATCAATCTATTTTTCTGGCGAAAATTGTATAACTACGCCGAGCAGCGATTTCGAATTGAGAGAGATTAACTGATGAATGAAAACGTATTGATTGATGTTCAACACATCACCAAGCAATTTATCCGACCAGGCGCACAGCCTCTGGCCGTCATTGAAAATGTGTGCTTCAAAATGTTCGAAGGGGAAATCGTTGCTCTATTGGGAAAAACAGGTTCCGGTAAATCCACTTTACTTCGAATTATTTCCGGACTGACCGCCCCTACCTCGGGAAAAGTCACTTATCGAAACAAACCCGTCTTAGGACCGGTCCCCGGAATTTCCATGGTTTTCCAAAGTTTTGCCCTCATGCCCTGGCTGACCGTATTGGAAAACGTGGAATTGGGCATGGAAGCCCTCGGAATCTCACGGGCCCTGCGTCGGGAACGTGCTCTTCATGCCATAGATATTATCGGCATGGACGGATTTGAATCTGCCTATCCCAAGGAGCTTTCTGGAGGCATGCGCCAACGTGTTGGGGTCGCCCGAGCCTTGGTTATGAAACCGGATCTACTGGTTATGGATGAGCCCTTTTCCTCTTTGGATGTTCTCACCGCAGAAACCTTAAGAAGCGACGTCTTAGAGCTTTGGAGAGAATCCCACATGAAGGGGATTTTATTCGTCACTCACAATATCGAAGAGGCCGTACTCATGGCCGATCGGATTTTTATTTTTGGAAGTAATCCCGGAAGCATCGTGGGGGAATTAGCCATCAATCTAAAACATCCCCGAGAAGGTCAAGATCAAGGCGTTCAAGATTTAATCTACGAGGTTTATCGGCTCATGACCTCTGTTCAATCTGAAGGCGGAGCCAAGGCTCATTTGAAAAAAAATCGTATCGGCATGGATTATCAATTGCCCGATACTCAGGCCGGGCAATTCATTGGTCTCTTAGAAGAAATCGGAGAACGCCAAGATAAGGGAACAGTCGATCTTCCGGGACTGGCGGATTCCGTTCGATTGGACGTCAATGATCTCTTCCCCGTTCTAGAAGCGCTTTCTGTTTTGGGTCTGGCTAAAATTTCTGAAGGCCTGGTCACCATGACCCCTAAGGGACACTTACTCTTAGAGGCCGATATCACAGAGAAGAAAATTATTTTTGCGGAAATTCTCCTGGACTCTATCCCTCTGGCCAAACACATCGTCGAAACGCTCAATCAAGCCGAAGATAACAGCGTTTCTGAGGAGGTCTTCCTTGAAGTATTGGAAGATTATTTCTCTAAACAAGAAGCCGATCGGGTCCTTACAACCATGATCGATTGGGGTCGCTATGCAGAACTTTTTGCTTATGACTACAACACGGGAATGCTCAGTCTCGAAGATGTGAATTAACGCGTCTTGACTTCCCTCAACATCTCATCATCATACGCGGCCTTATTTCATCGATTTAAAGAGGATTCTATGAGCGAACATCTTGTCACATTAAGCAGTCAAAACTTCGAAACTTTCATCGGAAGCCCGAACTTAGTTCTTGTGGATTTTTGGGCAGAATGGTGTGGCCCCTGTCGAGCCCTCGGACCCATCTTGGAAGAGGTCGCTAAGGAACATCCCAGCCTGATTAAAATTGGAAAGTTAAATGTCGATCAAGAAGGCGAAATTTCTACGAAATACGGGATTCGAGGCATTCCAACGCTCATGTTGTTTAGAAATGGACAATTAGTCGCAACGAAAGTAGGCGCTCTATCCAAAGCCCAATTGATTCAATTCATTCAAGAGCATGCTTAAGACTTAAGATTTTTTGCAGATTACAAATTGACAGATAAACTTCTGCTCGTTTTTTACTGTTCACTAACACTTAAGGGAGAGACCACGATGAAACTACACAAGCTACTCGTCAGCCTGGCGATCGCCGGCATTTCAACTTTCGGCCTTACGGCTTATGCCGATGCCTCTGATCATGATTCTGGCTTCTATATCGGTATCGCTGGAGGTTACAACCATCTGAGTAAACCCCATGGCAAGACCTTCACCTATACCACCTCAACTGGAACCGCAGACACCGCAATGGGCGTCGGAAAAACTTCCTACTCCCTGAACACCCACATGGGATATCTCTTTAATGTCGGATCCGGATTCGATGTCGGCCCTGAATTAGGCTTCACCTATTACGGAGACTATAAACTTAAAAATACCGCCACCTCTGTAACGAACGCTTACAATTTGTATGCCATAAACTTAAATGCTACCGGTCAATACACCTGGCAAAGTTTCTTTGCGAGAGTCAATGGGGGTGCGGATTTCTTCTGGGTCACCAGTGGAACCGCTTTTGAAACCAGCAGTACTCACAAGAGCATTACCGAAGCCGATGCAGGCGCAACCTTGGGTTACTACTTCACCCCTTGTGTTGATGCCGGCGTCTACTATCAACACATCTTTGGCTCCAATCACCTTGATAAACTCGATCATCTGGTTCCCAGCATGGATAGCGCCGGACTCAGCTTGGAATACGCCTTTGGTAGTATGAATGGATTGATGGGCAACGCTTAACATCCAGTTCTGAATCTTCAAAAAAACCCTGCCCTCTGGCGGGGTTTTTCTTGTTTTTTGAAAAGTTCCCTACAACAATCCGCCTCTTTAAAATTTCAATGAGGACATCATGAAAAAACTGGCTGTGATCCTAAGTGGAGTCTTGATGGGAGCTTTGGGCTTTGCCAATGCTTCTTTATCTTCTGCGATAAATTACCAAGATTTACAACATGCGCTTGAATCTTTGGCGGATCCCAGTCATACCCTGGTTGTTTTGGATGATGACAATACCCTCACCACCATGCCTTGTCCGGATCAAAATAATATTCAAACCTGCCAGTACATCGGAGGAACGGCCTGGGGAATGTGGCAAACAAGCCTACCCTTAGACTCTCCAGAACGGATAGGGACCAATTCCATGGTTTATGCCGCAAGCAATTTATTTTTCGCCCTGAGTAATGAGGTTTATACCGAACCGGACGTTCCGGTCATCCTCTCTGAGCTGGGCGCTGAGGGAGCGAGCATTATCGTTGAGACGGCACGTGCTGAAGATGCGGCCAGCGCCACAGAAGATCAATTCAATCAGCTTCAAATTTCACAAGGAGTTTCTCTTTTATCCTTTTTACGTTCCCATGGCTTGAAGACTTTAAATGGACAATCCAGCTTGGCGGGGAGCTTTCTACCCTGTCAAAAAAAGACTGCTCGACTCGTTCGTTATGAAGACGGAGTTTTCTATGTGGATGGCCAAAACAAAGGCCAAATGTTGCAATGTCTTTTCCCCGCTCTGGACCTTGCGGGAATCAAAAATATCATTTTCATGGATGACACTCCTCAAAATGATGTGGATGTTTCCAATGCCTATAAAGATCAATCCACATATCAAGTGATTGCTCTGGTGTATCACGGAATGGATGCTCATCGAGATGCCTTTTTGAAAGGATCTAAAGCCAGCGAATATCAGGCTCAGGCCACTAAAGTTTGGAAAATGCTTTCTGCCGTTATTGAAGCGGGCATTGCCAAACCGAGTTTAAATTTAGCTTCCTAAAGGAAAGAAAGATGCCATTTGTTGTAACGGAAAGTTGTATCAAATGTAAGTATGGAGACTGCGTTGAGGTCTGCCCTGTAGATTGTTTTTATGAGGGGGAAAATTTTCTCGCGATTAATCCCGATGAATGCATTGACTGTGCCCTCTGCGAACCAGAGTGCCCGGTCACTGCGATTAAATCGTCCGATGAGCTTCCCGAAGATCAGCGAGAGTTTATCGATTTAAATAAAAAACTTGCTCAAACTTGGCCAAACATTACGCGAAAATGTTCTCCGGATCCGGAGGCAGAAATTTATAAAAATATTAAGGCGAAGCGGCATTTACTGAAAGAATAAGACCTTTGCTAAGAAAGCTCGTTATTCCTCGTCTTCCCTCCGTGCGCGAGGATGACCAATGCATGCAGGGACGAGCTTAAATCCATTCCACTCTTTTTTGCAGCGGGAAAACCAAACCCATCTTCACTCTCAAGCCCGGATGTATTTTTCTAAACACTCTGGCATAACGTTCCAATTGAGCTTGATAGGTTTCCCTCATGCGCAAGAAAAATGCATCCAAAGATTCTCCGCCATTGGGATGAGCAATTTTGTAATCCAAAATCCAACGAACTCCCGAAGAATCTACGAAGGTCCGATCCAGAATATGTCGATTCAAGGCATACCCCTCCTGTTCAATCAACATCAGTTCATTTTGAACTTCTCCCCTTTCTGGAGATAAGGATCGCATCAAAGGATCTTCCCGCATATGGCTCAGAATCATTTTTACCTGAGAGAGAACCTCCGGTAATTCATGCACAAAAACTCCTTCTGAACGCAATAAAGATTTCAAACAAGAATCATCCACCTCATGGGAAGCGGCCAATACGGCATGAACCACCGAACCCAGGGCTCGATCGACTCTTTGCAAATTAGGCCATTGAGGATGATTTAATTCACTCTCTTCAGAAAAAGCAGGAACTGAAAAAACAGGGGCAATCGGAATGGAGGAAGGCAAACGAAAGAGCTTTTTGGATTCCAGGCAAACTTCCGAGATTTCCTCTGCGCTGTTTTGTTCATCAGGATCAATTTTTACCTCTGCCCAAGGAGCCAACATTTCCAAAAAACTCCCTGAGGGAAGTTTATTTTTTTGAACAAAAGAAAAATTCAGCGTTTTCTTGGCTCGGGTCGTTGCCACATACAACACTCGATAATTTTCTGCTTCCGCTAAACGCTGTTCTTCTTTCATCAAAAAACGATACAAACCCGAACTTTCTCCCAAAGGAGATTTGATGGGAGCGAGCAACATTTGCCATCCCTCTTGAGTAAACTGTTCTTTAAAGAGCAACAAACTCGGATCATCTCGACGAGGAATGCGATGCAATCTGGGAAGAAAAACATGGTCAAATTCCAAACCCTTAGCTTTATGAATGGTCATGATTTGAATGGCATTCACAGAAGCCGGTTCATTGGCAAAACGCAAATTCAAAGCATGTTCCAATACTGCGCGATCTGGAACCTCAAACGGAGGAAAAGTTTCCAGCAATCTAAAGAATTGTTCTATAGATGAAATCGATTTTTCTTGAACAAAAAGAGATGCACCTCCCAAAGCTTCAAACAGTTCCTGCACCCACAATACAAAAGAAAGCTCCTTCTTTCGAAATTGAGCTCCCTCATAAAGCGCCAGAAGACCGGAAACTCGGGGATGATTGAGAGTTTTGGCTTCGATTTGCCTTTGCAGATTTTTCATCAAACTTTGATTTGGATCCCTGCGCTGAGCAATTTCCCATAAGGTCTTCAATTCAAGCCCGATCCAGGGGGAACGCAATAGGGCCCAAAGACTCAGCTCATCGGTTTCATCAGTGAAGGCATAAATCAATGACAATAAATCTAAAATTTCAGGAGACTCTGAAAGATGCTGCATTTCCATTGCAAAGACCTTTACCTTGCGTCTCTTGAGTAAAGAAACGATTTCCGAGACCTGAGATCGACTTCGACCTAAAACGACAATGCTTTCCCCCGAAACCTTTTCTTGCAGAGCAATAAGATCTTCCACTAAGGATTCTGTTTCCTCGACTTCATCCCTAAAAGCTTGAAATTTGACGTCCCCCGCATAATTTCTTACGGGGCAAGCTTGGCGATGAAAGACGGCATTAGCAAAACTAACGAGCTCTGGGGCAGAGCGAAAATTCGATAACAACTGAAGAGATTCCAAACGGAGATTTCCCACTCCCCATTCCCGGGCCTTGTCAAACAAACTAACGTCAGCTTGTCGAAAGCGATATATCGACTGCAGAGGATCTCCCACTAAAAATAAGGTTCGACCATCCCCTGGTTCAAATCCTCGTGTGAGAAAACAAAATCAGGGGATTTAGCTTCTCTGAATATCCCGAAATGCGACCCCTTTGCAGAGATAAAGCGTAAAGATCAAAGGCAATCTTAGAAACGGGAGTTTCCCGGTATTTTTCAATCTTCTGCTTTAAGAATCTGCAGTCCCATATTTCTGAATATGAAGACAAGGCTCGGGACAATGCCCAGAGGGCTTGATTCAACCATTTTTGCTTTTGCTCCGGAGAAGAAGCCAGGGCTAACAAACTGTATCCTCCTACTTTGAAATCTCCAGCCGTCTCGAATTCCCAGGAACCCACGCTCTTTTTCATGAAAAAATCAACAAATTTAACATCCTCCTGACAGATCTTTTTAAACTCTGAACCACTCTTTCCAAATATACCGAGTAAACCTTGTCTTATGCCCAAAAGGCCGCTATCACTCAGTCCTTCCGAGGATTGACTCATTTCTATCAATGCGTCTTTCGCCGTGCCGACTCTTATATAACTTGCTTCTCTCCGACCCTTAAATCCATTCGCAAGAATTTTATATTTCTGATAGTTTTCACAGGTTTGAATTAAAAGTTTTAGCTCAAAGTTGAGGGCAACTTTCGGATCAACTTTATCTTTAGACGCCACGAAAAAGCCTTTTAATCCGTCTAAGAATTGCCGACGACTTTCAATGAGCTCGAAAAGTTTTACACCCTGACCAACATCTTTTTTATCCGATGAAATTTTCATTTCGGGCTTGAATAAAGCTTTCATACAAGCATCTAAATCTCCCCAAAAATCCGCGCCCCGACTCAGACATTCTGCAAAAAAAACCAGGGTTTCTCCGGCTAAGTGCAACATGCAGATAATCGACCATCGTTACAGCAAGGCTACTGACCTCAGGTAAAGCAGGCCCCCGCTCCCCCGGTGAAGTCCCTTCTGCCGTGCTTATTGGAACTACCCCCTTTTCCATCCTGTCTGAAAGAATCCACCATACATTGTAAGAATATTTCCCTCCTTCGAATAACGCTGCAAAGCCATCTTTTTTCTCCGCAAACGTCCTAATAAAATCAATCGTGATGTCCTCGTCATTGATCACGCCCATAGAATCAAGGCATTTCAAAATCACCTTTGGATTTTCAAAAATCTTTTTTCTGGCTGCTTCGTGCTGAGAAAGAATTTGGATGAATACGAGAGCTCTTTTTAAAAAAAAGCGGATCTTTAAAAAACCGATCTACTTGTTTACAGATAAAATTAAGCAAATCTGGAAGTCTTCCTGTTCTCAGAACGGCCTGTATTCCCTCCTCGCTCAGAACAAAATTTCCCATTAGATACATTACTGCTCTTGAAAAGTACTTGTGATTATCTTTATTCAGCAATAAGTCCATTAATGTTGGAATCACTCTCATTTCGATACATCGTTTTTTGAATTTCTTTGTGATAAAGAAGATTAGTAATCAGACCAACAAGCGGTGCTAAGAGACCTTTATTGCAGGTTTTTATTATCATGGAATACAAGGAAAAAACGTCCTCTCCCGACAAAATCTCACGTTCTCGAGGGAGACAAGAAAGCCCCTCAAGTACTTCCAGTGCCGGTTTTGCAAGATATTCATCCTCGTTACGGGAGTAAAACATTAACCCACTTATCATCCTATGATCTTTAGTAAGGGCACTGCGAGTTTTATCGCAAGATGCAAGATCCTTGAAAATATCTAGAAGACACTTTATATGCCAATCTGTCAGAGGGGTTTCCACAAAGATTTCAATCAACGCTGGAATCAAACCCGCCGCCGCTAAAATTTCTTCAGGCCCGGAAGCCTGCCAAGAAGAAATAATGCTCAAGCGGACAATCGCGTTATTTCGCGATGTAGGATCTTTTAATCTACTAAGCTGGTGTTCTGCTGCTGACATAGGCTTTCCTTTTTCTTTGGTTTTTTTTAAAACCTGCGCCTTCTATCATAAAGTTTCCACTGGAAGCTAGAAAATTTTGGGAAACAATCTCGTATACTCCCCAGCTTTTTTATAGGGTGGCAAGATGACAGCAATTATTCTTTCTGGCACGGCATTGGGAAAAAACCTGAAAGAAGGCATTAAGGCTCAAGTTCAAGCACGAAAATCCAAAGGGCTTCCAGCCCCAGGGCTGTCTGTCATTCTGATTGGAAATGACCCCGCTTCTCAGATTTACATTCAACACAAACAGCAAGCCTGTGAAGAAGTGGGATTCCTTTCTTTTCCTTTTCTTCTACCGGAACAAACCTCTCAAAGCGAATTACTGGCCTTGGTCAATACCTTAAATCTTCGAGCAGAAGTTCATGGCATACTGATTCAACTTCCACTGCCTAAACACCTCGACCTTCAAACCATTTTGACCAGCATTCATCCCCATAAGGACGTAGATGGATTTCATCCTTTGAATATGGGCCTCTTGGCTCAAGGTCGAGCCAAACTTCGACCCGCAACGCCCAAAGGCATCATGACTTTAATTCGCCAAACTTTAACAAACATTGCCGGCCTTCATGCCGTTGTGGTGGGAGCTTCAAACATTGTTGGACGTCCCATGGCCTTAGAACTGCTTCTCGCTGGTTGTACAGTCACCATTTGCAATCATCACACCCCCGATATTTCAGAGCACACAAAAAGAGCCGACATTTTGGTTACGGCTGTGGGCAAACCGCATTTAATTCCAGGAGACTGGATCAAACCCGGAGCCCTGGTCATCGATGTAGGAATTACACGTTTGGACAATGGGAGTCTCTCGGGAGATCTGGATTTTGAAACGGCAAAAAAAGTTGCTGGCTGGATTACCCCGGTCCCTGGAGGCGTTGGCCCCTTGACCATTGCCAGTCTTTTAGATAACACCTTGCTCGCCGCCAATCTAAGTTCAAACCAGGAAGCACTATGAACCGTTTTGTTAAATCTCCAGCTGCTATCGAAAAAATGCGTGTCGCCGGAAAACTTGCCGCTCAAGTTTTAGAAATGATTGAGCCCTATGTCCAAGTAGGCGTCAGCACCGATGAACTCAACACTCGCTGTCACGACTACATCACCCAAGTCCAAAAAGCGATCCCTGCTCCTTTAAATTATCGAGGCTTTCCCAAATCCATTTGCACCTCTGTGAATCATGTCGTGTGTCACGGCATCCCCTCAGATCGAAAACTCAAAGATGGAGATATTCTCAACATTGACGTCACGGTGATTTACGAAGGCTATCATGGGGACACTAGCAAAATGTTTTTTGTGGGAAAGCCCTCCATTCTGGCTGAGCGTCTGGTTCGAGTCACTCAAGAATGTTTATGGTTAGGCATCAATCTCGTTAGACCTGGAGCTCATTTGGGGGATATCGGACAAGCGATTCAACAGCATGCTGAGAAGAATCATTTCTCCGTAGTCCGAGAATATTGTGGGCATGGCATTGGCACAGAATTTCATGAAGAAGGATTTCAGGTCGTTCATTATGGCAAAGCCGGAACCGGGATGCGTCTTGAAGCAGGAATGACCTTTACCATCGAACCCATGATTAATGCCGGAAAGCCTTATGTCACGCTACTTCCAGACCGCTGGACTGTTGTCACTAAAGATCGAAGTCTTTCAGCGCAGTGGGAACATACCCTTTTGTGTACTGAAACGGGAGTTGAGGTTCTCACCTTAAGATCCGAAGAACGGAAAGCTTAAAATGCAAACTAAATTTGCGGCATTGCTGATTTTCTATTTCATTATTTTCTTAAACCAACTGGGCTACTTTCTGATTCTCCCGACTCTGTCCACGATGATCACCAGCCCGAATCATGGCTTACTTTCCTTAGAGACTTTAAAAGAATTTGGAAATTATATTTATGCGATTGTTCTAGGGGCGGGTTCTTTGGCCGCTATGTTTTTCGCTCCCATCTTAGGGCGACTTTCAGACATCATTGGTCGAAAAAATGCCCTCTTGTGTTGTGCGGTTTTGATGATCTTAAGCTTCGTTTTTCCTCTTATTGCCTTCGCCCAAAAAAACATTTGGCTATTTTTATTGGGCAATGTTTTAAACGGAATCTCCAGCAATATTATGCCGGTCGCCCAAGCTGGAATCCGGGATGTTTCCCCTAAAAATTCCTTTAGCATGGCTTATCGCTACTGCATCCAGGTGTCTTTTATCGTCACCGCCATGACGAGCGCTCCTTTGCTTGCAGGTATTTTTTCCAATTCAAGCCTTTCTCCTTATTTTTCTTATAGCACTCCTTTTTGGATGGCCACAGGACTCTCGCTTATCGCCCTGATCTTGATTTTATGGTTGCCCTCAAACACCTCTTCTCCCGCCCTATCTCATTCCGCTTTTTCCCTTCGTTCGTTTTCAGATATTTCCAGACTTCCTAAAACCTTGCTGCGATTACTTGCCGTGACCCTCCTCCTCCAAACCGCCTGGGCTCAATATTTTCAATATATTTTTTTATACCTCCCCTCTCAGTTTGGATTCACTGAAATAAAAATTTCTTTCTTTACGGCCCTAAGCGGGGGAACCATGCTCATCAGTCTTTTAGGGATGTTTCCCTTGTTGCATCCAAAATTTTCGCTTCGACAAATTGTTTTTTTCTGCACGCTCTTAAGCACCCTCGCTTTAGGAATGATGGGCCTGAGCTCAAGGGAATGGATTCAGTGGTTATTCATGCCGATTTTGTCGATCGGCATTGGGCTTTATCTCCCCTGTCTTCTGGCCGTTTTTGCCCTTGAAATTCAAAACGCTCAACGCGGATGGATCTTGGCTATCGTTAATAGCTCCATTGGACTCGCCTGGTTTATCGCCGGATTCTCTGCCATTTTCCTCTCGGATTTTTTACCCAGCCTTCCTCTATCCAGCGCTGCTTTTTTATGCCTGGTCGCCGGAGTTTTAATGCATCTCGATAAAAATACGCATTAGAAAATCGTTTATTTTTTAAGCAATCTCTTGAATATGACTCAGGATTCCATCAGTATTGCGCGCTGGAAGGGATCGAGACGTAAAACTGTAAAAATCGAAGGTCCGGTAGTTCAAACAAAAAAAACTTGAAGCAATACTCAAAAGTAGCAAGGGGGGGGAATGTCATCAGTATCATCGGGGTCAGCGGCTCCCAAGGATTTAAAAGCAGAAGGTGGTTTTCATATCGTCACAAGACATCCCGTGGATTCTACCCGTCTTATCAAAGGCTCTGTTCAAAAAACTGCCCATTTACTCTGGGCGGAACCAAGTCGATCTGTTCGCTTATGTAAGGAAATAGAGCCTGACTTGCGTCCAGTTTTGGAGAAGTCGAGGAACGGATGGTCCCTTCAGTATGTTAAGGGCGAGACGGCAAGCGATATGGAAATCGCCGTAAGAATGCTCGAAATCTATAGGGAGACTAAAAGAGTTGTTCTGGATCCTATTTCAGGGCGTGATCCAGAAAATGGCTTACAGGGCAATTTTATTAAGGGTCGAATATCAACAGACCCGACAGAAAGGGTCTTCGCAGTAGATCCTGATTTGGCCTACCGCCCAGATTCCCCAGTCTCTAAGAATTACTTCAGCGAAGCTACACGCGAAACAATTGATGCTAGTTATCGTCCTCACTGGAGAAACTACCCCGCTACCTTAAAAATGAGAGAACTTCTTCTCGAATTTCAGTCCTCTCAACAAGAAGAAATTCCTGACTTGACGCCTTTCCTTGAATTCCAGTTTTTTTTGATTTTGGCTGTGTTCATTCCTCAATATTCCCAGCCTCAGGAAAGAAAGACCTATCAGCAGTATGAAACCCAATTAAAACAAGCGAAAAGTCTCTATCAATTAATCGAATTACTTTTTCAAATTAAAAGCTTTTTAAATATCCATTGTTTACCTAATAAAAAAGTAGAAGAGGCCCTACGCAGAGCAGAAAAGAGCCTCCCTCCCTTACTCTATTGCAAAGTATCACTCCAACTTGCTCTGGATTATGGCCAAAAGTGTAGCTCGGATGAGGAGCAAAAGGCCGTTCTAGAATGGTACCGTGAAACCAGGCTCCAAGATAAAACCACTAGCACAAAAACTACTACGGTAAGTAGCACATCGCCCACCGTAAGAGCGTCAAATTTGATTCGCTGCTTATACCACCTTGAACGTATCCTCACGCATCAAAGCAGTATTTGGGCTTGGCGAGGAATCAATGAACCCGAACCCTACAAAAAAGCACGGCCTTTCTTAGAAAAAGCCAGAAAAATTCTTACTCCTAGGGACCTACTTCCCCTCTCAGAGGTTGTCCTTCTAAAATCTCCACCGAGCCCTTGCTTAACCTTTGCAGCTTTACTCGGAATGAAAAAAAAGCAGGAGGATGCTGCAAGCATCGCTTCTCGAACGAGTTCAATATCAATTTCGCACTAGGGCCAAAGTCACAAGAAATCCACCCTTTCATGGGATTTAACTGTTCAGAGAAAATTTGGAAATTGATGGGAAACTCTACCCCTCCTACGGAGGGGTCGACGCGCTAAGCGTCGGGGGAGGCGAGAAGTAAAAAGTAACAGGAGTTGAAAATGGATTTAGAAACTCAAAAAAGGAGGTCCCGATTTTTACGTAGAAATATGACTGATGCAGAATGGAAAATTTGGTTTCATATTTGCCGAGATCAGCTTGGCGTACGCTTTCGAAGGCAAATTCCAATGGGATCCTACATTGTAGATTTCGCCTGATTTTCTCCTCAGATAATCATCGAATGTGATGGAGGACAGCATCTAGAACACGAAATTTATGATCAAAAAAGGGATCATTTTCTTCAGGCCTTGGGGTTCAAGGTATTAAGGTTTTGGAACAACGACATACTGCAAAATATGGATGCAGTTTTAACTGTCATTCAAATGACCATTAAAGAACTTAAGAGATAATTTATCTCGCCTCCCCCGACGCTTAGCGCGTCGACCCCTCCGTAGGAGGGGTAGAGTTTCTCATCAATTTTTAAATTTTATCCGGACAACCAACCTCCCCGGAGGATGTGCGTCTTTCTTTTCACTGAACTGCGCTTTCTTCTGGAAAAATTTTCTGCCAAAGGGCTTTTTGGGCAAGCTTGTCTTGCCCTGAACTTAAAGCGCCGAGTTTTTCTATTCGAGACAATCGCTGACAAATTTTAATCAGAACGGCTAAATCCACGGTTCCATCCGATTCTATATTCAAATCTTTTAAGACTTCTTCCGGAATTTCTAGGTGCAACTCCCGCAAGGGAGAAGTTTCAATTTGCTGTAATACTTTTGCGATTAAGCTCATCATCACCTCCAGATTTAGACTTTGGACCTTACAGTGCTCAAGATTTTTTGTCACACAAAATCTCAATTGAACTTCACTAATCTGGAAAATTTAAAGCAAACCTTTTAAGGTACCCGACTTTTTATCAAAAGGCCTTCCAGGATGAACAAACATCTTGCTTCGTTTTTGCTATTAATTTCTTTAGGACTGGTTTGGAGTTTGGGTTATACCATCGCACGCTATTGCATGACTCATGGTGTTCCCGCCCTGGGCTATTCCTTTTGGCAATCCCTCGGGCCTGCTTTCGTCTTGGGTTTAATTTTGATCCTTTTTCGAATTCCTTTTCCCTGCTCTAAAACACATCTAAGACATTACCTTCTCTGCGCAATCCTAGGAATCGCCCTTCCTAACTCCATTATGTATTTGTCTGCAGCTCATCTCCCCTCCGGATTACTCGCCGTCATCGTCAACACCGTTCCCATCCTGACCTACCCTCTGGCGATGCTGGCAAAACAAGAAAAATTTCAATTTTCCCGAGTCTTGGCCCTGGCCTTAGGATGTATTGGAATCGGGATATTAATCTTTCCACACCCCTTTGTTTTTGAGTCCCTCATGAGCTCATTTTCCAGTGATTGGATTAGCTTCGCTTTTATCGCACCCCTATGTTTTGCAAGCTGTTCTGTATGGATTGCCTCAGAACATCTTAAACCCAGCAATCCCTTATCTCTCTCTTTCGGAATGTTGTTATTTTCGATCTTTTTTCTTTTTCCCACGGTAAAAATGACTCATTCTTTTTATGCCTTCCATGAAAGCTTCACTCGGACCGACTGGCTGATCTTGATTGAAATTGGATTGTCTAGTTTGGGATATGTGCTTTTTTTCGCTCTTTTAAAACGAGCGGGATCGGTTTACTACAGCATGGTTGGAGGCGTCGTCGCTATAGCAGGCTTGGGATTTGGAAAACTTTTTTATCATGAAACTTTCCATCTCTGGATGTATATCGGATTTCTTCTGATCTTAACTGCAATTGGATTATTGTCTTTTAAATCTCTTAAAAAATAGTCACATTCAATAATATTTTCTTAATAAACATGAAGTATTTTCCACCCACGGACTGAGTGTCCCAACCTGCCACCTGAGGGCAGGAGGTTCTCGGTCCCAATGTGCCGGCTGGGGCTTGTACGCTTCTCTCCTCCTCCTCCAAAAAAGCCTCATCCGGCGCGCCTTTATGTGCTTCAATCATCAGAGCTTTTAAAATCTCTCTCGCTTTTCCCAAAGACCTCAGTAAAATCCCTGCTTTTTTGAAAGATGAACGACTTCTCATGCAAGATGAATCCGCACCTCTCCTCGATGAAAACCATGTTCTGGCTGAACGCCGACAAAAGCTTCAAAAACGTCGTTCAGAAAAACCTTCCGCCTTTCCCAATGACTTTCGCCCCAGCGCTCTGGCAGCAACAACTCATGCTCGTTATGCCGACTTCTCTAAAGAAGTCTTAGCAGAATCTCCGGTGAGTCAAAAGCTTGCCGGTCGAATCATGCTAAAACGGATCATGGGCAAAGCCAGTTTTATCACCCTCCAAGATACCTCTGCTCGTATGCAAATTTATGTTCGAAAAGAAGATGTTGGCGAGGATTGCTATGAAGATTTTAAAACCTGGGACCTGGGCGATATTGTTGGCGTTGAAGGATTTCTTTTCAGAACCAATACCGGCGAACTTTCCATTCATGCCAAGAAAGTAGAATTGCTCGTCAAGGCCCTTCGACCTTTGCCTGATAAATTTCATGGGCTAGCCGACACTGAATTGAAATATCGACAACGTTATCTTGATCTCATCATGAGTGAAGAAACTCGAAATCTCTTTCGCACTCGCTCCAAAATTATTGATTTTATTCGGCGCTACTTAATGGATCAGGCTTTTATGGAAGTCGAAACTCCCATGATGCATGTACTGCCTGGAGGTGCTGCAGCCAAGCCTTTCAAAACGCATCACCATGCCTTAGACATGGAAATGTTCTTAAGAATTGCCCCTGAGCTTTTTCTCAAAAGATTGGTGGTGGGAGGATTCGAACGGGTCTTTGAAATCAATCGCAACTTTCGTAATGAAGGAGTCTCAACTCGACACAATCCTGAATTCACCATGTTGGAATTTTATCAAGCCTATGCAGACTACCAAGATCTGATGAATTTAACGGAAGACTTACTTCGAAAATTAGCCATTCACTTAAGCGGAAGCCCCTTAATTCACTACCAGGGAC
>Ga0206795_1058_pt1 | contig 23022 bp, 24 predicted proteins | sample Alteio_BWOrgCont_71_FD_152872 | JGI IMG/M metagenome (GOLD analysis project Ga0206795, IMG submission 152872) | Enriched cells from forest soil in Barre Woods Harvard Forest LTER site, Petersham, Massachusetts, United States -... | ecosystem: Environmental > Terrestrial > Soil > Temperate forest >... | reverse complement strand
CGACACGACGACACTATTGGTTGCCGCTCGCCCTACTCCCGCAGCCCCCATGTTTGTGGTGTAGCCGAAATAGGATGAGATCGTCCCAATAATGAACCCGAAAAAACCTGTCTTCAGCGTGGGCGCGACGAAATTTGCCCACTGGAGATCAGCGAAAGCACGTGTGATGTAAAGAGAGAACGAAACCCCTGAAGACGAGTACTCTGCCAAATAGCCGCCAAGCAGACCCGCGAAATCCATGAATAGCGTCAAGAGAGGCAGCGCCACGACGCATGCCAGGACTCTGGGAACCACAAGAAATTTGAAGGAGTCGATCGACAGGGATTCGATGGCGTCGATCTGTTCGGTCACCCGCATATTGGCCAGCACCGCTCCGATCCCTGACCCGACTCGGCCGGCCAGCAGGAGGCCCGCGACAAGCGGACCGATCTCGACAAAGAAGGCGAGAGCCTGGACCGTGGGGATCATAGCGCCGGCGCCGAAGGTCATCAAGGTATTTCGAGTATGGAGGGTCATCACCGTACCCAGCGCGAAGCCCGCAGGCACCACGAGCGGCAGGGATTTGTAGCCGGCTTCGATGATGTGGTTTAGAATTTGACTACCTTCGAAGGGCGTGCGAATTCCGTCCCCGATGACGCGGAACCCAAATGAACTGATTCGGCCTACAAACTCGATTAGGTTAGACAATCGCTACACCTTTTCCCCGCAAGCAGGTGCGCCCGGCGCCCGGTCGAGAAGATCATCGACACCAAGCGTCTCTGTGCTGATAAGAAGCGGTACGCGTAGTCGCGTACTTCGACTATGACGACGAAGCTGCGTATTCGTCTATACCGGCTTTATGTAGTAGGAGTCTGATCGATCTAACAGTAATATGTAATAGCTGGAGAGCGGATCGACTCGTCGATCATACAAGAGGAGAGCTAAACGCGACCGCATCGCGGTTCACTCTCAGACCTGAACAGTCTGCGGTTTGACAACCTCCTTGGGCGCCTGAGCTATTACTCAGCCGTAAGCTCAACGTTTAGCCCGAAGCCGGTCTTCCAACTCACTGGCAGGTTATGCCCCGCGAGCGAGATAAAGTTCGCAGGCGCGACCCCTGATTTCGTGCTCACGCCCAGGCAGATCTTGCCGTGTGAAGTGCGTCTTGCCGTTCCTGCCCACTTCGCGACATCCCATGAACGACTGGCGGGTTCCCCGGCGATGTCCTTCCAGGCCTGGGCCGCATCACCCAGCGAGGCAAGGACGGTGGCCGGACGTTTACGCTCCGTGGAGTGGCAGGGGTCGGCGGCTGACCGAAGCCCTATGCCGATCAAACTGGCGTTCGAGGAACCACGGTTGGCGATCTCTATTCGACTGATCCAGAAATCCCCGGTCAGGTCAACCCGTCACCAGTCTCAAATGGTCTTGTCAGTAGTCCAATTAACACAATCTGCCCAGCAAGTTTCTTTGCTTTCAGCTTGTTCAAGAACGGCCCAAAGGAGTCCTCCGGGCCGTGAGTGGGTGAGAATTCGACTAGAACCGGCTCGGAACGATTGCGACGCCGTTAATTGCACCTGGGATTACGCCGGAAATGCCTGCGTTGGTCAGGTTGCCGTCCTCGTCCATATGGAAGATCGTCAGATGAGAGGTCCCAGTGAAGCCGCCGGAGCCATCAATCGCCGCGACCAGACCTGAGCCGGATGCGTTATCGGTCACATTTCCCGCGAAGTTCTGCGGGGTGGCAACGGCGTCGTCCAGCACAACCTTACTTCCGTGGACGACAAACCTTGAAAGGTTTTGGCTGGCCGTATTACTAGTGAAGAGAAACGGCCCCGCGAGTGTTGCCCAGCAAGGGGCGGTTTGAGTAGTGAAGCCACTGTTTACAATCGCATCCTTCCGCACCAGAGCGACCTGGTTCAGGTGTGCGATGGTGACGTAGGCGTCCTTACCGGACGTAACCATTCCGAACGGCTCATTACCATTCACAGCTATGCCGGCATCGGACGGGATGCCCGCGACCAGCGTAGGATTCCCGCTGACCGCTCCATCCGCACGCAGGTCGAAGGTCTCGATGACGTTGGACTTTTCACTGACGATGATCTGGTTGGTCAGAACACCTACCTGGGCCGCGGAACCATCCGCCACTAGCAGCGTCGAGACGCCATCGGGATTGGTGCTTACGAAGTCTCCGAAGATGGGGTGCGATTCAACGTGGGTAGCGCCCAGGATGTAAAGATGATCTTCACCGAAAGCGACGCTGACTGGATTGGCGACCGTGGGCACCAACTGGGTCAGAGACAAGCCGTTATGCCCCACTTGAAAAATGGATACGGATTGAGAGCCGAAGTTCACCACGGCAACCAAGCCGTTGCTCGTCTGAACGCCACTGGCGTTTCCCGTTGCGCCGCCCGCGCCCTTCGTCGACAACGTCTGGAGTAGTTTGCCGCTGGGGCTGTACACCAGTAGTTGATTTGCCGTGGCGTTGGAGGCGGTGACAACGAAAGGATCCGCCGCCTGAACACCCGTTACCGCTCCGAGAAGCGGGACGAGCAGGCTTGCCAGGTGGATGCTCTTCGTTCGAATGTTGCTCAGTATCATTAATTATTCTCCTTAAAATAGTTGGAATCGAGTCCTCGGACGCGATGTGCGCAGAGAACGTTCGCCAACGCCCCTGAGTTCGCTGGACGTGCCGGATAAGTTACGGGAGACGGCCTCGATTGTGCTGCTATTATTTGTTGGCTAGAGATGTTAATTGCGATTTTTAGGAATTTGCCGGAAATAGCCGGCGATGGAAAGGCGACTCAATAATTCAAGTCCGCGCAATCGTGGTGGGGCGCGTCTCGCGACGGCGGCTTTTACGATCCGGCGTGGCCAATCGTCTTCGTCCCCAAGAGCTAGATTCAAGTGTCATGCGTCACCCTCTCGAGCTGTACGCTCGGTGCTAACCGCCGAGCCGCCAACAAGCATCGCCGCGGCTTACGTCACCCCCCGGGCGAGCCGGCAAAAGTTCTCGACATCGCAGCTGGGCGCGGGCGTGTTCGGTATCTATGCCGCCCTCCACAACCCCGCCGCCCCAATCAGTTTCCAGGATCTGGACGACGTTCGTGAAGTCGCTTGTAGTCTGCAAGAGGGCGCTTCGCGCCCGGGAAATGCTGCGCAAATACCGTGATCGGAAGCGTCCTCAATAAACGCGCTTCGCCGCTCCTGTCGCGCATCGCTTCGCGAGTCAGAACGTGAATGTTTCCTCTTCGGCGATCAGGATGACCGGAGGTCCACCCGACGAGATCTTCACCGCGTTGGCCAGGGTTTGCTTGCCCTCGGTCGATTCCGCACACTTTTGCAGCGCCTCCATGGACGGGAAATGGACTTCCGCTACACGGTAAAACGGACTTTCACCTTCCGGCGAAGGCAGCACCTTCGTCGCGACTATTTTGGTCTTCCCGTGGAGATTTGCGATGGCCATCGGTACGTGCTCTTGCGCATAGACTTTCTCGAATGCCGAAGCGTCCGTGGGTTGTGGATAAGCAACGATCAGTTTTACACTCTTCATCTATATCTTCCTTTCCGTCTCTCTAAACAGAGCTCGAGTTTATAAAGGCTCTCGGGAACCTTTAAACTGGGCTACTGCGGTGAATCGAACGTCTTCCTCTCATTTCGGCCGTCAGTCCTATAGCAAGGCCGGCCAGGGCGCACAGAATCGCAACACCCAGGTGCGATAGCAGGATGTGCCATGCGTTCAGGTTGGGGCAGTGCATCTCCAGCATGCTCGTCCCGGCGAGCCCCGAAAGCAGTCCGGCAGCCGCTCCAGTCATGGGCAGAGATAGCATCGCGCCCCGGCGCAGCACCAGCCAGAAAGGCACGGCGGCCAAGGTTCCCACGAGAGTGCCCGCCCGGATGCAGACCCAGGCGTTCCCCCAGAAATTCTCCTCTTGCTGAACCTGGAACAACACCGCCATCACTATAGCGACTGATATCGTGATGCCCGCGGCTAACAGCGCCGGGGAAAATCTGTGCCGGCTGCCGGGCGCCATCTGACTCACCAGCGAGTAAACCAGCAAACCCGTGCTGATCGCCAGCGTGCTCAGTATCGCGGCGGTTTGCAAAGGTGTCATGACTGCGATCGCGAAGGCTCCCAAGCGGTAGACGGTGAGAGTTACGACGGAAACGAAGATGCCGATAAACGCTCCGGCAAAGTAACGCGCCGGCGCCAGGGGGCGGACCGGCCGCAGATTATCCGCGAGGCTTTCTGCAATCTTGCGCAACGCTGCCGGTGAAGGCATGTCCAGAGGAGCCGGCGAGTTGAGCGTGCTTAAGAGTTGTTGGCAGCGATTACAGCTTCTTGCGTGCTCTTCGACCGGGAGCGGCAATGGCGCTCCCTTGCTCAGAACCCGGTCCACGTCGTGGCAGTTCATTGAGCCGCTCCTTTCGCTGTTTCCTCGGCCTCAATGGGGAGTAACTTGCGAAGCCGCTCGTAGGCGCGATGCGCTTTCTGTTTCACCGCGCCAACGGTAGACGACGTAGCGCGGGCAACTTCTTCCAGGGTCAACCCTCCCACCTTCAACATCGTCACCACTTCTCGCTGCGCGTCCGGCAGGGCGGCGACCAGCGTCTCGAATGAGGGAACCCGGTTTCGAGCTTCGGCCGGGGCCGGTCGCTCCGGCAGCAACTCCATCGCTGTCTCGTGCAGCGTGACGCGCCGACTTCGGCGGTAGCCGTCCACGCGCACACGCCTGGCGATGGCATATATCCAGGGCAGAACCGGCTCGCCGGGGCGGTAGCTATGGCGCACACGATGTATCCGTAACCACGTCTCTTGCAAAAGGTCGTCAGCCTGCTCGCGGCTCGCCATCTGGCTCCTGAAGAATCCAAGTAAGGCTGGGCTAAGCGCGCCTACCAATGCCGACGGAGCCTCCGGATCGGCCTGCTGGTATCGTTCCATCCAGCGATCCAGGTCCGCGAAGGACGGCCGTGAGACGATATTCTCTTGGAGACAAGACTCCATCTGTGGTTCATTCGCGGCCGCTCCACGGGGAGTTACGCGCCGCGGGAACATTTCTTTCGCAAAGCGCCCCGGAATGTTGGACATCATTACTCTATACTGTTGCTGGCCTTGAATATTCCACTCCAGCGACAATCCGCTGTCAGAAATAGTCGGGGATTTTGCCTCGAGGCGGTTTAGCATGAAGTCGGCCGGGAAGCCCGGATGTTCGATGTGCCCTTGGGGCGGGTTGCGCCGGCAAACCCTTGCAGCCAAATGACTCGGCACAGGCAACGTCGAGCGAGTTCGACGAGATGAAGAGTATTTCTTCAATCGGAATGCCAAGAACCCAGCCGTGATCGCGGAGGCCGTGTGAGATGGCTTATATGTCTTAACCCAGTCCACTGAGATGATGTCTTCAATCGAATACAATGGACCGTTCTCGCCTGCCTCGGATTTGAGCGTTCTGTGTGAACCATTGGAGAGGATTGCCATGGGTGCCTTTAAGGACGATTGAGGTCTCACCGACTTCAAGATGCGACGGTAAGTCTGCGGCGCGCAAAACCGTGCTCATTCCCCCCGAAGGCCACGCCAACCACACTCCCTAACACCGCTCGGCGGGATATGGGGGATAAGGTGAGATTTGTGTCAAGCGACCACGGCCGATCCGGGGGATTCTGCGGCCGTCGGCCGGATTCGCCTCCCCTTCATTCGGCCGGCCACCAGAGCGTCGAGCGAAAACCAGCCCGCGCCGAAGGTAAGCACCACCAGGGAAGCCACGAGGAACGTGAAGGGAGCGGCCGCCGTGAACTTGTCGGGGTCGGAGATGACCAAGAACAAGGCCTCACGATCCGCCGTAATGTAGGCGACGACCATGTCGATGACCAGGGGCAATGCAATGAGCCGCGAGCCGAGCCCGAGAAGGAGAAGCAGGCCGCCTCCGAATTCAAGCGCCGAGACAAAATAGGCGTTCAACACCGGCGCGGGTATGCCAAGATCGGTAAAGAAGTGTATGACCTTACCGATATCAGTCAGCTTTCCCCAGCCGGTTTGCATGAACTGCCATCCCCAATACAGCCGTACGGCGAGCAGGAACGGAGATGCAAGGCTCGACGACGCACGATTCAACAGGCGATAGTACTTCTCGAAGTATTCGATCATGTGGTCACCCTCTCTTTCTTGACTCTCGCCGGCGGGCACAGCCAGCCCAACTCGGCCCACGCAGCAAACCATGCCTCCAGCATCCCCCGCTGTTCATCGAGTGACGCGGCGCTGTTCTCGAATCCGGACTGAATGGCACGCACGACGGGCTGCCCTTCACGAAGCGCGCTGAGAATCTGAAACTCTTCAGCGGCGATCCTTCGGTAGTAGACGGTGAAGTCCATCCGATGCACGGCAAGATGGGTGCGCACACGTTTCAAATGGATCGCCCGCCGCGCCGCGCGCTGATGTTTCTGTTTTAGAACGGCATTGCTCGCCTCTTCGCGCTCTTCGGAGGCGCGATTCACCTGAATAAGCAGCTTGTCAACCGGATATTCGAATTCGAGCAGCCGGATGTAGGGCTGTAACCCGACGCGGAGGTCCGGACCAAGCTCGATCAAATCTTCGGGCCCAAGCGCCTTCTCGGCAGCGCCGTCGAAAGCCTCGATATGCGCCGATTCCAGACGCACCATGTCGAGCGCTAAGGCATGCCTTCTTCCTGCATACTGTGGGTTCTGTTGCAGCCAACCCGCGAGGCGTTCGCCCAGATTACGCAGGGTGAACGAGCGCGAAGGGCACTCGGCGACATAGGCTCGCGACAACCGATGGAAGGCTTGCTGGCCGAGTACGGCGCGCAGCCCAGGGAAGTCGTCATAGAGAGAATCCAGAGCGCGATACCAATAGCTTCGGCTGTAGATTTCCAGGCGCTCCAGGGAAGTGAGCCGGCTGTTCGGCGTGATGAATTCAGCGGCCTCGATTTTCATTGGCCGCCCGTCCGCCGTTTTCGGAGCTATTCGATCGGAACTCGTGAGCGGCTGCATGACCGCCTTCATCATTCGCCGTTGTAATTCGAGGAGCGTCATAAGCCTGCCGTCGCGGGAGCTTGAATGTACCTTTTGGCCTTAAGCGCTTCCGCGTGGACCTCTTCAAAAGACGGAATGCTATCGTCCCACTCCAGCAGAGTCGCCGTCGGGCCGATACGGCGAATCGCGTGCTCATACATTTTCCAGACCGGATCGATCACGGGATTATCGTGCGTGTCAAGGATGTATTTCTGAAATTTCGAGTGGCCCGCGACGTGAATTTGCGCCACTCGCTCGGCCGGAATGCTGTTGAGATAGTCGTAGGGATCGAAGTCGTGATTCCGGGAGGACACGTAGATGTTGTTCACATCCAGAAGAATCCCGCAGTCCGCGCGCTCGACCACCTCGGTGAGGAATTCCCACTCGGTCATCTCGGACATGTGGAACTCGGCGTAGCTGCTCACGTTCTCGACGGCGATGGGCAGTTCCAGAAAGTCGCGGGCTTCGCGAACTTTGCATGCCGTGATCTCGGCCGCTTCGAAGGTGTACGGCATGGGAAGCAGATCGTGACTGTACGTGCCGTCCACGCTGCCCCAGCACAGATGATCCGTCAGCCAAGGGGTTTTGGTGCGTTTGACCAGAGCCTTGAGGCGCCGCAAATGCTCCCGATTCAGGGGCTCCGCCGAGCCGAAATAGGTTGAAACGCCATGCTGGACGACGCGGTAACGTTCGAGGATCTGGTCGAGAGTCGCCAGCGGACGACCGCCATCGACCATGTAATTTTCAGAGATGATCTCGAACCAGTCGACTGCGGGCTTCTTTTCGAAGATGTGGGCGTAATGAGGAATCCGCAGACCGATGCCGATCCCGTAATCTGTGAACCCGTTAAATCGATTGGCTGGCATATGTTTGAGTAAAAGGGACCGCCGCAAGGCGGGGACGGCCCCCTTGAGGGCTTTTTACTTGGAGCCGTCAGTGGCGCAAGCGCCCTTACCCTTGCAGGAGTTCTTGCCCCACTCCTTCTTGGATCCGCCACCATTGCCCTTGCAAGAGTTCAAACCCTTGCAGGCATGCTTTTCAACTTCCTTTTTGTCCGAGCTGTCCGCTGCCTGGAGCACGGCGGAGAGCGATGAGCCCGATGCCGGAGCCGCGTTCAAACGGGCCATTGTGCCGCCCAGCAAGCCGGTGAAGGCAGCCGAGAGCACGAGAGAGTTCTTGTTGATCTTCATGAGATTTTCTCCTTTGTCTGGATTCTGACTTGATCGGCGGTTGGCCTGCGAGCTCACGTCCATCGACGTTCGACTGCCAGGTTAATCACACCGTCACTTGGTACTTCGCAATCCGCGCCCGGGAGTTACGGCTTCATAAAAAACAAAAAAACCGGGGATTGCTCCCCGATCTTGATCGCGACCTTCACAAAGGAGATAACCGGCTTACAGGTCAGACAACCAGCGAACGCGATACGTCGCAAATCTGTGTCGGTGCCTGTATCGCGTCGCGATAGACGGTCGCTGCGGAGCGAATTCCCGGCTATGCGGCGTCCGAGAAGGTTAGCGCGATGGTTTCAACAACACTGTCTTGGCCAAAATCGGCGGCTTCCTGGCACATGATACACAAGGGGGCCCGCGGCAGGGCTTCCAGGCGTCACCGGCGCGTCAAAGTCCGCAAGTGGGCCGCTTTGACCGCAAGTTTGTCCCGAAATAGGAAGGGCTCATCTGTTCGCTGAATGCCAGATGTAAACCTATCGTAAACGTTTTTCCATTTTATAGAAATAGCGAAGAGCTTCCCGTATTCTGGCTATGGCGCGACCATCTTTCTATATTTGCGCGCGCATTCACACAAGGAGAATCACCTTTGAATAATCGAAGTGCAGATAAATCACAATGGGCCACCAACCGTCGCTCATTCATTAGAAAAGGGCTGCTTGCCAGTACGGCAACCGTTGGCGCTGGACTGATTGCCATCAGCCCCGCATCGGGCCGGGGATCGAACCCCACACGAGGCGATGTAGCCATTCTCACGCTTCTGGCAGCGGCTGAGTTGATCGAGGCCGATCTATGGCAGCAATATGCTGAACTGGGCGGTCTCACCCCTGGCCAGGAGCCTGTCGAGACGGTCACGTCGTTCACACCAATGAACAGTTATCAGGCCGCCTTCATGAACCTGGACTCCGATGGCCCACAATACATCTCCAGCAATAACCTGGACGAGCAGAGCCACGCGGCCTTCCTGAATGCGTACCTCGAATCGATTGGCGCGGCGCCCGTCAACTTCGACCAGTACCGCATTTTGCCGAGCAGCCAGGCAGATGGCGCCAAGAACATCGGCCGGCTCACCAACCTCATGAACCTCACTGTGGACACCAGTTGGTACACTAGGTATCGCAGCACGACGAACCCCGATTTCGGAGCTACGTTCGCGCAAGCAATTACGTTGGCTAATGTCCCAGGAATTCCCAGAACCAACGCTGACTTTGGATTATCTAATATCCAGGCGATCGCCAATATCGCGGCGTTTCACTTCGGGTTTATCGAGCAGGCCGGTTCGAGCTTGTATGCCACTCTAAGCCAACAGGTGTCCAGTCCGGAAGTCTTGAAGATCACGCTGGGCATCGGTGGAGACGAAATATGCCACTTCCTGGAATGGGTGGACTTTGCCGGGAATTCCGTACAGCCGTCAGTCGCGCCATTAGCGGCGGCGAATGGTCTGCCGGCGTTCCCGAATTTCGATGTGACCGTAAACCCGCTGCTAGAGACGAACCTGATCTTTCCCGTGCCGTGCGAATTCATCAGCTCGAGTCTGCCCAAGTGTGCCGTGATTCGCCCAACGTCTCCGGGACAGATTGACGCAGTGGGAGCCATCAATGGGTTCATCGCCGACGGCCTTTTCATTGGCCAGTCGCCGGCATTCTTACAATTGCTGGTGGCTTTAGCTGAAGAGGCGGACGCAGCCAAGCGCGAATTCCGCTGGTAGCCCGGCGCCTGATCTGAAGTGGATCAAGATCGATTGGGTGTTGCGCGATGGTAGGCGCTACACCCGTCGAGCCCCGCCCAGGGCCACCAACAGCACTCTACGAATCCCACCCCCAGCCAATCATGAATCCTCTTTGCGTTGTGTTACGAACGCTCACCGCCGAGCGCCCGCGAGTCGATTTGAGGCTTGCACTAAGGGATGCCGGGTGAGGAGGAAAGAGAAGCTACGGGGCGTCCTAAGGAGAATAGAACGCCCCTTGCCGCCTACTGAGCAGCAATGGTAAGGAATGCGTTCGACTGCGTTGCAAAATTGCCTTAAAGCCCGAGGACGGACTTTTGCAACCCCGGAAGGATGATTGGGTTAGGAGCGGGTACACACTACGCAGATTCGTCCGAACTCGGCTTGATGGCGTTCTTAAACCCCCGAATTCCTTCGGCCAAGCCCTTCCCCAGCTCAGGCAGCTTCTTCGGGCCGAACAGAAACAATGCGACTGCCAGAATCACCAGCAGGTGCCGTGGTTGGAGTATACCTTCGATCATAGATTCCCCTCATTGGAGAAGACAGAGCGCAGCGCGAGAATATTCCCGCGACTGTGCAGAAAGCCCATGGAGCGAAAGTAAATGCGAACATTTGTGCTCGATCAGGAATATTTCGCCGCAGCGCGCGGTCTAGGCAGTAGACACCAAGCTTAGCCAAAACCCAACACCTCTTAAGGAGATTAAACGGATTGAAACATAGAAAAACGGCCATCGTTTCGATTATTGGAGCCGCCGCAATCGTCCTAGTCGGGCAGCAATCCCAGACGGAAGCGCCAGCTGGCTTTACCACACCCACCTTGGGACAGACGATCGACTCAACGCGGGAACTGACTGCGATCCCCGGTTCGCAGAGCGTTAGTAATGGCATTGAAGAGCCGCCCGGCGATACTTTCGTCCTTGATCAGGCACAATTCGAACGGAGACATGACCCAAGCACCGGACTGGGCCCGGTTTTCAACGCGACCGCGTGCGTCGAGTGCCATAACAATGGAGTGGCTGGCGCGGCCAGCCAATTTACCGAACAGCGCGTCGGTCACAACGACGCAAATGGCAACTTTGTCAATCCTACGATCACGATCAACGAGGGGGCGAACACCATAACGGGCCGCTCCATCGTTAACGACCGTTCCATCTGTCCGCAGGCCCAGGAGCATGTGCCCGACACAGAGAATATCCGAACCTTGCGTGCCGTACTCAATACGTTGGGAGATGGATTTGTAGAGTCTGTCGATGACAAGACGTATCTTTCGATTGCCGCCAGTCAAGCCGCAGCGACCAATGGAATAATTCACGGTGAGGCGATTCAAGTTCCTATTCTCGAGGCGCCGGGCAAGACGGGAGTCGGCAAGTTTGGCTGGAAGGACCAGGATCCGACCATTCTCTCTTTTTCGGGCGACGCCTATCTGAATGAGATGGGCGTTACAAATCGTCTGAAGCCCAAAGATGTCACATCCGTCTGCAAAGTTACGACCGACCCGGAGGATACGCCGGATGCTCTCGGCATGGCCGATATTGACCATTTCGCTCAATTCATACGCGGGACCCAAGTGCCACCGCGCGACGCTGTGTTAGCGGCGACCCCGGACGCCATCGCGGGACAGAGCCTCTTTAATTCCGCCGGTTGTGTCATGTGTCATGTCGCTAGTCTCACCACCGATCCTCCGGGAACATTAATAAACGGCGGCGCCTATATCGTTCCGGCAGCTTTAGGGAACAAGGTCTTTCACCCCTATGGAGATTTCTTATTGCACGATGTCGGTACCGGCGACGGTATCGTCCAAGCCGGCCCCGCGGACACGGCAAACAAGCTACGCACGGTCCCGTTGTGGGGGCTGCACATAAAGTCTCGTTTTATGCATGATAACGCCTCGATGACTTTAAGCGATGCCATTCAGCGCCATGCAGGCGAGGCACAGGGGGTCATCCAGAACTTTAACTTATTGAGCGTCACGCAACAGCAGCAGTTGATTACATTCCTCAAATCACTTTAGAAACGCTACGCGTGCCGGGTGGGACTCTCGGACTGGCACCCGCCCGGCGCCGGGGTGCGTTTGTATCGGGAATAAAATGACGACGAAAACGGTCTGTCTAGGTGGGTAGCGCTGATTGACACCACAGGAGAAACTACGCCGTTTCGAGGAACAGATATCTCCTCATCTCAAATCGGCTTACAACCTTGCCAAATGGTTGACCCGTAGCCATGAAGATGCGGAAGATGTCGTTCAGGACGCTTTTCTGCGGGCATTCTCAGCTTTTGAGAGCTACCGCGGGGACGATGCACAGCCTCAAAATGCCAAGGCTTGGTTGCTTACTATTGTGCGGAACACGTCCATGACTTGGTTGAAGCGAAATCGGAACACCGGAGCCACGCTCGCCTTCGAGGAGGCGGTGGACGATCCCAGGGACCGTTCGCCCGATCCCGAGGAGATTCTGTTGACTGCTTGCGATCGCGAAGAAGTAAAGCACGCTTTGGAGCAACTGCCTTCGGACTTTCGTGAAGCAATCGTCTTGCGGGAGATGGAAGGCCTCTCTTACAGGGAGATTTCCGCGGCAATTGGGGTTCCCCTCGGCACGGTTATGTCGCGGCTCTCGCGCGGCCGCGATTGGCTGAGGCGGATCCTCTCGACCCCGAAGCGTCTCAATCCGAAAGAAGGAGCTGGCCTAAGATGACCTGCGATGATTCCCGTACCTATTTGTCAGCTTACCTGGACGAAGAATTAGACGTCGCGGAAAGCCTTCGTGTCCAGAAGCATCTTGCTGGGTGTCAGGACTGCCAACAGGCTCAGGACGAGCAGCTCGTCTTGCGGTCGGCTTTGCGCGATCCTGATCTGCGCGCCTATCCATCGGTCGATTTCTCAAAACGTATCGAAGCGGCAGTCCGGCAGGCCGCCAGAGAAGAAGCACGGGCTCGGCGGTCTTCGCGATTCGAATTCTTGCGATTTGAATCTTTCCGCTGGATGCCTGCCGCGGCTGTTCTTCTGTTGATGACAGCCGTCGGCGCCTTCCTCGTAACGAATAGTTTGCGATCGTCGCATCAGCAGCTGGTCGCCAGCGCCGTGCTCGCCGGCCATATCCGCTCGCTGCAGCCCAATCATTTGATCGATGTGCCTTCGTCGGACCGCCACACCGTGAAGCCCTGGTTTCAAGGCAGGCTTGATTTCTCACCGCCTGTGCCGGACCTGTCGGAGCTGGGCTGGACGCTAGTGGGCGGTAGGCTTGACTATGTGGATGAGCGGCCCGTTGCCGTGATCGTCTACCAGCGTCGAATGCACAACATCAATGTCTTCCTATGGCCGAATCACGGCTCTACCGACGACGCCATCCGGCAAGAGGAAGCGCAAGGCTACCAAATTCTCCACTGGAACGGTGCGGAGATGACGTACTGGGTGGTATCCGATCTGAATAACACAGAACTGCTTGAGTTGGCGCGAGCCTTGCGCGGGCACTAAGTCCGGGAATACATACATCGCCTTGCGGGTCTAGCAAGGCATGAACCAGACAGTCATAGACTCCAAAGACGCTGCGCTGTTCTCCTCGAAGCGTCGAGCGATTGCAGGGCTTACTGTTTCCAGCTTGCTAGTGGTGTGGATTCTCGCATCTGTGTTTGTGCATCCCCTACCGCATGAAGTATCGGACCGAGCCAACGCTCCGCTGTTGCCGGGTGCGGACATTCCCCCGTCGGTAGCCGGCGTGCTTGCACATGCTTGCGTCAACTGCCACTCGGAGAAAACCCAGTGGCCGTTATATAGCCATGTGGCGCCTGTTTCCTGGCTCGTCGAGAACGACGTGAAGCACGCCCGCGAGCACCTCAATCTGTCGCGTTGGGACGATCTCCAGCCAGTGGATCAGCGGATGCTTCTCACGGCCATGGCGACAGTCATCGAAAACCACGAAATGCCGCCCCATAAATACGTCATGTTGCACCCGGAAGCGAAGTTGACGGCCGATGACGCCGTTCGGGTCATCGAGTGGACTCGCGCCGAGCGTCGCCGCCTGCGAGCCTCTGCGTCAAATATGTCGGCGAAACAGTGATCGCGGGGAATATTTTAGCGAACACGGAAGTATTGACTGTGAAAGCAGATCACAAGAAAGAGGAAAATCTTGAAAAAACTCATTGATCGCAATCTTCTCGAAGACGGCGTCGACCGCAGAGGCTTTCTTCAATGCATGGCCTGGGCCGGAACCGGTGTCGTCTGGTCGGTCGCCGGGGGCATACCCACCTCGAAACTGCTCGGAGCCAACGCGAAACCGTCGAAGGACGACTTCACGTTTGTCCAGATCAGCGACAGTCACATCGGATTCAACAAGCCGGCAAATACGGACGTCGTCGGAACGATGCAAGCCGCGATCGACAAAATCAACGCGCTTCCAATGCAGCCTGAGTTTCTCATTCACACCGGCGACCTCACGCATCAGTCCAAACCCGGAGAGTTCGACGGTATGGATCAAGTGCTGAAATCCGCTCGGGCCAAAGACGTTTTCTATGTTCCCGGTGAACATGACACTTCTGTAGATGAGGGGAAGGCGTATCTGGAACGGTACGGAAAGGACACCAAGGGCAAAGGCTGGTACAGCTTTGATCATAAGGGCGTGCATTTTGTCGGCTTGGTCAACGTCATGATGCTGGAAGGCATGGGCAAGCTGGGAGCGGATCAGATCCAATGGCTCGAAGACGATTTGAAGGGAAAATCGGCCAGCACACCGGTGGTGCTATTCGCGCATATTCCGCTCTGGACGGTGTATCCGGAGTGGGGCTGGGGTACACAGGACAGCGCCCAGGCGCTTTCGTATCTCAAGCGCTTCGGATCGGTCACCGTACTCAACGGGCACATCCATCAGGTGATGCAAAAGGTGGAGGGAAATGTCACGTTCCACACCGCCATGTCCACCGCTTTTCCCCAACCGGCACCCGGTGCAGCGCCGGCGCCCGGCCCCATGAAAGTTCCCGATGACAAGCTGCGCGGCGTTCTCGGGATCTCGGACGTTCAGTTTGTTCGGCGGAACCACAGTCTCGCGGTGGTGAACTCGTCGCTGGCCGGTGAAACGGTTACCGCTGGGTAATGCCAGAAGAAAAGATGAAAAGAGGAAAGAAATGACAAAGAGTGAGTTGAATAAATACAAGAGCGTCCTGGAGACTAAGCAGGCAGAACTGGTCCACGTGTTACGTAATCGCGACGGCATCGCCATCGAAAAGTGCCCCGACTCTCTGGATGAGGTGCGGTACGCTACTGAGCGCGAGCTGGCAATCCGCAGCTTAGACCGCGACTCCGTTCTCTTACGCAACGTTCGGGCGGCGCTCGATCGCATTGAAGAAGGCAGTTTCGGTGTGTGCCTGCATTGCGATGAGGACATCAGCCCGAAACGCCTGGCCGCCGTGCCGTCGACGGCATTCTGCATCGTGTGCCAGGAAATCGCAGATCGTAGCCAGTACGAAGGCGTCGAGACGCTCGACGAGTTGCTGATCACCGCTGCTTAATTGGGCATCTAGGATGATGATGATTCAGAAATGGCGATGCACCAACAAAGCGCGTGGAGCTTCAATCGTTGCTTTGGGCGTCCTGGCCTTCGTGGCGCTTTGGACAGTTCAGCCTTCCCAAGCCGCCGGACAGGCCGGGCAAGACGGGAAGTCTCTGTTCGAGAAGCGTTGCTCCGGATGCCACGCCCTCGACGCAGATCATGAAGGGCCTCGCCTTCGCGGCGTTTTCGGAAGGCCCGCCGCCAAGGTGAAGACCTTTAAGTATTCGGAAGCACTGCGAAAGGCAAAGGTTACGTGGGACGAAGTGGAATTGGATAAGTGGTTGACCGATACGGAGTCCATCGTGCCGGATAACGACATGGGATTTCGGGTTCCCAAGCAAGAGGAACGCGCAGCGATCATCTCCTACCTCAAGAGCCTCTCATCAACTCCTTAGCCCGCCCACGAGGAAGCCCTTGAGAACCGCCGCTGACCTGCTCAGTCCGTGTAATTTGAAACATATCGACAGCCCGACCGAGGTACCCACGCAGGATTCGCACCGCTGGGCAGTCATTTTGGCCGGTGGGGATGGCAAACGACTCCTTTCGTTGACCCGGAGAATCGCGGGCGACGACAGGCCCAAGCAATTCTGTGCTTTGAGCGGCGGCGAAACGTTACTGAAGGAGACCCAGCGGCGGGTAGCCCGGATAATACCCCGCCAACAGACGCTCCTGATCTTGACGCGGACTCATGAGCATTATTACACCGATGAGGTGAAGGAGATCCCTTCGTCGCACCTGTTCATCCAGCCGCGCAATCACGGGACCGCGCCGGCCATTACTTATGCCCTGACGCGCCTCCGTCGAATGGATCCGCGAGGGTTGGTCGCCTTTTTTCCATCCGACCATCATTTCGCAGACGACGACGCCTTCGCTGCACATACCGATTTTGCTTTCGCTCAGGCGAAGTCGCATCCTGCGCGCGTAATCCTGCTCGGCATGGAGCCGGAGGGTCCGGAGCAGGCTTACGGATGGATCGAGCCGGGCTCTCCGCTCGAAGCTGACTCAGCTATTTCTATTTCTGAGGTCAGCCGCTTCTGGGAGAAGCCGTGCCGGCAAGTAGCCGCGCACCTGATGCGCCGTGGCTGTCTTTGGAACAGCTTCGTGATGGTAGGCACGGTGGGCGCTTTCAGGAACATGATAGAGCGCGCTCTTCCGGATCTACTCGCATCCTTCGAATCCATTTGCGCGCTGGCGGATCCGGAGATGGAAGAAAAGTGGCTGCGCGCTCTTTATCTCAAAGAACCGGCCACGAACTTCTCCACCGAAGTGCTGGCCGCACGCCCCTCTGACCTCGCGGTAATCCACTCCTCCGGTCTCGGATGGAGCGATCTGGGCGAACCCGAGCGGGTTTTATCAATGCTAAGGCTCAAGAGCGATGGCGCCAACGCGTAAATCGCGGCCACCGCACAGAGCTGAAATTCGTTCCAACCATGATCAATAGCTCAACAAGCGTATGGTTAGGCATCACATTCGTGCTCGTCGGCGCCTTGAATGTCTGGCTGGTCCTGCAGGCGTCAGCTCGGGTAAGGGACGCAAAAGCGAGCAACCGGTTAATCGCCGCCCACCGGATCGGCGGCTATCTTTTCATCGGACTATTCTGCGTGATGGGATATTTTATGCTTGCCCGGTTGGGAGACGTCGGTGGAGGCGCTTCGCCTGGCACCATGATCCACTTGACCTTGGCGATGGTCCTGAGCCCCCTTCTCTTCGTCAAGGTTCTAGTCGCACGTTATTACAAAAGCTACTATTCTTTGCTGCTACCGATTGGGCTGGTGATTTTCGTGCTGTCGTTCGTCCTCATCGGTATCACGGCGGGTCCCACCTTTGCCCATCGGACGCGGATGCAAACAGTCTCGCTTTCGGCCATCGATCTACCACCGGCGGCTATCGATATGAATCTCGCCGCGGCAACGATGGAGAAGCGCTGCTCCAAATGCCATAATTTGGACCGGATCGTGGGATCTCGCAAGGACGCCCGAGGTTGGGTGGCGACCGTAGGCCGCATGCGGGCGCTGCCTGATTCAGGAATATCGGAAGCAGATTCCCGGATTATTGTTTCGTACCTGGTATCCCAGATGGCGCCGAAGGGGACAGTGGACTCAGCGGGCCTGGAAGTAGCTAGAGCGCTTGTGGACCAGCGCTGCGGTCGTTGCCATAGCCTGGATCGCGTCTATACGACCGCGGAAACGCCACAGGAGTGGAGCGCGACGGTCAGTCGCATGGTTAGTTATGCTGCCGGTAGTACGGGAGCAATCCAGCCCGGCGAAGATCAACAAATCGTCGCATATCTGTCCGCTACTCAGACGCCCGAGGCTGTCAAACGGAGACTGGCCCAAGTAGCGGCGACTGCAACCATAAACGGTAGCACGGTAACGCAGCAAGTCTCCGCTTCGGCTGATCACAGTACTCCAACTATTGGCAATGATGGCAAGACGATCGGATTCATTTCCCTGGTGGGTTTGGGCATGCTGGCTCTCGCCATCCGCCGGCCGAATAGGATCGTGGCTGACAACGCGAAATTAGACAAGACTGGTGGAATTGTCCCTTCAACGGGTTCCTCTCTCAGCGAGCCCCTGGTCTTGAGGTTGGCGAGCATCACGTCGCAGACCTCGGACTCAAAGACCCTTCGATTCATTGTCACTAACGATCGGAAGATCACCGCGCGGCCAGGCCAGTTTCTCACATTCTCTTTTCTATTCGATGGGAAAAAGTTGGTCCGTTCGTACTCCATCTGTTCCTCGGCTGCGAGGTCTGGTTACGTCGAAATCACAACGAAGCGGGTAAACCAGGGATGCGTGTCGTTGTTCCTGAACGATCGGGCTTCGGTTGGAATGACAGTCGAAGCCAACGGTCCCTTTGGGCAATTCTTCTTCGATGAGAGCAAACACCACAAGGTAGTTCTAATCGCTGCTGGTAGCGGGATTACGCCGATGATGGCGATGCTCCGCTACATAGACGACCTCTGTGTGCCGACAACCGCAACGTTACTGTACTGTGTCCGCACCGCCGGTGACATCATGTTCGAGAGCGAGTTGGAGCAATTACGATCCCGGCAGAAACTTCAGTACGACGTAGTGCTGTCGGAGCCTCATGACGATTGGAATGGCCGGCGGGGACACATCAATCGCGAATTTCTTGAGGATACAGTCAAGGACCTAAATTCATCGGACTTCTTTCTTTGCGGTCCGCCTCCATTTATGGAGACCATCCGCTCGATCCTCATGGGTCTCGGAGTGGAGCCGGAACGCATTATGCAGGAGAGTTTTGGTAGCCGCGTTCCCAAGAATGCTCACAGGGAAACGCTGGCGCTTGAAGAGGGCGTGGTGGTCGAGTTCGGCCGATCAGGCAAGACCTGTACGGTCCGCGGCGGACAGACATTGCTGGAGGCGGCCCAAGAGCACGGAGTCGGCATCCCTTCATCCTGCAGGCAGGGACAGTGCGGAACCTGCAAAACGAGGTTGCTGGCCGGAAACGTGCGGATGGACACCGAAGAGGGACTTGATCCCTATTGGAGAGCGCAAGGCTTTGTGCTGACGTGCGTGGGACATGCAGACGGCCCCGTAAAGCTCGATGCCTGACAAGGCCGAGAACTCGCTCAGCGTGGCCCTATTTACTTCCGTGCAAGATGGCCGCATGCGCCGCGGCGGTGTCCGTCTTCAAGCGTCCACGTTCGCTTTTTGCCCACTGATACAAGTAATCTACCTCTGCATCGGACAACCGCGCCTCAGGATGTAGCAGGAGATACCGAGGCAAGGGCATCACTCGGTTTCTGACCAGGTTGGACATGTCGGAAAGAATCTCCTGCTGACGCTCCGGAGGGTATCCGTTCCATCGAGAAAGATTCATATGACCGCGTCCGTGCGCGACGTCGCTCTCGATCATCCACGACAGGGGAGGCACATAGCTGTATAACGGCCATGCCGTCTTCTCCGAATGACAATCCTGGCAGGATCTCTCAAGTATTCTCACCACCTGTGGGTCGAAGCTCGCGTCCAGTAACAATGGTCTGTCGGATCTTTGCGTTTTCAATGCGCCGAATGGATGAACAAGGGCCGCAGGAATAGCAACCAGCGCACCTGATAGCACCAACAATCTCAGCTGTCGTTTCAAGCGTAGTCTCCGCTGCGGTTATCCGCGCACCATCTCCTTACACCTTCCAATACTGTTAATCGCCCGACAATATTCCGCTCCCTAGATGTTTGTGTTCCGAGTACCAGCGGCGAGGTCACAATCGGCTTCTTTTCAATGGCTGTAAAGTTTCGGTAAACCAACTGTGAACGCGGGAACGCCGTCGCGGTCGCGACGGTCTACATAAGTGTACGAAGGCAAATAAAAGAGGACCTTTGAGGAGCCAGGAAAGCGAGGGTAAGAAAACGGGCCGCACAAATGTTCCGCTTGATCCCAGCAAGATGGGACGCGAATCCTTAGAGCTTCAAGCGAACCTGCGCAAGCGTATCGTGGGGCAGGATCAAGCGATTCGAGAGATCGTGAGCATTTATCAGATGTATCTCACTGGCATGAACGCCCCCGGCAGGCCTATTGGGAACCTTCTCTTTCTCGGCCCGACGGGGTCGGGCAAAACCCGCATCGTGGAAGCCACGGCTGAGTCATTGGTGAACAACACCCGTGCAGTTATCAAGATCGATTGCGCCGAGTTCCAGCACAGCCATGAGATCGCCAAGCTGATCGGGTCGCCTCCGGGTTACCTTGGCCATCGCGAAACGTCGCCCTTCCTCAGCCAGGAAGTACTGAACCAATATCACACCTCGACAATGAAGCTAAGTTTCGTTCTCTTCGACGAGATTGAAAAGGCCAGCGACGCTTTATGGAATCTGTTACTCGGAATATTGGACAAGGGCAGGCTTACGTTGGGGGATAACCGGCAAGTAGATTTCTCACGATCGATCATCTTCATGACCAGCAATTTGGGGTCCTCCGAAATGAGCGCGCTGATGAGCCCAACGCTAGGATTTAGTGCGCATGATGTTGGGTGCAAATCTCAGGCAGGTACAGTCGACGAAGCCATGAGTGGCAAAATGGAGCGCTGCGGCCAGGTAGCGGTCCGGCGAAAGTTCACGCCGGAATTCATTAACCGTCTGGACAAGATCGTTACCTTCCATCCTCTCGGGAGCGAGCAGCTACAAAAGATCCTTGACATCGAACTGGCCTCAGTTCAGCAGCGCATCCTCACCGCCGCCCCCCACAGGTCTTTCGTTTTCCAAACTACCGAGAAGGCAAAGTCTTTCTTGCTCGATCAAGGGATCGATATGAAATATGGCGCGAGGTATTTGAAGCGCGCCATAGACAGGCTCCTGGTGCAACCGATGTCGAACCTGATGGCGACCGCTCAGGTCCGCAGAGGGGACTATGTCCGTGTCGACCTTGACGCGTCCCTCCGCTTCCTGACATTCGTGAAGGAAGCCGAAGCGTTCCCCTCACACGAAACGGCGGAATGGAGCGATCCACCCAGGATGATTCCAGAACTCGCGCTGGCTAGCGGTGCAACAGCGCAGACAGCTAACAAGACCACCCCACTCTCCTCCAAACGCTAGTGAGGCCCGCAGAGCTAATATGCAGGCGCTCGATTTATTCAGCGGGCGGCACTACGCCAGGAACCGATAACCAACTCCATGGATCGTCAAGAAATGACGAGGCGCGGCGGGATTCGGCTCAAACTTCTGCCGAAGTCGGCACACGTGCGCATCCACCGTCCTGGTGTAGGGGTAGCAATCATAGCCCCAGGCGATATTCAAGATTGCGTCGCGTGTGAGCGGACGATCGACATTTTGAAGAAATAGCAATAGGAGATTATACTCGGCGGGTGTTACTTCGACCACTTCACCGCTCCGCGTTATTCTCCTCCGGCCGACATCGATCGTCACATCGGCGAAACGAATTATCTTCTCGGCGACGTTATTTGGCCAGCTGTCCTGAGCCGCGTTAGCTTGGGCTCGATACTCGTACACGCTGGGCGGTTTCGATGGGTTGTTAATTACGATGACTTCATTCATCTTCGTCAGGCTCCTCCTCTCGGTACAGTCTTGCAGCAGCAACAACGACTAAACGTCTTACAACATTCGTTACGTTTCAACCTGCGAAATTATTCCCGTCATCCTCTGACGGTTTCTCCTCGTTGCTGCAGCAAGGTCCCGACGGAAGAACCTTAGAATCGGATTACGCCCTTGATCTTCACGAAGCGCGGGGATGCGGCCGTGCCCGGCACGAACGGCCCGAGCAGGCTTGTGGGAGGCGCCACTTCCGCGACGCTGGTTCCAAACGGCGGATTGGAGACGTCAGCGCGGAACTGCGGCTCCCGGTCCATAGGGAATATAGACCTGCTTAATGTCCACCGGCTGAAACCGTTCGTCGTCAATCTGGAGTTCGATCTGCACCAAATCGCCCAGTGTGACCCCTTTGTCGGAACCTGCACATTCACCTGGTATAGCCCCGCCAGCCCCGGCGCGAGCCCCGCAAACTGAATCGTGCCTGAGACGTCGGATTCCGAGGGTGCGCCCGGACCGTAGTCATTGAACAGCAGGGATATGGAGCCATTCGTCCAGCAATCCGCCGTACTCAGCGGATTGCTGGGCCCCACTGCCCCGTCTGCAATCGCAGGCGTCACCTTGCCCAACCCCGTCATGTAAATCGAAATGTACTCGCCCGGTTGTGCCGGATTCGCTTGGTCCACCAATGCCCCCGTCGCCGCATGACGCGCCGCCGCTAATCCAATACCGTTCTGGCTCAGCGAGAAGACCCCAGGTTGCGAGATATTTACGCCAGAACCAACCGAAACCACATTCGATGCCACCCCGTTATTGGTGACCTGAAGATCGGCAGCACCGTAAGGCGCCACTCCATACGGCACCAGAATCGAAATCTGGATTGGACTCACCGCGAAAACCGGGCACGGAATCCCGTTCAGCGTCGTCGAAACCCCGCCCAAGCTCAGCGGCACAGGCTCGCCCCCCGCCACTGCCATCGTTGTCGAAGCCAGACCGCTCCCGAATAACGTAATTAACTCGCCCGGTGCGACCCCCGCAATCGACGGTTGATAACTCGCCGCATTAACCAGCGTTGCTCGATTGATATAAACGCCCGCAACCGCCGCCGGCGCCGCGGCCCGCACGCCCACCACCAGCCCGAAAATTCCCTGCGTCCCGATCGCCACAAACCCATTTCCTCCCGCTCCGAACGCGTAGCGATACCCCAAAGCGTCTGGCCCGGCCGTTCCATCGGGGTTCACAACGATCTGGTCGTCAGTAGCGAAGTCCCAGGTAATCGCAGTAACTGCGGCGAGTGGGAGATTGGTCAACTGTTGCACCAGCGCGTCCCCAGTTGCGTCACCCGTCATACTATAAGTCCCGAAGTAAAAATCCGGCGAGGGGAGCGGCCGCTTTTGAAGCATTCCAGCAACGTCCAATCCCGCCGTGAAATACATGCCTTGGCTGGTGCAACAGTTGACCAATCTCCCACTCGCCGCCGTTCCCGTCCCCACGGGCAACGCCTTCACTCCGAAGAAAATGTCCAACGCACC
>Ga0206795_1048_pt3 | contig 23416 bp, 20 predicted proteins | sample Alteio_BWOrgCont_71_FD_152872 | JGI IMG/M metagenome (GOLD analysis project Ga0206795, IMG submission 152872) | Enriched cells from forest soil in Barre Woods Harvard Forest LTER site, Petersham, Massachusetts, United States -... | ecosystem: Environmental > Terrestrial > Soil > Temperate forest >... | reverse complement strand
CCGATTTTATTTTCCAATATCGCAAACCGCGAGACGGCCTCGTGCGCTGCCCGCAACGCTGATTCTGCTTCGCGTCGTGGCACTAACCAAGTTTCGATGTTTCCGGCATCGGCGAGATCGAGCTTTTCGATCTGCCCATCGCTCTCGCAAAACTCAAACAGCTCTACGCGCGCTGAAGCGCAAAGCCCGGCAACACGCTGGCGCAGGAACCGGCCGGTTCCCCGCGGAACGAACAAGCGCAACCCCTCGACGGCGCGGTTCCCCGCGCGATTGTCCGCTCGATGTCGCGTCCAATCGAGCCACAAAATGCCAAACGCCAGGATGCCTTCGACTGCAGCGGCGCTTTCGCGCGGAGACACCGCCAGAAAGGCCCACGTGCACACTCCTTCGTGCATGCGCCCGCGCGCGTACAGTCCGGAAAAGGAATTCTTTAAATCGGGCGTCGCGCTAAGCGAATCGACGGTCGCGTCGGGGAATCGCTCGGCCAGCCGTCGTCCGAGAAAAGCGCGGAATTGCTCGCGCGTCACGCGGGCGGGTGTCCGCGGCAAGTTCTTGCGCAGCAATTCGAGCCGTCCAGGCCTCGCGCGCCCGAAGCGCTGCACTTCAAGGACGATGCGTTCAGGGGTTCGTTCGCGGATCGACAGGATGCGCCGTGTCAGGTTGCGGCGTTCGGACCACAGGTGAACGAAAGGACTCTGGCCTTCGGCGCGCAACTCGCAATGAAGCGGAGTAAGTTCCGCGAGCCATTCGCCATCCTCGTGAACTTCTGCGAGGCCGGAGCGCGCAAGGGCGTCGAGAGCGTGGCCGAGCTCGGCCCATTCATTCATAGACAGACCATCCAACGTTTAGAAAACAGTCTTACCGCTTTATTCGAGAATCAAACCGGTGACGCGGATAGAAGGATACTGCTGATTCCACTCCGAGGGAACACTTTGCTCGAGCGTCACCTGAAAGTCCCGCTGCTTCGCCGCAGGCAACGGGTCGTCGGTGCGATCGATGATGCGGTCGCTATCTCTCAGCACCACCTGCTTGAATTGATCGTGGAATTCGATGGTGACTTCCAACGCACGAATCGTTCGCGGGCCGTCGTTGGACATATTCGCCGCCACATACGTAAATTGCTGGTTCAGAAGGTTCGAGGATTGCGCCAGATGGATGTTTTGAAAATGGATTTGCGCGGCATAGGCCTGCTCGGCCGGCCCAAACGGCAGTTTTTGCACCGCGCTCGTCTGCTTCGGTTGCGTTGCTTTCGATAGCAGCACAATACCGCCCGCCACTAACGCCACGATCACCAAACCTGCGAAAAACGCCGCGGGGACTCGGCTCTTCTCTTCGCGCTCGGGAACGGGTTCCGCGTCCATGCGGCGGGATTCTCCTAACGTCCGAAAGAAAGACGCAGGATGAGAGGCTCAGGCAAGCCCTCCCGCGTCATCTGCTCCTGCACTGCTTCGATATCGTAGGGCACGCGCCAGAACTCCACCGACGATTTGTCCTTGTCGAAAATAGCGAAGGCCGCGCGCGGATCGCCGTCGCGGGGCTGCCCGATCGAGCCAGGATTCAGAAGGTATCGCGTTCCCTTTTCCACGGCCAGCGCGGAAAATTGACCGCCCTCCCGCAGTTTCGTGTGCAGAACCCCGATATGGTCGTCCTTGAACGTGAATCCCCCCTGAATATGGGTGTGCCCGAAAAAAGTCAACTCCGTCGGAGCGCTGAGGAGTCCGTCCACTGCGAGCGCCGGCGAGACAACGTACTCGTCTTCGTCATGGAGCGCGCCATGCACGATGGAAAAATTTTCGACCGAGCGGGGCCCCTTGGCAAGTTCCACGAGATATTTGCGATTCTCCGGCCGAAGTTGTTCGCGCGACCACTGCACCGCAAATTGAGCCACAGGATTAAACTCTTCGCCGTCCATCAGGCCGGCGATGGCTTTGTCATGATTGCCCCGGATGGTGACTGCGCCCAGCTCTTGGATGCGATCGATTACACCGTTGGGATCGGGACCATAGCCAACCAGGTCGCCCAGGCAGACGGCCTTCTCCCATCGTCCCTTTGCCGCATCCAGTACGGTGTTAAGGGCCGTCAGATTCGCATGAATGTCGCTGAGTATGAGGTAGCGCATGTAATGAATTTCAAGCCGCCGAAGCCGTCGTTAATCATAAATGAATCGCGAGCGACTGCACAGCGCGAAGGGCAAATTCTTCATTTCGCGTGAAAAGCCTCAGCGGATCAGCATGCAATCGCCATAACTATAGAAGCGATAGCCGGCCTCTACAGCGTGCCGATACGCGCGGAGCACATTGTCCCGCCCCACAAAGGCTGCCACCAGCGCCAGCAGGCTCGACCGCGGCAGGTGAAAGTTGGTGACCAGCTGATCCACAACGCCGAGCGGCTTCCCGGGATATAGAAAGATGCTCGCCTCAGCGCGTCCCCCACAGACCGCCTCGGGGCCTCCGCTATTCTTGTCCGCCGCATCCTCTAGAGTCCGAACCACAGTTGTACCCACTGCCAGCACCGGTCGATTCTCCCGGCGCGCGCGATTGACGGCTGCGGCTGTAGACTCCGAAATCTGGTAACCCTCCGCATGAATCTTGTGTTCCTCGAGCCGTTCGGCGCGCACCGGCTCAAACGTGCCCAGGCCGACGTCGAGCGTAATCTCCGCGATTTCGATGCCACGCTCCTTCAGCCGCCGCAAGACTTCCGGCGTAAAGTGCAGGCCCGCGGTGGGCGCCGCTACGGCATTTCCTTCGCGCGCGTAGACCGTTTGATAGCGCTCGCGATCAAGTGCTTCATCCGGACGCTTGATATACGGCGGCAGCGGGATGTGCCCCAGGCGAGCCACCGCGTCGTGGAAATCCGTTTCGCACTTGAACCGCAGCACGCGCAGGCCATAGTCTCCCCGCCCTTCGACCTGCGCCTCGAGTTCCCCGTCGCCAAAAACAATCCGCTCGCCGACCGGCAGCTTTCTCCCCGGCCGCACCAATGCTTCCCAGACGCAGGATTCGAGCTGCCGCAGCAACAAAACCTCTATCACCGTTTGCAGAAATTCGTCACGCGCTGGATTGGTATGCCCCACCGGCTGCGCGTTCACGCCCGCGCGGTGGCCAAAGAGACGCGCCGGAAGCACACGCGCATTGTTTATGACAATGAGTTCATCGCCGCGCAGCAAATCTGGGAATTCGCGAAATGTTCGATCTTCCCATGTGCCACTCGCGCGATTGAGGAGCAGCATGCGGGATGCGTCACGCTCCGCGAGCGGACGCTGGGCGATCGAGCCAGAGGGTAGTTCGTAATCGAATTCGCTCGGGTCCATCGGCGGGAGTATTACCGCTGCTCTTTCGCTACGCGCTCGGCGATGCTCGAAACAACCTGCCGCATCTCCTCGTGTACCAGGCCATTTGACGCCAGCATGGCCGGCCCTCCCGGCAGATATGGCTGGCCCGCGAGGTCGGTTACCGTTCCTCCGGCCTCGCGCACCAACAGGATCCCCGCCGCCGTATCCCACGAGTTCAAGCGGAATTCCCAAAACGCTTCGAAGCGCCCGGCAGCCACGGAGCAAAGATCGAGCGCCGCGGAACCGTCGCGGCGGACGCCATGCGTGCACAGCGTGAACTCCCAGTAGTATTCCATGTTGGCGCTGTTTTTCCGCTGATGCGTGGGAAAGCCGGTGGCCACCAGGCTGCGCGAAAGCGTATCGATAGCGGATACGTGAATCGGTTTACCGTTCAGATATGCGCCTTCCCCGCGCGCCGCCGTGAACAGCTCATCCCGCACCGGATCGAACACGACGCCAATGAGCGGTTCTCCATCCTCGACCAGGCCAATCGATGCCGCGAAACAGGGATAGCCGTGCGCGAAGTTCGTGGTCCCATCGAGCGGATCGACATGCCAGCAATATCGTGACCCCGTCGACGATCCCGAGCCTTCTTCCGCCACCACGTCGTGACCGGGAAAGTGCTTGTGAAGTTGCGCGAGGATCAGTGCTTCCGCCCGGCGATCGGATTCCGTCACCAGATCGACCTCGCCCTTATACGAGATGGCTTTCGGCTGGTAGAAAGTTTCGCGGAGCATCGCTCCAGCTTCGCGCGCAGCCTCAATGGCAACTTGGAGATATTCATTCATGGGAAATTAAACAGCGCTCGAGGCGTTAAGGCCCGGCGGCGAAATACTCCTTGCGATAGCTCAATTTGTAGTCGCCCTTCACCGTCAACTGCACGTGCCGCGTGCTGCCCGGCGGCGGCTGCGGACGCGGGTAGTAGCCCAGCAGATATTGTGTGCGCAGCTCGCGGTCGATGCGGTCAAACATCTCATCGAGCTGGCTGAGCTCATCGAGAATAAACATTCCGCCGCCGGTGCTGTCGGTAATGGTGATCAGCGCATGCTCGCCCGCCGTGTTGCGCCCGCTCTCGCTCTTGATCGGGCGAATGACGATCGTATAGAGCAACTCGCCCGACGCTACGGCCGCCCGGCGCGCGTCCTCGAACTTCGACGCGCTGGTCGTTTCCCCGGCATCGGTCACCAGCACGATGGCGCGCCGCCGGCCGACAGGCCTTCGCCTCAGCGCGTTCGATCCCAGCACCACAGCATCGTAGATCGACGTTCCAGAGCCGGGAGGAATCCGCCGCACCGCCTCCTGCAAATGCGGAACGTCGCTCGAGAAATCCGAGAGCCGCGAAACCTGTTCGGAAAAAGAAAATACTCCCAGCGCGTCGCCGGGCCGCACCACCTGACCGATAAAATGCGCCGCCGCGTCCGCCTCAAAGTGGAGGTCCTTGAATGTGCTCATGCTGGAATCGACCATCAATGCCAGATCGATCGGCCTGTTCGTCTGCGCCTCGAAGCGCTCGATCTTCTGCGGAACGCCTTCTTCGGAAATATCGAAAACGTCCTGCGTAAGATCGGGGACGGGACGTCCATGCTCGTCGGTGACGCTGGCGAAAATCGTCACCAGATCCGTCTGCACCCGAATCTCGCCGGGGCGTTTCTGCTGGGGCGCAGCACGCAAAATGCGCGGGACCCCGGCGGACACAAAGGCGCTGCTCAAAATCACACTCGCTGCCAGAAAGTTCCTCATCTAAGAACTAGATTCATCGCGACGCAAAGTGGATGGCTCGGCCGATGGTTCAGATGACCCCTCGCCGTCGGCCCATACAGCGCCGCCCACGAAATATTCCTTTTTCCAGATGGGCACTGTGCGCTTGAGCGTATCGATGGCGAAGCGGCAGGCGTCGAAAGCCGCCGCGCGGTGTGGCGCGCTAACGGCAATGAACACGCTGGTTTCGCCGACTTCAAGGCGCCCCAGCCGGTGAACGATGGCCAGCCGGTGAATCGGAAAGCGGGCGTGAATCTCCGCGCCGATCTCGCGCATTTTCGCGTAAGCCATGGGCTCGTAGGCTTCGTATTCGAGATACAGAGTCTTGCTTCCCTTGAAGTTGTCGCGCACGAAGCCGTCGAACGCTACCAGTGCGCCATCTTCGGGCGCCCGCAATGCAGCCACAATCTCGGCCGGGCGAATCGCCTCGCGCACAATACGAAATAGGTCAGCATGAAGTAAATCGTTGCCCACCGCGTCCTGCTGCCCGCCGCTGACTGGAGGAAGAAATGCAACTTCGTCGCCGCTCGCAAGAGGCGCTCGCCACGTGGCGTATTCCTGGTTCACAGACGCGGCGATGGACGCGCGGAATTCCACCAGCCGGGGAAAGCGGTTGCCGTACCGCGCGAAAAGATCCTCCACGCGCGCGCCTTCGGAAAGTTCTGCCTCTTCCTGGGCCACGCCGGTAATGTCTTTGAGCTGCCCGAAAAAGAGGACGCGCACCCGCATATTCACCATTCTATCCTGCACGCGCAGTTGTTGGAAGTTTCCGCCTATCCGTGCCAGCTCAGGCGGTCGGCACAAACTACAGAGGACTATCGTTGCGGAGTTGCAATTCCCTCGGAGCGGTCCAATTGTTCGATATCTTCCTGCACCTTATCGTGAACGGCTTTTTGGCGTTGTTCGTTATCTCCCCGAATTCTCTTGGCCCCCTGTTCCGTTAAGAAAGCGGCCGCCTTATCATTTCCTCTGGAAGCTGCCAGCTCAAGGGGGCTGTCGCCATAACGGTCCACGGCGTTTATATTGCCGCCCTTCGAAACCAAGAAACCAAGTATCCGAGTGTCACCCTTTATTGCCGCTCCGTGCATAGCAGTCCTCCAATCAGAATGGTCAATCGCATCCACTGACACCCCATGCGATACGAATTCTCGGACTGTCCCAAGATCGCCTCCATGTGCCGCATAAACGAACAAATCCCCAGCATGCGGTGAAGCAGCCATTCGACTAATGAATATCCTTTCCCACAAATCGCCTGGCAAACCCAACGTTGCAAGGAGCGCGACAGCCAAGCCCAATCCGGCCCATCTCGCCGGTGCAATACGTTTTTTCCCAACCAGGCTCCAAACAGTTAGACCTCCGACAACGATCGCCCAAAGAACGAGAGAATCGGAAATAGAAGCAGAATGGCACCAGAACCATGCGCCAGCGAAAAGCCCACCATCTGAGGTCCTCTTTCCCATGTCCAAACGGTTTGTTCCCAAATAAGGCGGGCCGAAAGCATCGCGGAGCCAATCAAAATTACTATCCCCGAGATGGGCAGCCAGAGTGGGAGTCGAGCGATAGCAACGTGGGGTGGGAACACTCCATTCGAGGTGTTCATCTTTGCGCACCTTCCATACCAAGACATGCCACGGTCCGATAACACAATCACAGTCACCGAAAACCGACCGGATTATCGCCCTTCCACCGGCGAGGCATTGGTCTGCCGCGCGAGATGAGCGATATCGTCCAGATGCCGGGCGGCGCGATCTAGCGCTGCCGCAACGGCATTCGCTTCGCGGCGCAGCACCGGCAAATCGTGACGCGTCAGCGCTTCCATTACTCCAGGCATCACTTCAGCGGAGTACCCTGTGTAGCTTCCCGGCGCGAACAGTGTGTGCTTGAACCAGGGCCGGCCCGCGAGTCCCTCCGGCGCAAGGAAATCGCGCTCAACCTCGACGAGGTCACGATTGATTGCCTCGGCGGCCTTTGGGTCCTGGGGGAGCGAAGAAAACCCCGCCAGCACCTGCGATTCGCGCAACGCCGACGCTGCGAACCGCGCGGCCGCATCCGACACAATCTTGACGCTAGCGGTCTCTTCGGGCTGGTGCGCCGCGGCCGCGGCGAAATTCCTTGCCTCCTGCTCCATCTCCGTCGCATACGCCAAATAGTCGAAGGGCAACAGGTCGGCCTGGTCCAGGCGCAGCGCGACGGTGCCTAGAACGCGAGCAAGCGCCATTTGGTATTCGAAGTGTGGATCCCCAAAATGCTTCATCCAGTAGAAATCGTCGAAGACGGAGTGGTAGACGCCGTAGTCTCCGCCGAAACCCATATCAATAGAAGCAACTCCCGCGAAATCGACGAACGGCGAGAAATCCGAACCCGCTCCAAGCGGAGTCAACGGAGGCTTGCCGGGAGATTCCGCGGGAAGCGCCTGCCGCGTCGTGCCGGCCTCTTCTCGTTTCGCGCGCGCCGCCTGCTCGCGCCATGCATCGTAGACGGCGCCCAGCGTGTCGGGATCCTTCACGTCGCGGGTAGCGTCGCGCACGACATCCTTAAGCGAGGGCGTAGCCGAGGCGGCGAAGTTCGGCCCCGTCGCGCCCACGTCCGTATTGATGTAGACGAGCGCCTTGGCCTGCAGCTCGGCGCGATGCTCCTCCACCCATTCAGTGGAACCGATCAGTCCGGGCTCTTCAGCGTCCCACTGGCAAATCACGATTGTGCGGCGCGGTTTCCAGCCTGACTTGACCAGTTCGCCGAGCGCGCGCCCGGTTTCCAGCATGGCCGAGGTGCCGCTGCCCGGATCGGCAGCTCCGAAAACCCATGCATCGTGATGGTTTCCGAGCATGACCCACTCATCATCGTTTGTCCCATGCAACTTGGCGATCACGTCATAGATAGGACGCTCCGCGTAGTCGATCGCCACCTTCATGTGTACCTGCGAGTCGCCCGGGCCCACGTGATAAGTAAACGCCAGGCCGCCTTGCCAGCCGTGCGGCACATGCGCGCCGCCCAGATTCGAGAGAATTACGCCGGCGTCCTGCGCGCTGATGGGTATCGTCGGGATGCGCGGGAGATTCGCCGGATCGGCGGGAGTGATGCGCTTGACCGCCGGGGTCGCTGCCACTCCAGGCGTAAGCGGATCGCCGGGATAGATCTGCGTGTACATCACCGAGCCGCGTTGCACGCCGCTTGCGGGACGCCACGGCCCGCCAGGGTAGGGGTCGCCAGCCGCGTAGCCGTCGTCATCCGGATCGGAGTAAAGAATTACGCCAACGGCCTTGTGTTCTTCGGCAAGTTTGACCTTGATCCCGCGATAGCCGCGGCCGTAGCGCGCCAGAACGATCTTTCCTTCCACGCTGACGCCCAGCGACGAAAGATCGCGGTAGTCTTCCGGCATGCCGTAGTTGACGTAGACAACCTGCCCGCGAACGTCTCCGGATGGCGAGTACGCATTGAATGCCGGGGCGACGCGAGGATCGTACGTCTGGCTGTCTCCGTCGAAGGGCTGCTCTGGCGAAGCCAGCGATTTTGTAACCGGAGCGGTGAGCTCGAGTTTGATTTCGCGCGGCTCGGGCAGCCAGACTTTGTACGTCACCATCTCCGTATCGAAACCAAAGCTGCGATATTGGTCCCGCAGCCACTCGGCTACGCGATGGCTCGCATCGGTTCCGGCCCTGTGCGGTTCGCTGGTGAGATGCCGCAGATTGCTTTCGGCTCGGACTGCGTCGGGAATAGCGCGAAATGCCTCTTCGAGCTGACGTTCGGCCTGCACATGCGCGGGTGAAAATCCGGGAATGCCGACGACGCTCTCCTGCCCTCCGGAGAAAGCCACGGGAAGAAAAAACAGAACCGCCGCAGCGGCCACGGCAACCCAACGTCGTAAGAAAAGACTCACTCGCACCGAGGCTGATTCTATCTCATCCCGCCTCCATGCGGCTGCAGAGCGACGCTTGACGCCTCCCGGCCACGAGACGTAGGGTGGAGATCGAAACGTCAGCAGGCAAACAAGCACACAGATGCGAATCCTAATCTCGGGTGCGTCCGGCATGGTGGGGACAGCGCTCACTCATACTCTCGCCTCAGCCGGACATTCGGTCGGGCACTTCGTGCGGTCCGGCGCTGGGCCTGCGCCGAGTGAAGCGTCTTCGCCTGGAAATATTCGGTGGGATCCGTCGGCATCGGACATCAGCGAGGATGCTTTCGCTGCCATGGAGGGAGCCGACGCCGTTGTGAATCTGAACGGCGCGAGCATCGCCGGCGGCCGCTGGACGCCTGCGCGCAAAGCCTTGCTGCGTTCGAGCCGCATCGATTCGACGCGCCTCATGGTCAGCGCCCTCGCAAAGCTGCAGCGAAAACCGCGTGTATTCATCGCCGCCTCCGCCGTGGGCTATTACGGAAATCGCGGCGACGAAATCCTCACTGAATCGAGTAGCTCGGGCAGCGATTTCCTCGCCTCCATCGCGCGCGACTGGGAAGCAGAATCGGCGCGCCCCCGGGCAGCGGGCATCCGCACGGTGATTCTTCGCCTCGGCGTGATTCTGTCCGCCCGAGAGGGTGCGCTGCCGCAGATGCTACGCCCCTTCCGGTTTGGCGTGGGCGGGCACCTGGGTGACGGCAGACAGTGGATGTCATGGATCGCGCTGGCTGACGCCATTGGCATCATCAGCGCGGCGGTTGCCGACGAACGCTATGCCGGACCGCTCAACGTCGTCGCTCCGAATCCTGTGCGCAACGCGGAATTCACGCGCGTCGCGGCTCACCTCCTCCACCGGCCGGCCATTTTCCCTGCGCCCGCGTTTGCCCTACGCCTCCTGCTCGGTGAAATGGCCGATGCGCTTCTGCTTTCGAGCGAGCGCGCTGTACCAGAGCGACTTCTCGGATTGGGATACGATTTTCTTTTCGCCGATCTGGAAACAACGCTCGTGTCACTTCTCAGACCCCGATAGCTAATCGTTCCCATCCGCTGGCTCAAGCCTTCGTGTTCGTCTCCCAAAACGGGCTGCGAACGTGCCAGTATGAAACACATCGGCCATCCGCGCGATCCACTCAAGTGTTGCTAACGAACCACGCTTCGCACCCCTCTTGCTCGCAATTCACTGGCGGGCCATCACTTAATCGCCGAGGCAGGAAAATCCTACGCGTAATCGCAGTCGCAAAAGCCATGCGCCAGGATGGCACAGCCCGTGCGTTAACCGCGATGCATGCAACTCTTCAAATCGTCGCCGCGCCTTAATCTTGTCTCCGCCATTCTCGTCGGCACGATCCTCATTTCACAAATCAGCTGCGGATCGACAGGAAGTTCCGGTGGCTCGGGCAGCGGCGCATCAATCACCATCACGCCGCCAATCGCAAATCTCTTGCTAGACGCCACCCAGCAGTTCCAGGCCGTCTTCACTGGGACTGCGAACTCGGCCGTCACTTGGGAAGTGAACGGCGTTGTAGGCGGGAATGCCGCGGTGGGAACCATCTCCACGGCGGGACTCTATACCGCTCCTCTCAGTCTTCCATCGCCGCCCCTCACCACCATAACGGCGGTCATGCAATCGGACCCGCAAATCAGTAGCTCAGCGCGGGTGAACCTGACGGACGACATCGCTATCTCCGTTTCGCCCCCCACGGCTAGCGTGCCGACAGGCGGCTCGCAAGTCTTCACGGCAACTTTCTCAGATGGTGGCAACACGGCCGCAAATCTGGTATGGAGCGTCAACGGAATCGCTGGTGGAAACTCCACCTTCGGCACCATCGCCCCGAGCAGCGCCACAACCGCAATTTACACGGCTCCATCCGCGCCTCCAGAGCCTCCCACAGTGACCATCACTGCCGCCAGCGCCGCCGACACCTCCAAATTCGGCAATGCCACGGCGACCGTAACCTGCGCGGCCAGCAACACGGTCTCGCCATCGGCAGCAAGCGTGGCGCTCACTCAAACGCAAATTTTCACGGCGTCGTTTTGCATCGCAGCCGGCACGACCATCGTATGGGACGTGAACGGCGTCTCCGGAGGCGATGTCGCGCTCGGCACCATCGCGCCATCTACAACAACGTCGGCGGTGTACACCGCGCCCACCGATCTTCCATCAGTAGACCCAGTTACCGTTCACGCTACAGCCCCTTCGCCGAACGGCGGCCCGGCCATCAGCGCCGCAGCGAACGTCACCATCACCAGCGGCGTCAGCGTCAGCGTCTCCCCTCCAACGGCAACTCTTGCGGTAAGCCAACGCACGTCGCTCGTCGCCAACGTCACAGGCACGCCCGACGCTTCGGTTACCTGGAATGTGAATGGCGTGGCCAACGGAAACGCATCAGTCGGGCAAATTTGCCGTTCGGGCACGAATCCGTGCGCCGCTCCCGCTAGCCCTGCATCGGGCAGTGTGGATTTTCTTTCGCCGGCAGCCGTGCCCGCTACAAATCCCGTCAGCGTCACCGCGGTCAGTTTCGCCGACCCGTCGCGCAGCGGCAGCGCCGCTATCACGATCTCCGGCGCGACAAGCGCAGTCAGCGTCGCAATCTCGCCCGTGTACGTCTTCCTCGCACCTTCGACCGGAACTCCGAGCACGCAGCAGTTTGCCGCCACGGTCGCCGGCAGCAGCAACGCGAACGTAACGTGGAGCGTCCAGAGTGCCGTCGCAGGACAAGGATGCGCTGGAGCAGCCTGCGGCTCGGTGAACGCGAGTGGCCTCTACACCGCTCCCACGGCGGCGCCTTCGCCCAACGCCATTGCCGTCATCGCCACCAGCTCCGCGGACGCAACGAAATCGGCCTCAGCTACCACGGCTCTTACTGGCGCACTCACCACCGCGCCAGCCATCGAGCAACTGCTCCCTTCGAGCGCCACTGCGGGCGCCGTCGAAGGTTTCCCGCTCTCGGTCGAGGTAGTCAACTTCGTAGCCGGCAGCGGGTCTTCCGCTTCCGCAATTCTCATCAACGGCGCAGCGCGCAGCACCACTTGCGCGAGTGCGACAGATTGCACCACGGCCCTCGCACCAACCGATCTTCCAGTCGCCGGCACTCTCGCCATTCAAATTCAAAATCCCGGCAACCCTGCGGCACTCTCGAATCCCGTTCCGTTCGTCATCCTGCCCTTCACAGCTTCGGCAGGCACTATCTCGCTGACCTCCGGCCAGCCGCTCCAAACCGGAGAGAATATCCTGGTCACCGATCCAACCACCGCCGCCGCGTCTTCCGCGATCAACGTTGCCGCGGCGGGTCCTTTCACCGGCGGCAATTGCACCGTCGAAGGCTCGCCTATCACCGTCACTCGCCCCGCATCCGGAACCGTAGTAACCAGTATTTGCGTTTTCGGAAACGATCTCGATCCTGCCTTTTCCTACACCTTCACCTCACCCAGCGCCGCCCCCGGCGATATTGCAGTAAGCGCCTCCGCGATTCCGGGATTGCTCCCCGGCCTGATCGAACTCGATTTACAGCTGGCCAGTACAACCGTGCCTGGCTTGCGAACGCTCTTCATCACCACCGTCAACAACGACCGCGCCGTAGCTACCGGAATCCTGGAGGTTAAATAATGTCCCGTCGCAAACGCTTTCGTTCGTCTTTCTTATTCGCGCTGCTGCCGCTGGCAATTTCTCTCGCGGCCTCCGGAATAACGGCCACCACGCTGGCCCGCATGTCCGTGACGCAAATGTCACAGATCGCCCCGGTCATCGTCCGCGCTCGATGCCTCGCGAACTCCACGCGCTGGGACGCCGGCGATATCTGGACTTTCAGCACCTTTGCCGTGGAAGAAATCTGGAAGGGATCCGTCTCCGCGCGGATTACCGTGCGGCTGCTGGGCGGGACCGCGGGAAATCTCACTTCCACCATCGATGGAATCCCGCGCTTCCGCCCCGGCGAAACCGTCGTGCTGTTCCTCGAGCCGACATCGCGCGGCGACCTCTCCGTTCTGAGCTGGCAGCAAGGCACCTTCCGCGTGCGCCTTAGCCCGCGCGGCGCTCAGGAAATCGTCACGCAGGACACCGCATCCTTCTCCACCTTCGATTCCGCCACGCGCCGCTTCGAGGTCGGGGGAATCCACGAGCTCCCCGTGGACGCCCTGCACCAGCAAGTGCGAGCGGCCATCAACGCGCCTCCTGCGCGGAGGCAGCCATGAAACGCACCCTCGCAATCGCGACCGTTTTTTTCATTCTGGCAGCCTCTTGGCCACCTCCGGCAAGCGCCTATCTTGCCGATACCACCATTCCCCAGGGCGGAGGGTGCCCGCAACTCGACCGCTGGAATCTTTCCGTGGCTTCGCCGCTCAATCGCCGCTGGAGCACTTCGCTGCCGTCTACTCCGCAAACAGTGCTCACGCTCGCGTCCGCGGGATCAGGTGCACAGATTACGGAAATCGCCCAAGCAATTTCCGATTCTTTCGGCGTGTGGTACGGCGTAAGCGGCACAACCTTCAATGCCACTACATATCCTGGTTTGATCGGCCCGCTCGGCCAAGTGAGCGCCGCGAATTCCTGCACCGATGATCAGCAAAATAACGTCGACGGCCTGAACACCATCTGCTTCAACGAGCCGAGCGAGGGCTTCACCAGCGGCGTTCTGGCTTTCACTCGCATACTCACCGCCAACTCCCCCGGTGCCTCAGTGGGATCCAGCGCGCCCGCCTCTTTCGCCGGCCAGATTCTCGACGCTGACACGCTGTTCCGCGGCGATGGCCAGGCCACATTCGCGACGCCCGGTGCGTTGGCTGCCCCCGCCGGCGTCGGCGCCTACGATCTCGAATCGTTGCTCACCCATGAAATCGGGCATTGGCTGGGCTTCGATCACTCCGCGGTGTGGCGCGCCATCATGTTCCCGTTCGCGCCGCCGCCCGGCCAATTCTTGGGCGATCGCCCAACCGCGCAAATCCCAGACGGTCCTCTCGCGGACGACGACCGCACCGGCATCCGCGTGCTTTACCCCGATCCGAACGATGCCGTAAACGTCGGCGAAATCCGCGGGCGCGTCGTACCTGCCAATCCATTCGCTTTGGCATTGCTGCCATCGCCCTCGCCGGGATCGTTCGTCACTGGAATCTTTGGTGCGCAGGTAGTAGCCGTCGACGCGAGTACCGGTGCTGTGATTGCCGGAGCGCTTTCAGGCTGGAGTTGCAACGCATCGAGTCCGCCTCTGCAGTTCGATGGTTCCTACGACCTGGCGCGTCTGCCGGTAGGCCATAGCTACGTGCTCTACGCCGAGCCGCTCTCAGGACTCGCCGGGCCGGGCGATTTCAGCGTAGCGTTCAGTGATTTTTGCAGCGCGAATGCTGCCCCTCCGTGCACGACGCCGGCAGCCAACACAAATTTCAATGCTCGCATTCTGCCTGGACCGTAAATGACTATGCCCTGCATGCAAAAAAAGAGCGGCTCCCGGATGGTTGGGAGCCGCTCTTTAGATCGTGCGGATGAGGATTGTTTTATTGCGTCGGCAGCAGCATCTGCGTGAAGCCGATCGTATTGATCGTGCGCAACATAGGCGTCAGCGGTGGCAACAAGCTCGGCGTCAGGAAGTTCGTGTCGAAGTTGTAGCCGCGGGTCGGCGGGCTGTACACCATGTTGCAGCACTTGTAGATGCCCGTCGCCTGATGGTTGTAGTACATGGCCACGATGGAGCCCTGGTAATACAGGGTCTGGCCGCCATTCGCGCCCCAATTTTCCAGGTAGCGTAGGAAGTTGTGAGCCCCTCCGTCGGTGCCGAAGTCCTGTCCGACTCCGCCTACAGTCGGCTGCGTGAATGGAATTCCCTTTCCTGCCGCCACGGCCAACCGATAGGTTGTGGTGACCGCATCCCGGCCGCCGTTGCAAACGTTGAAGCCGCCTGTGCAGCCGTTGCCCGGGTTCATGCCATAGGGCCACGCGAACGAGTTCGCGTCGTTCCAGTTGTCGGAGAGTAGCGTCACAGCGTCGGCGATCACAGAGGCGCCCACGGTCGTAGTGCCGAAACCGCCCGCGCTGCAGTTGCCCGTGTTGTTGTAGCAGCCGTATAGGTAAACCGGATTCTCGGCAACCACGGTCAGGCCGCAAGGGACGCTGTTGCAAGTCCCAAGGCTGATCGTACTTCCATCTGCTACCTTCAGCGCCCTGCGGAAGAGAACCGGCGCGTTTTCGCGCAAGTCCTGAACCTGGTCGGTCAGTGCATAGGGGAAGTTCACGCCCGGGCCCGTACAGCTCGGGTTGTTGCCCAGGACGCCTGCCGCGGTCAAGGCAGCGATCGTCGAAACGGATGCCGAGCCGTTGTTGTCGAACCGGGGCGTCCCGCCGTACGTCCGCAGGGATGCAGTCGTATCTACTCCGCTGCTGTTGTAGTCGCCCTCCACGTCCTCTCCCTGGTTGAGCGACCCGTCGGGGCATCCGTTTGCCGAATTCGGATTGACGATATCCTCGTAGCCGAACGCACCAGTTAGGACATTCGCTCCTCCCACCGATGGCGGCGGAGCGGGATCAGCTACGTCTCCGCGCCGGTCCGAAAAATAAACGGAATAGCCATTCGTGTTGCTCACACCCCCGGCGAAAGAGCAGACGGCTGCGTTCGTAAAACAATTCGCCAGATTGGCGATGTCGATCTCCACGTAATGCATTGCGCCTGCCAACGGGAGTTGAGTGCCACCGAGCGCGTTGTCCCGCAGAAGCGCTTCGCGTGTGTCGTAGAGAACGTTCGGCCAGTAATCCGTGCCGGATTGCGAGGAGCAGTTGACCGCACTTGTAGTGGTCGGGCAACTCGACGTCTTAGTCTTAAGACCCGACCACGTGCCCACCGTATTGCCTTCGTTATTTCCGCACCAATCGTTCCCGTTCGTTGCGCTGCTGCCTCCGCTCGCGTTGGAAGGATTATCCCTGACTCGCGCGAGCCGGATGACAGCGCCCGGGCTGGGGTCCTGACAGCCCACCGTCGTGACGGTCGTGTTTCCCGTAGGACCGGAGGTTGCCGCCTGGGTACTTCCCGAAAACCCGGGCAACGCGGGTGGAGCAACCCACGCCGGAACGCCATTAGCCCCCACCTGGGGATTAATATTCCGGCCGGTATAGCCAAGATTCAGAATGGTCCACGTCACATCGTGCCAGGCAGGCGTAGCCGCGTTGTCTTGATATTCAATCTTGATGCAACCAGTGATGATCGGGTAATACTGTTTATTCCAATACCCATTTGCCGCGCTGTAGGTGGTTCCGGCATTCGCATAGGAAACCGGCAGCGGGAAAATCGTCTTGCCCACGTTCGCCGCAGTCAATGCTGCAGGGGCCGAGTAATACGGAAGAGTTGCATTCGCATCGGCCACTGGAGCGTGTACCGTGTCCCAAGCAAGTTTCGCCAAATCGACTGGCGTCGCCCCAGGGACGGTGGCATTGGCCGCCAGTCCTGGAAGGGCCGTACCGCTCGTGCTACTGATGTCGCTGTCCGTGCATCCGCCTGAAGGGCCGTAATCGGACAGCAGAATCCTTAAGCTAACTTGGCTCCAATACCGCTCCGCGAGCTTGGCCCCGTTCGAAGCGGCTTCGCCCTGCACTGGCCGGCGAATTAGATCGATGGGCTGTCCACCAATAGACGGTGTAGCGATGGCCAAGTTCAGAGGCTTAACGCCCGTCTCGGCCACGGCAATATTGTTGTTAAAGATGCTGTTGGCCATCGCCTTGAAAGTCGAGGTATACGAGGTAATGGCCCCGTAGACGTTGGTCGTGCCGCTCACGCTCTGCTCCGGAGTCTGGGCCATCAGGTTCTGCACTCCCGATCCGTTGGTGATGTTCACAGCCCCGTTATAATTGGTGGTGGTCCTCCAACCATTCTCCAGGTTAGCGGTAATGATTTCGCCCGCCGCGGTTGTCTTCTGGCTCAGCGTCAGAGTATCGTTGTCGCCTTCCGCCAGCCATAGATTGCCGTTGGTGTGGACGCGCCCGCCAAAGTTGAAGTTCGGGCCGGCAAAAAACGATAGATCCATCTGCGAAAAGAATCCGAACTGAAACACCGGAATTCCCACGGTTTGAACGTATCTCTGCAGTTTGACTTCCGATCCGCTCATCGTATGGGAAGTCACCGTCAAGGTGTAGGGAGTCATCAACCCCACCAGGCCCGAATATGTCCCGGAAGGAATCGTACCCCAGCTTGTCGAAGGGAGGTTCGCATTGGTCGTGCTCGGCACGAACGCGATCTGGTAGCCGGATCCCACGGTGGTGCTGCCGGGGGCAAGGTATTGCACTCCCAATATGTTCGATGGAGGCCCGGGCGTGGTTAGCAGAGTATTGATTGCCGTCTTGTCCGGCGCGTAGTTCGCGTCGAACAGATTCTCAAGACTGGCGGTTAAAGATTCCATCCCCGCTTCCGCACCATAGAAGGCTAGCTGGCGATCCCTGTTGTTCCCTCCCAGCTTCTGGTCACCCAACACTAACCATGCGATTCCTGCGATCATAGTCGACAACAGCAGCAGGATCATCATCGTTGTAGCCAGGGCGATTCCTTGTTCCCGACGATTCTTCACTGACGTTCTCCTTGTTGCCGGCTGCCCCATTCCTGGTTATCGACGCATCCACAAGGGATGGCGCGATGTTCAGATATGCGGCTAGTCGAACTCATTAAAGAAATCCAAACCGCGGATACTGACCACCGTCTCCAAATTGTTCCGAAAGTACGTGTTCGACTGGCTGTAAGGATTCTCGGAGCGCGCGTACAGAATGATGTAGGCGTCGCGAATGTCCGGCAGCTGCGCATCGCTCGGGCTCTCTTGTCCCGAAGTAACCGTGGCCGGACTCGACCCGGAATTAAGAATGTCGTAAAAGATTTGTAGGTTCTCGATTACTTCACTGACGGCCTGCGGCGGATTCAAATTCACCTGGCGCATCAGTTGAGGGCGCGCGGGATTTGCGTTGTTGATGTAATACGTCACCATCCAGAAGCGCGTGGCGGTCGTTGTCGGATAAACCTTTGATCCTGGTGGCGACTGAATCTGCGATATCGTACCGGCTGTCTTGCCCGACGAATTCAAGCCAAACGCGTCGCCGGCGCTAAACGTGATTGAGTTTGCCGCGGGGTTGACAGCCGAGACGCTAAGCAATGCCATGCTTCCGGAGCTGTCGGAGATATCTGTGTTGGCGCCAGTGATGCTGCCGTCGCCGATCGTATTGTTGTTCTGCATCATGATCAAATCGCCGACGTTGAGTCCCGTGTTTCCGTTGTTGATGACGATGCAGCTTGAATCGAATGTTACCGTGGTCGTCGTGCCCGCCGTCACTATGCTTCCGGCCGGAGCGGGATTCGGGTTCGCTGCTGCACAGCCCGTCGCGCCGCCGTTCGCAGGCGCCAGAAAAATTGGAAATTCATTCAGCCAGTGTTGGTTGGCATCCACCAAGGTCGTGTCGGCGTAAAGTATCGTGACGAGATCTGACTTCACTCCAGACGTCGTCGTCAGAGGACCCAACTGGTATCCCTGAGTGATCGCCGGCAACGCAGTCCACGACGTGGTAAATGTACCCAGTGAAGGACCGGGCCGGTTCACTGCCGAAGCCCCCGCGGTATTGGGAATCGTGATCCCCCCCTGGGGAAGCCCTTCTCCGGTCTGAAGAAAATCTCGCACCATGTAGTTCAGCCCAGCTCGAAGGTTTTCCTGTGTGTCGGCCATCAGCGTGATGGCTTCCGTAGCGTGGATCGCACTCGTCAGCGTTCCCAGCGTGGCTGCGATGACAATCAGCATCAGAGAGACCGATACGAGAACTTCGACTAGAGTGAATCCTTTTTCGCGTTTCATCCTGTCTCTCCAAGCCATCTACGAAAAGTTAGATATATAGGCGCTCAAGGTATACGACCGATTTTTGAATCGCCCGTTCGTGTACGTCACCGTTACGCTGATCTGGCGCAGATTCGCAATAATGTTTCCACTGGTGTCCAACGCGTTGGTAATGAGCACGGTTCGCGTGAAATTCGAAAGTGCCAGACGGGTCCCGCCGCCGGCGTTTACGTTCACTGCGCCCGTCGAGCCCGGCACGATGATCGCGTCAGCCGCTATATTGCACGCCGTACCGTTGTAATCGTCCGCAGTGTCCACGATGCCGTCCGGTCCCGGATCACACATGGGCTCGGCCCCGTTGATGAAAACCCCGCTGCTGCACACCGCCGAACTCACGTTACAAATCGTGTTCCAGGTTGCCTGCCCGATGTCCCGTGCCGTAAATATCGATTCCACCGCTTCCGCAGCCTTCTGCTGCGCGATGTAGTCGTCTTGAGATAGATCCATGTAAGCGATTCCATCCGCCAGCATGGCCGCCAGCCCGAGAATGCCCACACCCAGCACCACGATGGCGATCATCGTCTCGATTAGCGTAAACCCCGCCTGGCGCCCTCGTCCGTGGATCTTCATCAGTCTCTCCATTATCGAAACCACGCCTTCCCCGTACCCCGGTACGGTGATACCCGCCCTGTATTTCCCAATATCGTCATCGATCTCGCCGTCGTGGGGATGTTCTTCACCCCAAGAAATAGAGTCAGATTGATCGGAACGCCGCTGCCGTTTGTCAGCGTGCCGTCGCTTTGGAACTGGATCCCCGAGGACGGCACTCCCGCCACTGCTCCGGTGTAGATTCCATTCGGGGTGACAGGCGCGGCGCCGATGAAGGCGTCAGGTGTATCGGGCTCGCCGCTAAAGCTCAAGAACTGCACGTTGTTCTCAATCGGAATCGTCAGAAACGGATTTGGCGCTTGAGCAACCGTGGGCGGAGTGCCAGCGGTAACGACCATTTGAGTCAGGGATATGCAGTTCAACACGCTTCCCTGCGGGAGGCACGGCGTGCTAGCCGCCGGCGTCAGGAACTGCACTACGATCGAGCGGCGCTCGGAAATGGCAAGTTCCCGGGCCTGACGCAAGGTCGCCTTGGCTTCATCGAACGCCTCGTTGGCTTGGAACTGCTGCCATGTGGGCTGCATCTGAATGATCGCCATCGCCATCACCGTCATGGCGATAATGCACACCGTCAGGAGTTCGATTATCGAAAACCCGCGCTCTCGCCGTTTCTTGCTTCTTGCGATCGGCTCGTTCATGTCTTGCTTCGTCACGCTTCACCCTCACGCTGCCATTGCCAATACACGCAATGCCTGGCACTTCTCCTACTACAGCATCTGTCTAGCCAGAGGAAAGCCTCGGCAACACAATGAGGGAACAGTCTTTAGAGACAATGACAAAGAATGTCGGATTTACTGAGGCTTCTGGCGGGGTAGAAACGTAACCGATTCACTCCTCGGCTACCGATTTCATGTATCATACGGGGCCATGGGTCACGCCCGGACGCGCGAGAAGCGGCGCTCGCCGCGCATCGCCACTTCAACGGGCATTTGGGTTTCCTGGCAAGTGGATGATGGGCCACGCAGCGTTTCGCGCGTGCGCGATCTGAGTCTCGGCGGCGCTTTCGTCTCGACAGACACGCCGCCGCCCTCCGGCACTGCAGTCAAGCTTCTTTTCGCCCTTCCCGAGGGAGAACTGCGCATCGATGGCGTTGTGTGCTACTCCAAACTAAAAGCCGGCATGGGTATCGAGTTCAAACGTATGAGCGCCGTCGCCAGCGCTCGATTGCAGGAACTTCTGCGGCGTCTCAAGACCTGACTGTCCTCAGATGGGCAGAGGATTTTAGGCGAGTTGTCGCCGCTCAGCTACTTCATCGTCTTATTAAGGAAGGCAATGGTCCGCGACCAGGCATCGGCCGCCGCATCCGGATTGTAAGCGTCGCCGCTCGCGGGATTTTCAAACGCATGGCCCGCCCCATCGTAGATCTTGATGTCCACGCGGTGCTTCAACCCGATCAGCGTTTTCTGGAACGCATTCACGTCCGCGGGCGTCACCCCGTGATCTCCCGCGCCAAAGTTTCCCAGCAAGGGCGCGAAAATAATCTGCACGTCGTTCGGATCGGTAGGCAGCGGCCCGTAGTTCACGATGACCGCGGCCATCCGTTGTTCGATCATCGCCAGCCGCAGCACGTACCCTGCTCCCATGCCCCACCCGATCGCAGCGATGTGATCGCGATCCACATCCTGCCTCGTCGCTAGATACTCATAGGCCGCCTTCAGCGCACCCACCGCGGCGTCCTGCGTAAGCCCGCCGCTCAGTTCGCTCGCTTGCGTTGCGTCAGTGGCAACCTTCCCGCCATATGGGTCCACCGCCAGCACAACGTATCCTTCCGCCGCCAGTTTTCCTGTTTGCTCCTTCACCCAATCCGTCAGTCCCCACCACTCAGGCGCCGCGACGATTGCCGGGAAGCGTCCCGTTTTTGCCGGCACAGCCAGAAATCCGCTGGTCGTTCCCTTGCCATTCGGAAAACTTATCGTCTCGGTGTGTGGATCCGCCGCCCGCGCCGGTGCCGCCGTCCCAAAGAGAATGGACAAAACAAGCACACCCGTCGCGATGAAGCCCTTAAAAGCGATTTTCATAAATGACCCCGTGTTCTGCCCCACGCCATTTTAACGCGTCGCCAGGAGATAGCGAGGATCGAATCGCCACATTCCATTAGGTGGCTCGTTCCACCTGCACCGCGGTTCCGTACGCGATTACTTCCGTCACTCCCTGCATCACTTCCGTAGCGTCGTACCGCACGCCCACGACCGCGTTGGCGCCGCGCTCCGCCGCATGCTCCATCATTAATTCCAGCGCCTGTTCGCGAGTCTCTTCGCACATCGTTTCGAATAGAGTGATGTTTCCACCGACGATCGTCTGTAGCGATGCGCCGAGCGTGCCGATAACGCTTCTCGATCGCACGGTAATCCCGCGCACCAAGCCAAGATTCTTCGCGACACGATACCCCGGCAGATCGAACGCCGTCGTCACCATCCCCTCATTCACGCTTACGTTCACGTTTCCCTCCGCTCGCCGAACGCGCGCGCGAATCATATCAGACTCCCGTCAGTCGCTGCTGCGCAGCCTGCCGTTGGGCAAGCCGTCGTGAAGCGGGCCGCCACCGCGTCCGTGATACACTTCCCGTCAGCATTTCGGATTTAACAGCCGTGGCTCAGCCCAAATCAGATCGCGCCAGCCTCTCGCTCATCATCCTTCTCGGATCGCTGACGGCCTTCGACCCTCTGTCGATCGATATGTACCTCCCGGCGTTTCCGCAAATCGGAAAAGACTTGCACACCGGCGCGTCGATGGTCGAGCTCTCGCTGACTTCCTTCTTTATCGGCATGACCTTCGGCCAACTCATCTACGGCCCGCTTTCCGATCACTATGGCCGCAAGAAGCCACTCATCGCCGGCATGGGCGTCTATCTCTTGGCCTCTTTCGGTTGCGCGTTCTCTCACAGCATTCAGATGCTGATTCTTTTCCGCGTGCTGCAAGCGCTGGGAGGATGCGCCGGCTTGGTGATCGCGCGCGCCATCGTCCGCGACCTTTTTGATAAGCAGCGCGTGGCGCACATCTTTTCCATCCTGATGCTCATCATGGGCCTGGCGCCTATCCTCGCGCCGCTGGCCGGCGGCTATCTCGCCGAATACTTCGGCTGGCGCGTCATTTTCGACGCCTTGGGAGCATTCTGCCTCGTCATCATTGTGTGCTCCGCGCTGTTTCTTCCGGAAACAAAACTCGCTACCGAGGGCCGCTTTCTTTTCGGCTCGACCTTCCGCACGTACGGCGAACTCTTTCGCGACCGCCATTTTCTCGGCTACGCCCTCACCGGGGGAGCCATCTATGCCGGGCTGTTCGCCTACATCGCCGGATCGCCTTTCGTCTTGATCACTCTGTTCGGCGTCCGCCCCGAAAACTATGGCTGGATTTTCGGCATCAACGCCTTGGGCATCATCGTCTTTTCGCAAGTCAATCGGCTGCTGCTCCGCAAATTCGACTCCGAGCGCATCCTGCGATTCTTCGTGCGCGCGTCGGCTTTCTTCGCCATCGGCGTATTCATCGGGACCTTCTTCAGCCATCATCTCTACGCCCTACTGGTTCCCTTATTTCTCTTCACCGCCGTCAACGGCCTGATCCTCCCGAATTCTGCGGCCACCGCTCTCGCCCATCAAGGACATCGCGCCGGCACAGCCTCCTCCCTCATGGGAATGTTGCAATGGGCTGTGGCGTGTTTCTCGTCGTTCATGGTCAGCTTTCTGCACAACGGCACAGCGTTTCCCATGGCCGGTGTCATTCTCGCCGCCGGTCTATCCGGCTGGCTAATCCTGCTAACCATAGCCCGCAAGGAAACTCCAACTCCCCGCGTCGCCGTCGTTAACAAAGACGCCGAACTCTCCTACGAAGGCGACTAGCGTCCGGCTTTCGTGGCACAGACACTCCTGTTTGTGCTCTTTGGCTTACAGAATTTTCGGGTGCCCCACCTGGCGCGCCCTTTGCGACAGGTGGGCCTTGCCGGGTGCCGCACCCTTGCGGTTTCCAAGGGTGCGGTTCTTGAC
>Ga0206795_1055_pt1 | contig 23439 bp, 19 predicted proteins | sample Alteio_BWOrgCont_71_FD_152872 | JGI IMG/M metagenome (GOLD analysis project Ga0206795, IMG submission 152872) | Enriched cells from forest soil in Barre Woods Harvard Forest LTER site, Petersham, Massachusetts, United States -... | ecosystem: Environmental > Terrestrial > Soil > Temperate forest >... | reverse complement strand
GCGGAGGCGGAGTGGATTTAGGGGGAAATGTTACTTTGGGAGGCTTTTTTACGGCTAATGATGCAGTCACTCTCGGTAGTACCCTGACGATTAATACGAGCTCAGGAAACGGCGATATTACGTTTGGCTCCACGATCAATTCTACCGATGGATCAGAAGCGCTTACTCTTAATGCCGGAACAGGCACGATTTATCTGGGTGGGAATGTTGGGGCAACGCATGCCTTGGCAGGATTTATCGTCGATAGTTCGACGAGCTTGACGAACAATGTTTCAATCAGCACAGGAACTTTCGAGAATGATGGAACAATTTCAGGGGAAGGGAGCTACACCTTTCAATTAACGAACTCTGGAACCGCCATAATTAATCAGAATATTTCCTCTGGGGGAGAAATGACCTTCAATGGATCTGCCGTATTGGAGTTGGATGCGACTTTGAACGGAACGGCGGGAATCAGCGTTTCGCCTCAGATCGTCTTGGAAGGAAATTCAGCATTAACTTCTTCGGGAACGGTGAGTTTATGGGAAGTGTCAGATACGGGATCAGGCCATAGTTTCACCGTGAATGCAGGGGGAATTCAGCTCAATGATGATATTGACGTGGGGAATTTAAGTTTTACAGGTCCCAGCACCTTAGAAAATTCAGTCAGTATTGGTGGTACGAATGGGGCAACTTTCGGGACGGTGACTGGGAATACGGGAGCTGAAAGTCTCAGTGTGACTAGTAGTGCTGGAAACATCACGATCGGTACCCAAACGAATTTGGCCTCTGTTGAGTTAGATAGCTCAGGATCCATTAGTACTGGTGCGATTACGACAAGTGGGGATATTACTCTTGCAGGGGAATCTGCAAGCACGAGTGGAGAATTAGAGTCGACGAGTTCAGGAGGAAACATCACTTTGAACGCTATTACTACTTTAGGGGGCTCTGTCGTTGCAGAAGAGGGGAATGTCAATGTGGATGAGAATGTCAGCAGCGCTCAAGCCATTGTTTTGAACGCAGGAAGGACTTTAACTTTAAACATAGGGGCGAATGTAACTTCAACGGGATCAGGAGCAGCCGGAGATATTAGCCTGAGTGGAGCAAGTGGTGTGAATTTAAACGGCACCATCAGCACGACAAATGGAACAAGTGCCACAGCCGTAACGCTAAGTTCAAGCGCTGGGGAAATCTATTCACCCTACAATACGGGGACGATTAACACGGCGGGAAATATTTCCATGACAGCGTCGTCGATTGATCTTGCCGCCGGATCTCTGACTTCGAGTTTAGGAAACATCAATTTGGAATCGAACTCCATGACCCTGGGTGCCTCCATAACTGCAAATTCCGGCACCGTAACTTTGAATAACAATGGCGGGGTGATTGATATCGGAGGGACAACCTTAGGTGCCCTGCAATTAACTGCGGCTGATCTCAATGAAATTACCGCTCAGTCTTTGAATATCGGGGGAGGCTTTGGTTCAAATGCGGCGGCGACTGAAGTCATTGTGAGTTCGTCTTTAGGCGAGACCCTGAGTCCGGAAAATATTAAAAATTTAATTTTGACCGGCTCTTCTGAAATTAGTTTGAATCAAAACTTGGCTTCTCAATCGGTCTCAGGAGATTCCATTAGCTTGAATGGTCCGGTCGTTTTGGGAACAAACATTACTGTTAGCGCAGATAATGGGAGTGTGGCTTTTAATGGAACGGTAAATTCAAACAGCGGTAGTCCGCAGTCTTTAACAATTGAATCAGGTTCAGGGGCCGTGACTTTAGGAGGAGCTATCGGAGGAACTCACGCTCTGAGCACTTTATCCAGTACCGGTTCCGGAACCCTCACTCTAGAGGGAAGCATTACGGCAGGTAGCGGAATTAGCATCACTGGTCCGATGAATCTCGGAGCAAATGCGACCTTAAACAGCAGTGGCTCTAATGGAAATATCAGTCTAGGGGCTGTGAATGGCGCTGAAGCTTTAACTTTAGCAGCCGGAAGCGGAACCATTGATTTAGGGGTCATTGGGGGAACGACTCCCTTAAGCTCCTTGACGGTGACGAGTTCCGGAGGCACCAGCCTTAAATCCGTGACGACCTCTGGCAACATAAGTTTTACTGGTGGCGTTATTCTTTCGGGTCCCGCAACTTTGGAAACAACGGGAGGAAGCCTGACTTTTAACAATGGATTGGCTGTTTCAGGAACGACCAACTTGATCAGTGATGTCTTGACTTTTGACGCAGGGGTCACGGGCTCAGGAGTCTTATCTTTACTCCCAGCGACTTCCGGATCCGCGCTTAGCTATGGGACGAGTGGTGACAGCATTAATGCGGGATCTTCAACGTTTAATTATTTTGACGGGGCTTTGTGGTTGGGCGCTCGATCGACCGATACTACGGCGACGGCCGGAAGTATCAGCATTAATGCCCCGCTTTCTTCAGGAGGGTCTATCGCGTTGATCAGTAATGGAAATATCAATCTGGGGAGCTCGGTCACTGGGGCAGGTCAAGTTGCAGCGGTTTCCGTCACGGGAAATATCACTGGCTCCGGAACCATCACGGGCTCTTCCATACAGCTTGGCGCGGAAGGCAGTTTGGGCTCAGTTTCTCAAGCCCTGAGTCTGGATAGCAGTTCAGTCGAAGCTTGGCAGGGAGCCACAGGTTCTCCCTATCTCGATAATCTCGATGCCTCTGGATCCTTGAGTAATATTCCCGGATCCATCGTGTTGCAATTTATTCCCGACGCCGGTAGCCCTTCAGGAGGAGGGGCGGGCTCTGACTCTGCTTATCTCGGGGACTTTAACGAGGCCATTTCTGAAATTTCTTGCTCGGGCGAAGATGCTCAATTGATCTGTCGATTTCTTGAGGGTGGAACGGCTTGATTTCTAGGCAGTTACATTTTTAAAAAGCTAATTCAGATCGTTAATCCGAAATTACAATGTTTTTTCGGAGTTCTGATCCGAAATTGCAATGTTTTGCGTATACTTGGCTTCGTTTTACGCACAGGAAGACTGGAAAATGTACGCCAGATTGATTGAATTGAGCCTAGGAACACCTGAACTCCTCTCCGCGAGTTACTTTTTATTTGGGCCTAGGGGTTGTGGTAAGACCACCTGGGTGAGGAGTTTTTTTAATCAAGCGACGTATATTGATTTGCTGGATCAGCAGATTTATCTCGATGTGCGAGGAAGTCCTGATCATATTTGGCGGTATTTTCCGAAGGATCGAAGCATCCCGATCATTATCGATGAGATTCAAAAAGTTCCTGAACTATTGAATGAAGTTCATCGTGCGATCGAGCATGAAGGCCGGCATTTCATATTGACTGGCTCTAGTGCAAGAAGTCTTCGAAAAAAAGGCGTTAATCTTTTAGCGGGCCGAGCTCGTCAGCTGACGATGCATCCCTTAACGGCTCAGGAACAGCTGGAAGATTTTGATTTAGTGAAAACACTGCAATACGGTCAGTTACCCACGGTAAAGACCGCTTCAGATCCCAAGGAATATTTGAGTAGTTATGTAAATACCTACTTGCGAGAAGAAGTTCAGCAAGAAGGCTTAACGCGAAACATTCAGGCTTTTCATCGATTTTTGGAAGTAGCGAGTTTCTCCCATGGACAGATGCTCAATCTTTCGAGCATTGCGCGAGAGGTTGGTGTGGATCAAAAAGTGATAGCGGGGTATTTCGATATTTTGGAAGATCTGCTCATTGCCTGGCGTTTACCGATTTTTAAGAAACGGGCAAAACGGCGCCTATCTCAACATCCTAAGTTTTATTTCTTTGATGTGGGAGTTTACAAAGTGGTTCGTCCAAGAGGTCCGTTGGATCAAACTTCGGAGATCAATGCGCCTGCATTGGAAGGTTTATTTCTTCAGGAGATGAAAGCCATTAATGCCTATTTCAAACGAGACTATGAATTCTTTTTTTGGAATACCAGTAATCAAATCGAAGTGGATTTTGTCGCTTATGGTCCCAAGGCTATTTTGGCTTTTGAGATCAAGCATAAAGATTCTGTAGATACGCGGGATTTATCTGCGCTTAAGATTTTTCGCAAAGATTATCCTATGGCGAAGTTATACCTCATTTATCAAGGAGATCGTCGTTTATGGATTGACGATATAACGATCTTGCCCATGACAGAGGCTTTGAAGACTTTGGACCAGATTTTGGAGTGAGTATCATGACAGCAAAAACCCTCGTACTGGGACTCGGGTTAAGTGGTAAATCTGTCCTGGATTGGGGGAGTCGAACAGGAAAGGTCTGTGTGGGAATCGACGACAAAATTTTACCGCAAGCTTCTTTTTCTTGGGATGAAATTGAAAGACTTGTGACAAGCCCAGGCATTCCCTTATCGCATCCCATTCTTCAGGCAGCGAAAGAAAAGAACATTCCAATCAGCAATGATGTGGGAATTTTTTTAGAAGAAGCTCAAGCGCCGATCATTGGAATCACGGGATCCAATGGCAAAAGTACGACGACGGATTTAATTCATCAGATGCTTCTTGCTGCAGGAAAAAAATCTTTGCTGGGGGGAAATATTGGGATTCCCGCTTTGGATTTGTTAAAAGAACCCATCCCGGATTTTTATGTCCTGGAGCTTTCGAGTTTTCAATTGGAATTAATCCCCTCTCCCAAAATAGAAATTGGCGTTTTGACGAACATCAGTCCCAATCATCTGGATCGTCATGGAACGCTCCAGCATTACCAGGCAATAAAAGAAAGAGTTTTTATGAATGCCTCGTTTGCTATCGTGAATCAATCCGTTTCTTTTCAATCCAAAGTTCCAGGAAAACTCATCCGATTCAGCCGGGCTGAGCCAGAGGCGTACAAAGATTTTTGGCCGCATCGTGTGCAATTGATGGGAAAGCATAATCTTGAAAATATCCTGGCTGCTTTAGCGGTAGTAGAGATTTTAGGTTTATCTCGGAAAGCGGCTTTGAAATGTTTGGAAACGTATACGGGCCTTTTGCATCGTTGTCGAAAGGTTGCAGAAATTGAAGGGGTTATTTGGATTAACGATTCGAAAAGCACGACTTCTGCTTCAACGCAAGCAGCTTTAGCAGGGATCGGTCCGGACCTAAAAGGAAAAGTGATTTTAATTGCGGGAGGCCAGGCGAAGGGCGCGAGCTTTGAATCTTTAATCCCCGCCGTTCAAGCACAGGTGAAAGCACTTCTTATTTTTGGTCAAGACCAAGATCAACTTTGGAAAGATTTACATGAGGTCGTTGAGATTTATCGGGTCAGAGATCTTATTGAGGCGATGCATCAGGCAAAAAAGTTGGCGAATCCTGGGGATGCCGTACTCTTATCTCCTGCTTGTGCGAGTTGGGATATGTTTCGAAATTATGCGCATCGAGGAGAGGTTTTTGAGGATCAAGTTAAGGCATGGATTTCATGATTTGTAACTGCCCATGTCCTCGGTCTAAAGTTTTACCTATGTGCTCTTAACAATTTAGAAAATTTTTCTTGATGTTTTTTTATAATTTTTGTTATAACTCAAGGCAGGTAAGAACAAAAACAAGGGAATATCATGTCTTCTCAAGCACAGCCATCGGAATCTACTTCGGTATCAGCTGCTTCATCAGCTGATACAGCACTAAGATTGCCCATCCCAGCAGATCGTAAAGGCTTTTTCGAAGCATCTCGGTTTACGCCAGGACTATTCCAATTGAGTTATGCATTTGACGATGGCACTAGAGCTCTTCGTCATACTACGGGGCATGTAATTACCATGGCTTTATATGTTTTAGGAGCCTTCTTGATACGCAGCGGCAAAGCTTATGACGGAACTCCGGTCAAGAGCTTTGGGGAGGTTTTAGGCAATCGATTAGATCTCGAAGATAGTGCTCTTTCTGTTCCGCAGAAAAAAATACAAGAGATGTTTTTTGGGGTTTATGACCGTGTTTACCCTCTTCAAACGCCATCGGCTCAGGCTGGTACAACTACCGTTCGCCACGTTTCGAGGGGGCTGCTACCCATTATGATTGCTTTGGATCATTGTAGCTCAGGCGTAATTGCCGATTTAAAAATTAAAATGTCGGGATGGGGACGTATGACGGTTTCCTATGTTGAACTTCCTAACGGTAGTACGATTACAGACTGTGCGGTTCGGATGTTCATTGCATTGCATGAAAAACTTTCGGCAGGTCAAACTGAGGAGGAGATTGAAAAAAATCTTGAAAAAAATCCTGGAGATCAACTCCTTTTCCGGGGAGATGGTTTTCTTCAAGACTTAAAAGAAGAGTTAGGTCAAGCAGGCTTGCGTTTAGAAGATTTAATTATGGGGCGGAAAATTAAAGATATGTCTGCTACTGCTCTCGCCTCAACATCTGGCGATAGTAGTTCAGATATGGTGACCCCTTTCGCCTAGACCAATTTTTCATAAAAACATAGAGAGTTTGTAACTCCCCAGCAAATTTACGGAGGTTTGTTACTTGCTCAATAAAGATCAACGCATGGACTCCACAATTTTTACAATCTCCGGCTCAAGCTTGAGGATCTCCTGCATTAATTGAAATTGGGCTCGGGCCCGTTGGAGATTGTGTTCGGGGAAGCGGGTTTTGAAGTAAGTGTCGCCATTGAGGTAATCCGTGAGAAATCGAAGACCGATCGTAAAGGGCAATAGCTTGGCGCTAAAGGGAAGACTTTCCCATTCCGAGGGATTTAATTTATGGCCGACTTTCCCCAAAAATCCCCGGGTAAAGGCTTCCAGTAGAGCCAGATTGCAGTGAATTTTTGAGAGATCTTTTTCATCTTCTGCGGCAGTATTGGTAGCGGTGCGAATCGCATCTGAAAAGTCATAATGAATGTAGCCTGGCATGACGGTGTCTAAATCGATGACACAAAGGCCTTGGTCATTTTCATCGAGAAGAACATTGTTAAATTTAGTGTCATTGTGGGTCACCCGAAGGGGAATTTTTCCCGCTTTGCCGAGATTGAGAACCCGCTGCATATCCGGAAAAAATTTCAGAGCCAAATTCCGTTCCGCTTCGATATCTTTTAATCGATTAACAGGATCGAGTGCGCAGGCTTTTTCAAATAAAGAAAATCGGGAATTAATGTCGTGAAATTTTTCAATCGTTTCAAAAAGAGGGCCTCCCGGCAGATCGTCTAATAAATCTTGAAAGCGACCAAAAGCCTGTCCTCCTTCAAAGGCCTGTTTGGGGGTGCTGACAATGTCATAGCTGCGAGTGGGGGTGATGAAAATATACATCCGCCAGTAAGCCCCTTCGGGGTCTTGGTAAAACGCTTGATGATCTTTTGTGGGGAGGAGAGTCAGCGTTTCTCGATCAGGATTTCCCCCTTCTTCCTGAATTTTCTTTCGCAGATGATGGGTTACGCGGGAGATGTTATCCATGAGTTTGGGGACGTTTTTGAAAATATGATGATTCACTTTTTGCAAAATATAATCTCGGGATCCATCGGTTTTGATTAAATAAGTTTGATTAATGTGTCCAGAGCCATAGGGAGCTCCCGAAATAAAATTTTCTGAGACTTTAAATTGGGAGAAGGTCTGTTTTAAGGGGTCCATGTTGCTCCATCAGGCTTTTTAAAGCGCGGGAGTGTAACGTGAGATGGGGAAATTTTGCAGCGCCATCCCGGAAAAACGACGTCATTCCTGGGCAAATTCGTCATCCCTGCGCAAACTCGTCATCCTCGCGTAGGCGAGGATCCAGCTCTTTCATAGAAAACCTGGATCCCTGCTTTCGCAGGGACGACGATGTGAGCCCCCGCCTACCCGAGACGACGATGTGAGCCCCGCCTATCTGAGGACGACGATGTGAGTCCCTGGCCTACGCGGAGAAGACGATTTAGACAGCATTTGACGATGGTTTTCTAATCCCCCAAAAACTGATCAAGAAGCCCAGAAGATAAGCCCCGAACACAACGCTTAGGGCCATTCTATAGCCAAAAATATTTTCACCGAGTTCACGCAAAATCCAGCCTACTAAGGGTTGAAATATCGCCCCAGAGATGACAACAGCCATGTTATTAAAGGCAATCGCAGAGGCAATAATTTTGGGGGAATTGTTCTCTTTGACCAAAGTGAAACTGAGGGCTTGTCCCGCACAGGCAGCTCCCGCTAAAAACAATAAAGAGACCATCTCCCAGGCATTAAGCGAAAAGAACAAAATGCCTGTGAAGGCCAGGAGACCCAGCAAAGCAGAGCTGACTAAGCCCGCTTTATTATTTGAGAATAAAGTACAAACGTAGCCCAAACAGGGGCTGGCGATTGCTAGGCCCAGCCACATCAAGGAACAAAAAAAGGCTGCTGTTGCAGGAGCGAAGTGATCGACTTTAATGAGAAAAGGAACTCCCCAAAGTGAGGTAAAGGCCGACATAGGGGCCCAAAGTAGGCAGGCATAAACTGCGATAAGCCAGGTTTGGGGATTTTTAAGTACCGCGCGGAAATTGGGATGAACCTGCGCAGTGGAAGGGGAATGGAAGATTTTTTTATCGTAGCGCAGGAAGGCATAAACCAGTGCGGCAATGAAAAGTCCGATGAGGGCAAAGACAAATAAAGTGGGTCTCCAACCTAAGAAATTGACCAGAAAATGAATGGGAAGCTGCCCCGACATCGCCCCAAAAGCCGCTAACATTTGAGTGACGCCGGTGAGGGTGGCGAAGTATCGAGAAGGGAAAAGATCAGCGGTGACCACCAGAACAGAAACAAAAGCGAAAGCCGAACCGAACCCCATTAAGATTCGAGAGAGACAGGCCAGAATGAAATTAGAGGAAAGACCCAGGAGGCAGCATCCCAGCACGCAAGTCAAAATAGAAATCACCATGACGAGCCTGGGATTGAATCGATCAAAAAGCGCTCCGGACGGAAGTTGCATCGCGGTATAGCTGTAAAAATAAGAGCCTGACATTAGGCCCAGACCAAAGACGCCGAAATGCAGATCTTTCATGAGTTGAGAGGTCATGACGCTGGGAGAAACTTGTACGGCCATTTCAAAAAACAAAAATAAAGAAGCCAAGAAGTACATTAGAAAAGCTTTTTTAAGGGGCATGGACGCAGACGCTATTTTCATGGAAGTAGATTTAAAAAATATAAAAAGATGGCGATCTTATGGAGTTTTTCGGTGGAAGGCGAGAAGAAAAATAGCTACTCTGAGCCGCTTTTTTTAATCTCGGATAAGGGAGGTTTTTATGCACGATTACCAACACATTTTGGTTGCGACAGATTTACACAACGATGCTTTACCTGTCGTGCGAGAAGCCATCAGTTTGGCTCAAAAATATGGAGCAAAGTTATCTCTCATTTCTGTGGTGCCCAGTGTGCCGTATTACCTCGCTTCGGGAGTTTCTTCCATTTCTGATATTGAAGATCAATTAGAAAATGAAACACGAAAACGCCTGGATAAAATCAAGCAAGATTTGGGCATCGAGGCAGATTTTTATCTCCAGCATGGCTCGGCCAAGTTAGAAATTGTGCGTTTGGCGGAAAAATTAGGAGTGGATCTCATTGTGATTGGTTCTCATGGACATCGTGGGGTTCAGCGTTTGCTGGGATCGACCTCCAGTGGAGTTTTGCATTTGGCGCATTGCAATGTACTCGTGGTACGTTCAAAGACGTGATGAACTCGCTTCCTCCTTTAGGCCTTTATGTGCATTTCCCTTGGTGTGTAAAAAAGTGTCCTTACTGTGATTTCAATGCTCATCCTTTGACGGGCAAGCTTCCGGATCGAATTTATATAGAAATTTTAATTCGAGATCTGATTCAGGATTTACCTCAAGTCTGGGGTCGTCCTGTGGTGTCTATTTTTATGGGTGGAGGGACGCCAAGTTTATTTTCTCCCAGATTGTTGGAGGATTTTATTTCTCAATTACGCGCTGTCTTGCCTTTGGCTCCAGGCCTAGAAATTACCTTGGAGGCGAATCCAGGAACCATCGAGCGAGGAAAATTTAGCGAATATCGTTCAGCGGGGATCAATCGAATTTCCCTCGGAGTACAAAGTTTTGCGGAAAATCAATTAAAGCTTTTGGGAAGGATCCACGATCGACAAGCGGCAATGATGTCGATTGAAGAAATTCATGCGGCGGGGTTTTCAAATTTTAACGTGGATTTGATGCATGGCTTACCCGAGCAAACGCTTGAGGGGGCTTTGTCGGATATCGATCAAGCCATTCAATTAGGTGTTCCTCATATTTCTTGGTACCAGCTAACCTTAGAGCCCAATACTTTATTTGCAGCAAAGCCTCCCGTTTTGCCTCAAGAAGAAGTGATGGCAGAAATTGAAGATCAAGGGTTTTTGCGGCTTCAAAACGCGGGCTTGGAGCGCTATGAAATTTCCGCCTTTGCAAAGCCCGGGCATCGTTCCATTCATAATCAAAATTATTGGAATTTTGGAGATTACTTAGGCATTGGCGCGGGAGCCCATGCCAAAATTACTCACCCCAGCGGTGAAGTTGTTCGGAGTTTCAAATTCAAACATCCCAAGCAATATCTTCAATCCATTGAAAACTTTATCCAAAAGACGGAAGTTATTTCCAAAGAAAATTTACCACTGGAATTTATGCTCAATGCTCTTCGTTTGACAGAAGGGTTTCCTTTGATTTGGTTTCAGGAAAGAACGGGGCTGGATAATTCGGTGATTCAATCTGCTTTAGATCGAGCGCTGTCCAAGGGATTGCTCGAACTGAGCGATGTGTGGATCAAGCCGACTTCTTTGGGATCTCGATTTTTAAATGATCTATTGTTGCTTTTTGAGTGAAGGAAAAAAGATGCGGATTCGTTGGAGCTTACATTGGGTTTTTCTCTTAGTTCTGGTGGCTTTGATCGTCAAACTGGCGTTTTCTGTGGGATACAGTTATCGGGCTATGAATGAAGTTTCTGAGATGCGACAAGAGCTCTTGTTGAATGATCTGTCTCATATTCATCTTGCGCTTTGGCAGGCAGATCAACTAAAGCCAAAAATTTTTCAAGAAGACCAAGATTTTTTAAAGAAAAATTCTAATTCGTTTGAGGTTCTGCAAATGAAGGAAAGTGCTCAACTGCCTTCGAAACTAGGCTTGTTTCTGATGTCTCAGGAGGAATTTACGTCGACTCAATGGAAGGCCTTGCAAACGGCCCTGGCTCAATCCGGTTATGCGAGCTTCTCGGCGTATTACCCTAAGCATCAGGTTTACTTTTTCTATCAATTGAGAAATCCAAGCAATGTGAATTGGTTGATTAATGTTGTTGCCGTATCGATGGGTTTAGTTTTAATGGTCATTGCTTGGTGGTTTGTCTTTGCGTATTACGAAAAGCGTTTTCTGAGAGAGTTATTTAATTCTTTGGTGCTTGGGCCCAAAGCCAATTTAGAGCCGACGATTCGGGACCTTCGAGAAAAAATTGAAGCGCACTATGCAGAAAAACAATTGATGTTGAGCGCACTTTCGCATGATATCAAAACGCCCTTAACTGAAGCCTTGCTGCAATTAGAATTATTAAAAAATTCCGAAGTTGTTTCTTCCCTTCGAAAAAATCTCAATCAAATTCATGAAATTATTCAAACGTCTTTGGAGTATGCGAAAACCCCTGAAACCTTGGAGAAAAAATCGGTGGACTGGGTATCCCTCTTAGAAAATTTGACAGAGTTGTACCAAGAAAAAAAATGTCCCGTACATTTTTCAAGTGCCGTGACCGAGCAATTTATGGAAATGGAACCCAGCCTCATGCGGCGCTTGATTCAAAATTTAATTGAGAATGCCTTGAGGTATGCCCTCAGTCAGGTCGAGCTGCGTTTAGTGGTAAAGCCAGGGCTCATTCAACTTTTTGTTGAAGATGATGGGCCTGGGGTTCCGAAGGAAAAATTGAACTTATTGGGGAGGCCCTATTATCGAGTCGATCAATCTCGCTCTCGAATGACCGGGGGATCGGGCTTAGGCTTGGCGATTGTGAAGAAAATTGCAAAACTGCATGAAGGAGAGGTGGAATTTATGAACCGAGAGCCACAAGGCTTTTGTGTAAAAGTTTCTTTTAAGACTCTGGCGTAAGTGAGTTATGGCGCTATCCTTAGAAAAATTTTGACGGACCTTTGGGAATGTTACTTTTAAACTCAATTAAATTCAGTATGTTAGGTAATTCATTTTTAAAGAGGGTTTCGATTGTTACATTTTTTTTGGCAAGGGTATCTGGGGGACTTGTATGATCGCTGCGTTCTTCGTACCTAGGATTAAGGAAGGTTTCCGTGAGTGGAAGTGACTTTAATAATGTAAACACTGAAAACGGTTCAGATTTTCTGAATGCAATCGGGAGTGGGGGCTTACAAATGACCCCTGCAGGGGGCACTTCGTCTTCAGGCTTGGGCTCATTTTTAACGAGCCCCTCGGGACAGGGAAATTGCATTTTTTCAGTGAGTTCTACGAATCCCAATCCCAGCGCCTATGCAACTCAGTTTGTAAAAGAAATTTGCGGAGTGTTACCAACGGTGCCCCCCGGGTTTTCGGGGCATATTGCGGATTTTATTTTCTTTGTCTTGTATCCCATTTCTTTGATGTTATCGATCGTGGCGGTATGTATCGGAATGATCTTAATCATCGCAGCTCTGCATCGTCTGCGTCATCACCATAGTCACCACTCCTCCAAGCAATATAGTTTGTCCGGAACCGTCGCTTACTTTATTGCGGGAGCCATATTAATTCAGTATGGCCCGATCCTTCATTTGATCAGCTCTTCAACATTCTTCCCTTTTTATACCAGTGGAGATGATGCGGCTGGAGGCTATATGCCAACGGTCTGGGATTATGTTCAGGTGGTTACCGGTGCCCCGGGGACGACGGATCCCAGTTTTTATATCCAAGAATTAACCTTCTCCCTTTTATTGGTGGTTGGATTGTTTTCGTTTTTGCGAGGCGTTTTTCTATTGGTGAAGTTGGGGGAAAGCGGTGGTGCAGAGGGAGGGGTGCTTCCCAAAGCCATTGCGCATATTGTTGCTGGGATTATTGCGGTAAATGCCCAAGCAACCTGGGCCTTGATCCGGGATATGGTGGGAACCTTAAATGGGTCATAAAGAGGGGATGATCATGAAGTGGATAATGAAACTGAAGCAAAAAGTGTTGTTGCTGTCATTGAGAGTGGGAGCGTTCTTAGGTTCTGGTCTGGTTTTTGCCAGCACTCCTGCCAATCTAACGCCGACTCCTCAGCCTATTTGTCAGTCCACGACTTCCTCGTCTTCATCAACCACGCCCTCAGGTCCCGATGATTGTACCTTTGCCAGTCTCTTTCAAAATATCGGGATAGCTTCCAGTAGCGTGATCCAAATCGCTTATGTGGTGTCGATTGTTTTGGGGGTGGCAGTCGTTATTTATGGATTGATCAAATTGCGTAGTCATGCTTTGGATTCCCAAGGATCTTCAGGAAGTATTCGACATGCGGTCTATGCCTTTGTAGTGGGAGGGTGTTTCATTTCAATTCCAACCATTACTCTTTTGATTCTCGGAACTTTTTATGGTACGAGCGTGCCTATGGTCGATCAAAATAACGTGTTGGATTACGGGCAATCTTCTACTCAACCCTAACTCATGCTGAGGTAAATTATTTATGGTGAAAGTGCATAGAAAGATAATGACTTTTCTAACAGGGGTCCTGTTTTCAAGCCTGTCTTTTGCAGATACAACACAATCAAATCCTTGGGGAATGTTTGAGTTGCTTTTCAATGCAGGGGATGAGGTTTGGTATATAATCGAGAGCGTTTTGGCGGTCTCCGGGGTGGCGGGAATTATTTTGATTGTCATGGGATTAATTAAGTTAAAAGCACATGCTATGGATACCCAGGGGCAGAGTGGGCATCTCAAGACGGCTATTGCTCAAATCCTCATAGGCGGCTTACTCTTCGGGACGCCAATTCTTGCGATGCTGGTAGGCAATAGCCTGTTTGGAAGTTTTGGTATAGGGGCTCCGGTGAGTGATACCTACGTGTTTAACCAAATTACGACTGGGGTTTATAACTCATAAAAGTTGGCGAGGAATATGAGAAAGTATGGAATTCTAGGGAGTCTGTGTTGGGGGGCAATTGCGCTCACGTTAGGAGGATGTCATACGGAACAGCCCGTGCCTCCCGTTGCAATTGTGAATCATTATATTGTCGAGGCGGATTTAAATGATGCTGCTGCAACCGCCAGCCAGTCGATGGAAGAATTGGCAACTTTGCAGAAAGCGCATGATGGAGAGGGAATCCTTCCCTTTGAGACCATTCAAGATCCTGCTTTGAATCAAGAAGTCTCCGTTCGTTGGTATGGACCGATTGAACAATTATTGCGAAATGTCAGTGCCAAGATTGGTTATCAATTACAGGTGTATGGCAAGCCTCCCAAAACGCCTATCTTGATTGATATTGATAATTCCCAAGATCCCACCACGGCGAAACAGGTGATTACCAATGCCGACCTTCAGGCCAAAAATAATGCTGAAGTGTTGATTTATCCTAAAGAGAAAATTATTAGCTTGAGGTACACGAGCTCATGATGGATCCAACCTACTCTTTAGAGAATCTCCAAAATTTATCAACAAAATCTGTTTATTATGAGCAACAGATTGATTTGTCTAACCTTCGGGAATCCGCCGTTAAGCAAGCGGCTCTTACCTTAGGAATTCAAGCGGGATTGTCTTATGAGTCGGGTCAAATTGATGAAGTTCTGACGCAGAACGAGAGTCAACTGAATAAGGTCTTTGATTTTGGAATCTTATTATTTGAAGACAATGTTCTTCCCCCGGTAATTGTGGATGACAGCAATGCGGTTCATATCAACGATGTCGGCGATACGATGCGGATTGCGGGAAAGACTTATCGAATTGTTCAGCAGGTTCGTTTTGTTACGGCGCCTCCCACCTGGAGGGATTATCTCTGGATGGATTATCCGCCTCCTCAATTTCCGGATCGACATCTTCTCCCTCAAAAGGGAGAAGAACGCCAAGCTTGGCAGCTTGGAGTGACAGAGGGTTGGGATATGGGAGTTCAGCAAGCGGTAGCCATTTATCAATTAAATTTGCATCGCTTGGTTCAAGATTTTGATGGAATGGTTTTGTATGAAGAGCTTTTGCTTAAAAATATGGTTAGTCCTTTTTACGTTCAAAAGAATTATTACGGAGTAACAGGCTCAGGCTCGCAAATGGCCATCGACGATCAAAATTGGAAGATTACGGTGAAGCCGGAGCTCCAACTTCACAGTAAGCTCTGGGATCCTATTATTGAGACGGGCACTGATCATGGCAGCGAGTAAACTTCGATTTCCGGACGAGCCCAGTTATTTCACTCCAGAGCATCTCGATCGAATGCTCGTTTTTTGTTTTAAAAATGGATCTTCCGATATCACTATTCAAACAGGGGAATCTGTCTTTGCAGAAGTAGAATCTCGTCAATGTCGAGTTACCGAGCGAGGGCTGATTTCTCAAGAAGTTCAGGATTTAATCAATCATATTTACGGACCAAACGCCACGGCCTTAGTGAATAGTGGAACAGATATCGATACCAGTTATGTCGTCAAAGTTTCGCAAAAAGAGTTTTATCGATTTCGGGTCAACGTTACGCCTTGTGCCTTTGAAAGTTCGGTCGGAATTCAAGTGACTTTACGGATCATCTCAAGTTTGCCGCCTTCCCTAGAATCGATGAATTTAACTCCAGATTTATTGGAATATTTAAAATTGCCTCAGGGGATTTTTGTCGTAAGTGGGGCAACGGGATCGGGAAAAAGTACTTTGTTAGCTTCCATCATTGGAGATTTAGTTTCGCGCCCTGAAAGTAACTTGAAAGTTTTAACGTATGAATCGCCTATTGAATATGTCTATGAAAATGTTCTGAAGCCCAGCTCAATTGTGAGTCAAACCGAAATTCCTCGTTATTTGCCGAGTTTTGTCGCCGGGGTGCGCAATGCCCTTCGTCGAAAACCGGGTTTGATTTTGGTCGGGGAAGCTCGAGATCGAGAAACTATAGAAGCGGTGATTGATGCAGCTTTAACCGGACATCCGGTCTACACCACGGTTCATAGCAACGGGGTGGCCGATACCCTCCGTCGAATGATTACGATTTTCCCCTTTGCTGAACGAGATAGTCGTATGTGCGATCTTCTAGAATCGACGAAAGTGATTCTTTGGCAAACTTTGGTGCCTTCCATTACGGGGCGTCGAATTCCTTTGAGAGAATATTTGCATATTTCCAATGAAGTGAGAGATGCGCTTTTGGATGTGAGTCCCGATCTCATTGTGAAAAAAATCCGGGATTTGATTGAAACCCATGGACGTTCGATTGATCAGGACGCGAGAGAAAAACATGAGCAAGGGCTCATTACCAAAGAGGTTGTGAATCGGTTTGTTGCAATGAGGAAAGGCAATGTCGGACTATCGTGATTTATACGCACACTGGCGGGATTCAGGTCGAACGCCTAAGTTTTATCTGATTGATGCCAGGGGAGCTCTGCCCATCTTATTGGTGGTTCTGCATATTAAACTTTGGACCCTAGGGCTGATGGCCTTGGTGGTCTTGTTTTTAATTGGCCTGGAGTACTATCGGATGCCTATTCCGGTTTTCTTGAGAGTGGTGCGTAATGCTTTGGTAGGAAAGCGTAAGGTTATTTACCTTTGACAGTGGAGTAAGTTGTGGCGAGGAAGAGTTTTCGGGGGATTTCGGCAAATCAGGAAGTTCGATCTTCCGCGGCTGTCCGTGATATTCGATCCGTTCCGAGACAATTGCTCGATGCTGTCATGGATCATCAGGGCGCGGCCATTACCTTCTGTCTCTTAGGGGTTTTTGTTTTAATTTTCCCGGCCGGGGCAGATTTCGTTGCTTGTTTTGAGTTTCTTATTTTTTGGTATTGCTTTTGGAGTATGAAAAAGCTTCCTTTCCGTCTGCCCATTTTTGCTGAAAAACCCGATCCCAATAACCCCGCCATGGGGAGCAATAAACCCGGGAAGTCCGAGGGAATTTTTTTTCTGGGAAACGACATTAATACGCATGAGCAACTGTGGTTTACGAACGCCGATATGCGAACGCATATGTTGATCTTTGGAACTACCGGTTCGGGTAAAACGGAAGCGCTCATTTCCATTTCTTACAATGCCTTGATTCATGGAAGCGGTTTTATCTATGTGGATGGGAAAGGGGATAACTCTCTCTATGCCAAAATTTTCTCGATGGTTCGTTCCATGGGGCGAGAAGACGATTTGTTGGTGGTGAACTTCATGACCGGGGCCCAAGACATCATCGGGCCTCAGGAGCGTATTTTGTCCAATACGATGAACCCTTTTGCCGTGGGATCTTCCAGTATGTTGTCAAACTTGGTGGTGAGTTTGATGGACTCTGGAGGAGGCGCTTCTCAAGGAGGCGGTGGTGATGGGGATATGTGGAAAGGTCGGGCGATTGCTTTTGTAGATGCCTTGATGCGACCGCTCGTTTGGATGCGAGATCATGGCTATATCTTGCTGGAAGCGGCCGTGATTCGTCGCTATTTCAGTTTGGATGTTTTGGAAGAATTGCTCTATGACCGAAAAGTTGTGGATCAGGTTGGGAATGTGACGATCATGGATCGTCCCTTGCCTTTTGAGGTAAGAGACTCCGTTGAAAACTATTTAGCGACTTTGCCCGGGTATCAAAAAAGTGAAAAGGGCAAGCAAAGCGGTAAGGCCTATGAACAACATGGATACATCACCATGCAGTTAACGCGGATCTTCGGATCTTTGGCGGATGTTTATGGTCATATTGTGCGGACCAAATTGGCCGAAGTGGATTTCAAAGACATCGTTTTAAATCGTCGAATTTTGGTCGTTCTTTTGCCTGCGCTTGAAAAATCAACGGCAGAATTGGCGAACTTAGGAAAGCTGATCATCGCCTCTTTACGAGCCATGTTGGCCAGTGGCTTGGGGGATAAACTCGAAGGGGATTATGCGGATGTTATCGAGACAAAGCCTACCAATTCGAAAGTTCCTTTTCTATGCGTTTTGGATGAATACGGGTATTACGCAGTAAAAGGATTCGCTGTGGTTCCTGCACAGGCCCGTTCTTTAGGGTTTTCGGTTATTTTTGCGGGACAAGATTTACCGGCTTTCCAAAAAGAATCGAAAGAAGAAGCTGCGTCCATTACGGCCAATACGAACATCAAAATCTGTATGAAATTAGAAGATCCCATGCAAACCTGGGAATTTTTCCAAAAAGCCGCAGGGGAAACCTACGTCGCCGCTGCTCGATCTTTTAATGTCAATCAAAACAGTATGGATCCCTCCTATCGAGATAGCATGGAAGCTCAATTTGATAAACGTGGTCGAGTCGATTTACTGGATTTAAAAGATCAGCGTGAAGGGGAAATGCACGTCTTTTTTAAATCGACAATCGTTCGTGCCAAAGTTTTCTACGCGGCTCCAGAGAAAGTCAAAAAATTAAAAGTAAATCAGATGTTGAAGGTCGAGGGGCCTTCTACTCAGGCGGTGAATTTCTTAACAGCCCTGAGAGGTAAAACGTTTAATGTCCAAATGCTGGAACGAAAAGGTATTGAAGAACCCTTGTCGCCGGTTTTTCAAATTCTCAATAAGATGGCTAAAAAGGAAGATTCCTTGTCCATTTTTGATGCGATGAATCGTTTTGTTTCGGGGATCCAAGAAGAAGAGGCTATCGATTTTGGAGATCAATCTAAAAATCCTTCCATTTTCATGTCGGTTCCTGTGGATACGCGTTTGGCCAGCGACTTTTTCGATGTGGAAATTTCCGTCCTTCAGGCTTCTATTTTGACCAAAGAAAAATTGTATGAGGTCGTCAAAAAACTTTGCATTCTCGAAGGAAGAAGTGAGGGGGTTGCTCGTAAAGAAGCGACAGAAATCATTAATCGTCTTGAAATGGAGACTAGTTATGCGAATTGTCTACCCAAACAAGAGGGTGAGATTTCTAGCTTAATTCAGGCATTTATTAAAAAGGTGACCACATGAAAATTGTTAAAAATACCAAAGACCGTTTAAAGCGAGCAGGGAATATCAATCTCTTAACTGAACAATTCAGATTTATCACTGGGCTGATTCGAAAATTATTTATTCCTCAGAGATCGGATCGACGAGATACTTTTCAGGATTTGCCCAATTTGGGAATTACTCCTGAACAAATTGAAACAGCGAAGAAAAGTTTCTTTCGTCTAACGGGGACATTTCTTGGTGTGGCAGTGCTTTGTTTGCTTTATGCGCTTTACTCTTTGTGGGGTCTGCATTACTTTTCGGGCTTAATTGCTTTAGCGCTGACTTTGATGTGTTTAGCTCAGGCCTTTCGTTACCACTTTTGGTTGATGCAAATTCATAAGCAGAAACTCGGATGTACGTTTCAAGAATGGCTGGATTACACCTTTAAACGAAAACGCTAGATTCTCAGGCCCAAGAACAGGAAAGTTCGCGGCATAAAATGATTCCAAGGAGAATATTCAAATGGCAGGACCAAAACATCCCCCCGCTCCCACTCCTATTCCTCGTCCTTCCGCCCCTCCGGTAGTAGATACGGCCGCTGAAGCGCATGCCGCTCAGCAAGGTTCCACTGCTCCACGGACACAGCAAGCACAGGACATGTCGACAGTCATGGAGCGTTTAAAACATAGTCTTAATTTTGGTGCACTTAAAAATGTGGGTACCGAAACTCAAACTGAAATTGCTAAAGGTTTGAAGAAAATTGAGGAAGTTTTAAACGACCCTAGCCGAACGGAAGAAGAGAGGAATTCGGCGAAGGAAATGCTGAAATCTTTGGATAGCTCAGTTTTAGGCCAGCCCGGCGGTAAAAAGGAACAGCTGGTTAAGTCTTGTTTTGCAGCTTTAGCCCAGGGAGGGCCGGTCGCTGCGCTTCTGATGATTTTGGTTTATCTCGTCAAAGAATTTCGATTGAAGGCGAAGCGAGAGGCTTTGCAAGAATATCTGGCCAATCTTAAATCCGGAGCTTCTGTGGGGGCTCAGCCAGCAGAAGGAACCCCTGCGGCTGAATTTGCACGAGAACTGGGACCAAGCCCAACTCCGGGACAAGTGGCGCAATTGGAAGCTACCTTGGATGCGCAAGCTCAGGCGGCTGGAGACGCAAGAAGGGAAGCTGTGGATAGTTTGACGGGCACTCAGGCAGGAGGATTGGTTCAAGCTGCTTCTGCTGCACTTGATAATCCGAGTGTGCCGGATCAGAGTCGTTTAACTTCGACGAATCCTGCGGAGGTTGCCGCTCGTGGGGCTACTTCGGCAAACAACCAAAATATCGATGCTATTCGTGCTCAACATGGTGCGCTGCCTGTCGGGGGGAGTGTGCTCAGTCCTGATTGATCATTCCTCTTGATCCTTCGGCTTTACAAGTAATATGACGATTTATCCGCTTAAATCTTTTGATTTCCATGTGAAAATTTCTTAGTATCCGCGAAAATTTTGTGATGTGGTGGATAGAAGACAATGGAAGTCCCAAAAAAAGAAGAGGGATCGAATGACTTTTTGCTTGGGCGCAAAACTCCTCTTGTAGAAGAACCTTCGGAGCCAGCTGTTCCTCGACGGCCGAGAGACAAATCAGAAGGAGAAAGCGAGCATAAAAGCATCGGGGCGAGGACCTTGAAATCGGTGACGGTTCCGCTTGCTTCACCCGTCCTAAAAGCTTTTCAATCCGATATGGATGCAGCAACGCCTCCTTCTTTGCGGGAGCAGCTGACTTCTTCGGATCCTTTAGAAGCTTTAGCTCCGACTGAAGGAGAACGAGGGGAGTCTGTTTCTCAGATCAATCCCATATTTAAAATTGCCTCTATCGCGGTACGCGATGGCCATGGACCGCTTTTTGAAGCCTGTCTTTTTGATATGAAAACCTCTCGTCGATATCAAGAAAGAGTGAGTGAAACGGCTGAAATTACTCGTGTCAAATCAACCTTGTTGAGTCAAGTGATCAATATTTTGACACCGTTTGAAACGGCCTTAACAGCATCGGCAGTCGCTTCGGAGCAGATCATTCCAGAATCAAAATTGAAAGATCTTTATCTTCAAATTTCAGAAAAAATGAGAGAGCAGCAACAACGTACTCAGGACATGAAAGACGCTCGCATGAACGCAGCCATGAACCCTGCTGCTCAAGTGCCCAAAGCTTCCCTTGAGAGGTATGAGGTTTTATGGGATTTCGCGATTAAGGAAGGGATGAAGAAAGTTTTATCTTGTTCCAAGATCACGCAGTCTTTCTTAACGGAAGAGACCTTTTTGGATTACAGCAAAGATAAATCCTTAAAAACGATTCAAGATGAATTGCAACTGGCGCGTTCTACTCTAGAGGAAAACGAAGGGTTCATCTCCGGAGTATATGAGTGGGCGGCGGAAGCAGCGAGTTATGAAACAAGATCGGTTGAAGAAGCGGTTCACCATTTGGCACAAAATCTTGGAGGTTATTTGGCGGCTAATCAGACGCTTTTTAAAAAGGTTCGAGACTTATGTGCTCTTGCTTCGCCGGAGCTTAAAAAAGCGATTGCTTCAGTGATTGCAGAAACGATTGTACGAACGCCGCTCGATCCCACGAGTATGGATTATGATCAACCTAAAACCTTGTTGCATTTCCTCATTGAAGGGATCACTACCGTTATTCGAAGTTATGCCTCCGAGAACCTAGTAGGAGGGGCTCCAACGATGGAATTGCATCGCCGCTTAGAGCCGTATTACCAAATTGCCAGTGCGATTTATGACAGTATCGGTTGGGAAGAGTGGCTGAAACTTTGGGCGAGTGATGTAGGGAAGGGAGGTACACCTTGGGAATATCTCAGTCGAGCGTTTTGTGATGAAGCGAAAGCCTTTGTATTTAAAGAAGAGCCGAAAATGAAAGATCTTTCTAAATTTTGGCTGATGTTTTCAGCCCCAGGATCTTCATTCTTTGAAACAGGATCGGATTTTTCTTCAGATTCGACTCCTCCCGCTGCTGCTGGGGGAGCCGGAGGCCCTGTTCAAGGCCCACTTGCTGGAAATCTTTTTCTTCGAGAATGGGATGATTTACTGATAGAAGTTTTGTTCAAAACGACTCAAGGGATATTTAACCCGGATGGCAGTCCGAATCGAGACGGCCTATCGCATCTGGGGGATATTGAAGCCAGTCAGTCCAAAAATGAATTTGAGATGAGTCTCAATTTGCCGAAGCAGCTTTATTACGTGCTGAGCCAATGCGGACAAGAAATCGCCAATTATATCGGCAGTTTGCAATCTCCTACCTTTAGCACTCGCCCGCAGCCGAATGTCGAAGAATTACAATCAAGACTCGCTCGGGCCTTTGAACTATTGAAATTTTTAAGAGAAAAATCGACACGGAGTCTCTGGTTTGACTCTTGGAATATAGCCGTAAAAGATGAGGTTATGACGCCTTGGGGCTATCTCAGTGAAATGCTCCTTCAGCAGGTGGCTTCCGTGAATGATCACTATGAAAAAGTGATTGATAGTTTTGGTTGGCGATTGGTGCATTTTGAACACTATCGAAAGTCTAGAGAAATGGGCGTGAATTATCTGAAAGGGTCTTTATCTTGCTGGCAAAGGGCAGGCGATGTTCGAACGTTTATCCTGCTGGATTTGGAAAAATTTATTCAGGATAAGCGCGAAACGATACCGGATGGAGACAAGAGCATTTGGTTGAATACGCTTCAGATGCTGGTGGACTTGGCTCGAGAATTTGTGGCTTGGGAAGCGCCGCAAAAAGACTATGATCCCCTAAGGCTGGTCAATCCGCAGTGGGTGCCCTTTGCAGCGGCCACCTCGTCGGGAGGGGATGAAATGGAAAAATTACGTCGGCAGAATGAAGGACTGAAACGCTCAATTATGATATTGCAAAATCAGAAGGCTAGGGAAATTAAAGGTCTAAAAGCGGAATTAGCGGCGGTAAAAGAGGAACAAAGAAGCGAGAAAGAAGCACATGAGCTGAGGTTGAGCCGTCTAGTAGAATCGTATGCCGAATCGGCGAAACAAAGAGACGAGGCTCATGCACTGGAGTTAAAACAAGTGGTGCAAGAAAATGCGCAAGCGATGCAGCGCTTAGTAGAGGCGAATGCAGAAGCGATTCGGCATCGAGATGAGGCCAGTGCTCAAGCGATGCAACGTGTATTAGAAACTCATGCTGTGGAGTTAAAAGAACGAGATGCACGACAAGAAGCTCAGATTCAGCAATTAATGGCTTTGATGAAGCAACTTGTACCCACACCACCCGCATCAAAAGAAAGAGACGAAGAAGGCCTACAGCCCTAATAACGAGAAGAGGTGAATGATGTCAGGACAGAATGAAAGTAGTGTGAATTCCGGGATGCAGGAGTTAGAGGCTCTGGGGAAACGCCGAATTTTTTCATGGTTTCGACGAAAGTCATTTCACGACTACAGCCTAAATTATTTTGGTTTAGAGGAAGCACAGATTGAGACTGATCTCTCTAATCATCCAAATTTGCAAAGAGCGGAAGCTCAGATTGAGGCTTATCGCAAAAAATCTTGGCTGGGGCGTTTATTCTCAAGAGGGTTTACGGACATTACCCAGACGATCAACCGTTTTTATTATGTA
>Ga0206795_1054_pt1 | contig 23584 bp, 19 predicted proteins | sample Alteio_BWOrgCont_71_FD_152872 | JGI IMG/M metagenome (GOLD analysis project Ga0206795, IMG submission 152872) | Enriched cells from forest soil in Barre Woods Harvard Forest LTER site, Petersham, Massachusetts, United States -... | ecosystem: Environmental > Terrestrial > Soil > Temperate forest >... | reverse complement strand
AGGAGAGCTTGAAGACGCAGCGGCCTGTGAATCTCCAAAGGCAACCATTCCCAAAACGATTCCCAGCCCCAGCACCAAGCCCTTCACTTTCATTTTCCTTCCTCAAGAGACATGCCAAACAACGGCGCGAAGTATTGCCAAAGGTCTGGGGTTCTACAATATGGGAGCGGGGGAAAATTCTTTTTCTGATTAACGAATTTCAATCAGTCTAATTCCAGATTCTGAATTCCAAAATCTGGAATTCATTTTTTGGAAGACTCTGCACTTGATTGAAATTCCCTCGCTATAATCGCGCCCTGGCATCACTTGGCACATTAAAGCCCCAGGATAACTTCATGAGACAAAAGCTACTTTTTATTTCTTCCCATGGCTTAGCTGATGAAACTTTACAGGGAGGACATTTAGTCGCCTACCTGCATTTGGAAGAACTCGCCAAGTGGAGTGATGTCTATTGCATTTGTTTGCGAAACCCATTGGAAGCAAAAGAGTCGTATCAAAAGATTCAAACCCTCTGTCGGCAGGTTATTTTCCTAGATCTCTGCGCAAGCAAAAAACTCTTAAATGCCCTAAGCCACCCGAATTTGCCCATTTTCTTCAGCATGCGATATTCAAAGACTCTACTGCGATTAATCAGCTCTCTCGTGAACACTCATCAGATCGAAAGAGTTCATCTTGAATGGGCGCATCTCAGCGCACTGAGTAAAACCCTAAAAGCACTTTGTCCCCAGATCAAACTCAGTTTGTTTTCAGCCGACATCATCTCCGACGATATCAAAAATTTATGTCTTTCCTCCTCAGGTTTAAAAAGACTTTTTTGGAAATGGGACTATGCCCGCACAATTGCCTTCGAACGAAAACATTACCCCTTATTTGATCGCCTATACGTTGTAGGAAAAGAGGATCGACTAAAGCTTTTAAATTATAAAATCCCCCCCGAAAAAATTATGATCCTACCGACTCCTTTTGGAATCCATGGTCAGCCCAGAAAACGTAATCTTCCCTCAAATAATGAGCCTCTTAACATTGTGTTTTGGGGAGCTTATTCCCGATATCAAAATGTTCATGGAGCTTTATACCTCATTGATCAGCTTTTCCCTGAAATCCAAAAAATAGTTCCTCAGGCTAAGATCATCATTCTCGGATCGAATCCCCCCAAAAATCTCAAAGAAAAAGCAGCTCCCAATATTGAAATCACCGGATTTGTAAAAGATCCCAGCCCGTATTTTGAAAAGGCTCATTTAGCCATCATGCCCTTACCGTATGGGGCCGGGATTAAAGTCAAAGTTTTGGAATGTTTAGGCCTCGGACTCCCGGTCATGACCAATCCCGTGGGCGCTGAAAATGTCGATGCCACAGAAAACGATGGACTTTATGTTTGCACGGAAATTCAAGCCTACCTTAATGCCCTTGAAAAACTCTTAAATGAACCCTCGCATTACGAGGCCCTCAGTCAGGCGGCTTTGGATTGGGCAAAGAAAATGATCGAAGATTTTCCAGAGAAGATGAGGTCCGTTCTGGAGGACTCTCTTCGAGACTAATGCATAACTCAAGAAACTCAGAAAAGACAACCTTTATGCAGTGACTTCGACTGGTGCGAGCAATGCTAACATTTGACTTCCATCCATTTTCTCAGCCATCTGCAAAGCTCTTCGGTGCTGACGTTTGCTAATTTCTGAAACTTGCTCAGGACAATTCAGGATTAGCTGGATTGCTGGGACCAAAGAATCAAATGACTTTTCTATAAAGTAAACACCTGTATCCCCCAAGACTTCACGCACTGCAGGAAGGCCATACGAAAAGACGGGCAAGCCCGCTAACATCGCTTCAAAGGCATGCACACAAAAACCCTCGTGTTCACTCATAGACAAATAAGCCGTTGCAGAATGATAAATTTCCTGCAACTTGGCATCAGTCACATCCCCCAACCATCTCACTTGGTCTGTACTTAAATTCAAATGACTTTTCTCTAAAAAGTGTAAGTAATCCAAATATGGACGCTTACCCCCACTCCCTACAATCCAAAGCTCGGCATTCGGATCTAAACGGAGATATGAAGCAAAGAAGGTTAATAGATCTTCCACCTTCTTATGGCTTTGAACAGATCCTACATAAAGAAAATGCATCCCTTTTTTCTCTAAAGAAAGCCTCATGTCCGCTTGAAAATTTAAGGGAAAAAATTTGGAAGGAATGATCTGAATATCTTCCAACTTCCAACGCGTGTCACCTCTAAAATGATGCAATAGGACCTTGGCAGAATCATTAGAATTCGCCGCAATCAGGTCAAATGTTTCTAATAATCGAAGTTGCTCATAGGCTTTCTTGCATACCATGCTCAACTCCGGATCAAAAACTTGAATCAATTCCGGAGGCGTAATTCCATGGAAATACGCAATCCGACGAGAAAATGACAGATTTAGCAGGGCCTCCAGATCGCCTCCATAAGTTGATGAAAAATAGACAAGGACATCTTGGGGGCTCGCTTCTTCATATAACACATCCACACGCTTTACGATGTCATTCAGGGACATTTCCAGCCGCTCAGCATACATAAGCACTGGAATATGATTCTGCTTTAGGATGCGATAGAACTCTAAACAGAAATTTCCCACAACATCCCTTGTCATAATGTCCGGCGCCACAAGACGAACCGTCACTCCTGAGGGAAAAATATAATTTGCAGGAGCGTAACGAGGCATCTCCCAGGCTCGATTAACGTTTTTTTTACTCGCCTCATATTCTTGGATTCCTAAGAATGCGGGAATCCTCTCTAAATATTGAATCGCATTTGTCACCCGGGATCGCAATACTGCATTTACTACACGAGGCCCTTTGGGAATGGGAACTTCATTTATCCATTCCTGAACTGCAGTCTGTCCATTCACCCTGCAATCTAGAGATCCCTCTAAGTCCAGCACCCCTAAATTCACTACTTTTAAGCCACTTATTGGAAACTTCCACCACCCAATATGCCCTTCTGGGTGCAGAGAATTAACACTGTCATAAACATCAATGACGAGCCATGAGTCTGCACTCAGGGCTTCTTTGGAAAGCATAAACTCAAATCTCCCACCGGCACCTTGATCAATCCAAGTTTGATTAAATGCAACCCTGATTTTCCTTTCTCTTGAATTCATGCCTCTAGTCCTTGTTTTTGTTTTAACTTTTTCACAAAGGATTTTGTTAAATCAACATATTGCCTGCCGTAATGTTGAGAAGGTTCAATATGCGTGCCTTCATGGTATTCGTTGAAGGTCGAGATCATCACTAAGTTCGGTGGATTTTTTAAACTCTCAATAAATGACATCCCTCTTTTATAGGTCTCACCCTCCTCCCTTGGAACAATCCGATAGGAATTCCCTATACGTGAAGCGGACGTCAGGCCAGAGTCATCATACCCAGGAGAGAGGGTCGCAATCCGAAAATGCATTCCCGCTTTCTCTGCCGCTTGATACGCCGAATTCCAGACATAAGCCCAATTCTCTGGTTTCGAAAGTTCCAAAGGAGAGAAAGGACAAAATCCTTCAAAAAAATTAAATGAGAGGCTGCCTTCGTCCTTTTCATCGGGTAAACGCAGACTCACAGCAATATTGACATACGACTGTGTTAAGGATTTCAGAAAAGCAATAAATGATTCTTTTCTGTCATAGGCGCTGGACCAAAACCAAAATAAGGCTGGCTTGTTTTCTAAATATAAATAATTTGGATGCGAAGCATACAACTTAGTAAGCATCTCAATCGCTTCTTTAAGCTTGGAAATATTTTCAGCATAAGGCGCAATCTGAATGGCGAAGCGTAATGAGCTCCCACGTTTTTTGGCAATATCGAAAACATGTTGTATCCCCATGAGTTCTATGGCATTCACATTATTGTCCACATGTAAATTGAGGATGACATAGTCCAATCCCATCTCCTCAAATAGATCCAGGTGATATTCAATTGTTCGACCTTTGGTCGATCCGTAATAGCCCAGCAAAGGCTTATCGGAAACGTAACCACTTTCAGGATTATCATTCCAGTGTGCCTCACCAAAACCTTCGTTGTACCAAAGGTAGTATTGCACCCCAACCAGGGTACCCTGCGTAGAAACAGATGAGGATGTTTTCAAATGAGGGAATTTCTTCCAGGTATCTTTCAGAATTGCTTCTAAAAGCTCAGCAGCCCGTTTCCAGGTAAATGATTGAGAGGCGATACGCGCAGCTTTCCCCATCGCATGGGCAATTTCAGGATTTTGTTGTAAATAACGAATTTTTTCAGCAAAAGATAGCGGATACGGAGGAATCAAGAATGCATATTCAGGGCTACAAGCTTCAACATAGCCACCTTCATCAACAGCAATAATCGGCAAACCCGCGGCCATGGCCTCTAATACGACTATGCCGAAGGGTTCTTTAATGGGTGAAAAAAGAAAAAGGCATAGGCCCTGGCTAAAATCAATCTCAAATCAGCATTACTTAAGCCAGAAAGGAAAAACACACGATCCTCGACACCTAATTTACAGGCCATTTCAACAAGATAATCTTTCTCTGGGCCTGATCCGATCACAATCAATTGCGCATTATCTACCAGGGCAATGGCTTCTATCAGCAAATTCACGCGCTTATGCGGCCAAAGTTGACTGATTGTCACGAACAAACTTTGATCTGAAGGAAGTTCGATAAAGACCTCTGATTCGACCCCAGGATATACGACCTTTTTTACTGGCTGTCCGTACACTTTTTCCAAATACTTCGCCGTGTATTGACTATTGGCAACAATGCAATCTGGACGGCTCGTTTTATCTATTGCATCAATAGCACTCATGGAGGCTTCAAAGAGCGCATCCCCAATACGGTCGTAATTGTATTTCGGATATATATGCAAGTTCCGTACCGCAGTATCTCCCAGGACCTGTACATTTTGTTCGTATCGTAAATCATGCAAGAGACGTAGTGGCTCATGCGGAAACCACACCATAGGATGCAGGTCAATTAAATGTGTTGGCCATAAATGAGTGTGATATAAATCATGCACTCCAATTTCACCACGCCAGATTTTAGGCAATAACACCGTGTTCAAAACTAGGCCGTTTTCTCCCTCAAAATACTCTCTTAATTGATACCGTTTAACCTGCTCTGTAATGCCATGCTCTTTCAGTAGGGTCTCATTAATTTTTGTAGCGTAAATCGTAATATCATGCCGTCTCTGCCATTCACGCACACATTCGATTAAATACCGTTCAGCACCCCCATATTTTTCGAGGGAGGGAATAATGACAGCAATGTTCAAGCGCTCTTTTTGACTCAAAAGTTTCTTCCACTGATTTATTTACCTGAAGATTCGTGAATCTATCGACTGAAAAAATGGAAATCAATGAACTTAGGCTGCTTATTCAGGAGCGTCTCATTAAGACTCTCCCCGAAAAATCCTACTAAGAACGGCATCGCTCGCCATTGCTAATACGCTTTGAGCCCGACGCTTCCCCGCCTCAATCATCGACTGACGCAACTCTTCACTCGCATGCATTTTAAGAATCTCATAAACAGCCTCGGCGGTATCTTTGAAAATCACAGCAGCCCCTGCTCCGACCTCACCAGCTGCTGTGCCATCCCGAACAAAAACAGGCAGGCCTAAAAACATTGCCTCTAAGACCGGCACACAGAAACCCTCATGGCGGCTGAAAGATAAAAGAGCGTCTGAATCATTCAAATAATTTAAAAGCGTTTGCTCATCGATCTTCCCCGTAAACTTCACCTTCGCCTGAAGACCTAAATCTTCCACTCGTTTTTTTAGATAAGTTAAATAGACCTCGTTAAAGGTCGGACCTACCAAGGTCAAGCTCGCATCACAGCCTTCCGCCCGGATTTTCGCCAAAACATCCAAGGCATCTTCAACTCGTTTGTGAGGAACGACACGTCCAAGGACCAAAAGCTTTAGATCTTGATGAGGCGGTTTTTTTGCAAAAGGACGCTGAGAAAAAATGGGCATATCCGGGGAAATAGGAGGCAAAATTTTCACCTGACGAATATCCAGATAAGGAGCAAGAAACTGCGCAATGGTCTCGGTACTGGCTAACAACAAATCAAACTGAGCCAGCAAGGGGTATTGCTCCATCGAGCGAGCACATTTATCTGCCGTAATTGGCTCAAACTCTCTTAATAATTCTGGGCTTGTCACTCCATAGAAATAGCCAATTTTGCGTCCCGGCAGAGACAAGAGCTTTTCCAGAAGGGGATCATAAATCGAGTAGCCTACCAGCAGAGTATCTTCTGCCGTCATCTCAGCGAAGAGATCTTCAATCGGCCTTACCTGATTGTTTTCTCGTGCGAAACTTTGAGCGAAGGCTTGTGATTCAAAGCCAAGACGCCTGGCATTTCGGACAAAGCTCAGGCAATGGTTACCGACAGCATCTCCTTCCCAAATATCAGAGGCCACAACGAAAATTCGCATTTAATCTCCTAAGTTACACGCTAAATTCAAAACTTTGCCCGAATTTATCACACACAACACTCTTCTACTTTTTGTTTTTCACCGATTAATGGATCTTGAAATAAAAAAAGATTCCTTTGCAAAACTTGCGTCAATTCATCAGGGATCTTTGAAAGATCTGTTTGACAGCCATAAAAATACAACCAGGTGAAATCCCCAATTTTCTGCTACAAAAAGAAATTTTGAGAGAGTGGATTCATTCAGCTCAAAGGCAGAATGCCATTGAATAGTTCTAAGGGTTTGACCTCGCAAGGTAATTAAATCTTGAACTTTCGTCGAAGGCCCATAATTTTGTCTCGGCATAAACTCCGACTTGACCAACCAACTGTACAAAATCTTTCGAAAACCCTCAGATAAAAACCCATTATTTTTAAAAGGATTTTTCACTGAATCTTGAAAAAAATCGCTTTCTTCGAAAGGCCCACTCAAACTTCCTAAGTCTTTAAGCACTTTTGGAGAGAACAAAATAAATTTTGAACAGGCCCAAGTTTGAAAAAAATCCTCAAAGAACCCGACAGGTTTGGGGATAGCATCGATATGCCCGAGCACAAGCTTGGGATGAGAAGCTGCGTAAGACAGCATTTCAGCATTAATACACGAATAAAATCCTCGGTACTCATTTTCAAAAGCGGAGGTCACGATATTCACTAAATCATAATTTTCTAAAACATCTTCCAAATACTCTAAGGCCGTATTCCAAGCACTGAATTCTCGACGTGAATTATCCCCCCCAAACAGACGAGCATTCGAACTGAGATTCGTACAAAAACCGACAGGAAGCGTTGTATCAAGGAGCAGCACTTCGTAATCCAGGTTCCCTATATTTCGGTAAAATTCGATCAAGCGCTCGAATGCTCCGGGATAAGCGGATTCTCCGTGACGAGTAAATAGGCTTAGTAATTTCATTTGATTAGTTTCACCTTAAAGAAAAGGTCCGATTCGCTCAAATTCAGTTTCATCCCCTAAGCCCTAATTTTTTATATACCTCAGAAAGACGATCTCTGTAAATCTCAGCAACGGCCTTTTGGGAAAATTCTGAGCGAAAGCTACTGCTTGCCAACCTGAACGCCTGGCATTTTGCCTCTGGATTGAAGTTGACTTTTAAATAGGGATTACAGTACACATGAGGGATTAAATCTGATTGACATGACAGACCTGTTTGGGGGGACGAGATGCGCGCAAAAAGGAGGGATCTGGCCGTAATAATGCCTTTTTACAATCAATCAAGATTCTTCAAGGAAGCTTTAAGTAGCCTTCGTGACAATGTATGCAATCCTCAAATTTATGTCATTAATGACGGCAGTGATGCAGATGAATTAGACAAAATTGTGCATGTTTGTGAAGAATCTGCAGACATAACGCTGTTGACCCAGGAAAACAGAGGACTTTCTTCGGCAAGAAATCTTGGATTATCCCATTCAGACGAACCTTATGTACTGTTTCTAGATGGGGACGACGTCGTGGGGACAGGGCAATTGGATATGCAATTACACTCTCTCCGATCTGGGGGTTACGATATCTGTTTAACAAAGTGGGCCGCCTTGTCTTATCAGCTTAATGCTCTTTTTCCGAAAAACACTTATAACGGTGAAATGTTAGATGCTCTTTTTGTAGCAGAAAATTGGGAATCTTATCTTTCTATTCCTATACACACAGCCATGTTCAACCGTGATTCAATAGGGGACATCAGATTTAATGAAACACTAAAAAGCAAGGAAGATCTTTTTTTCTGGATCAATTACTTTAAAGAACAAAAGAAAACCAGCTTTATCGATAAATATTGCGCTGGGTACCGTATGGGAGGCTTTTCGATGTCTCGCGGAGACAAGAATTTAAACAGAAGAAGCTTTGCTCAAGTTATTAAATTATGTAAAGAAAATGAGTTTAGCGACGAAATTGTCCGTGAATTGACGATCAATTACCGGAGGCTCTATGGGACCTGGGATTAATTCCAACCTCCAAGTTTTACTGGACTGGCGGTGCGACATCCCAGCGTTGTACCCCGAGCAGAATAGAAGCGTGCACCTCCAAATGTGGTGGATACGATGGGGCACGCGCATGTATTCTAATATTCCTTTCTGGCGCAACGTATCTGGTTATTTTTTGGCAAAATATATCTATGAAATTGACTGTATCTTAACAAAGCGAAGGACACCGCCACTTCAACGGCTGATAGGAATCATCGCCGACATTGATGACACTCATTACATAGAAAAATATGGATATGAGGCCTTTCTGCTAAAGGGGGGATTGAAGAATTATTTTGCACATCAGCCTGATTTTTTTTACCTCTGCAAAAAGAGGCTCTTTGATTATTACAGGGAAAAAGACCTATGCGATATGCTTGAATCGGTGTACGGAACTTGCGAGCCAGAATCCCCACGGTTCTTGATAAAGGATAATCGCTTGGTGGACCTCGTCGTCATAGGAAATCAGAGAGACGAGGTAGGATTAGGAGTAGACAAAGTCACCTATGCTAAAGCACTAAGTTCTCTCGGTTTGGTAGTACATGTTCAATCCAATGACGATCCGATTGAAAGAATTGCACCTCTCAATGTCATGGTGCTTCCGTTACCTTCTGTCTATGTCCAGCGAATGAAAGATGTATATGATTTGATGGATTCGGCCGTCAACATCATTGTCGCTCCATGGGAGCTGCCAAAACTCCCTAATGCACTTGTTCCTTATGCAGAGTGGGCTGATTGGATATTCTATTCCAGTGATTTCGTTAGAAAAGGCTACCCCCCTTCAGTATCTGGCAAACTTCTATACATGCCCCCTATAGTGGAGATCCCTGAACACACCACGCCTATTTCTATAGACTCCCTGGATGAAAGTACGTTTAACATTCTCGTTGTCTTCGATTTATCTTCATATCAATCACGCAAAAACCCCTTTGCAGCGATTACAGCCTATATACATGCTTTCGACGAAGGTCGGAAAGAAACGAGGCTTTATGTAAAAGTAAACTCTTCACAATACGAATCTGAACAACTCGCGGTGTTGATGCAATACATTAATCAACTCCACCGTGATGACATTACGGTAATAGATGCAACCTTTTCCCGTGAAGAACTATTTTATTTTTACTCCCGGATGGATGTGCTTTTGCATTTGCATCGTTCAGAAGGGTTCGGAAGGAACATCGCAGAGTTCATGAAATTGGGCAAAGCGGTGATCTGCACAGGCTTTTCCGGGAATATGGACTATTGCAACACATCTAACAGCCTGCTTGTGGGTTACGATACGGTTGCTGTTGGCGCGGATGAGTATTTATTTGCTGAAGGTCAATGTTGGGCAGAACCTCACGTGGATGAAGCCTCCAATCATTTAAAAACACTGTTTCTTCATCGGGAGAAAATAATGGAGTACGGACTAAGTGCCAAGAAAAAGATTGACAATCTTTACACCCTGGAGAATGCAACATTGCATTTTAAGAACGGCTTGATGGAGGCCTTATCGTGACTGTTTCCCTGATCATCCCCGTATATAACCGCGGAAATCTTCTCTTGGAGTTATTTGATTCTCTCAAAAAAAATAATGCGGCATTCCATGTGATCGTCGTGGACGACTGTTCGACGGATCCAAGGATTGAAGAAATCCGCAGCAGAACACCTTCCCTATTTCCTGACACCTTCACCGTGCAGTGGGTACGAAATGACAAAAATCTCGGAATAGCAAGAAGTACCAATCGTGGCATCGAGCTCGTGAAAACAGATTATTTTGCATTGGTGGATTGCGATGATTATTTAATCCCGAATGCAGTCGACATACTGTTGGAAGCCTTAGCCTCCGCTGGGGATGTGGATTTTGGCTTTACCGACAGAACCAATTACTTAGAATCCAGCCGAACCTGCGAACGTATGCGATTTGGGAATCAGCGATTTTTGAAAACGTTCCCTCTGAAAGAAGCACTGCTATTCGATATGGTCGCATCGCATTTAAAGTTTTACAAAACGGAATTAATTAGAAGCATGGGGGGTTTTGACGCAAACGTTGATACGGTTATTGATTATGAAATGGCGATGCGCCTTGCATGGGGAAATTACAAACACTTATATATAGATAGCCCTCTCTACGTTCATCGTATACATGCGGGACAAACAACTGAGAGCAAATGGCTTTTGCAGACATCACAGGCAAATATCGTACGCCACAGATATTTGCAAAAATGCATTACTGCCCCCCAACACCGGACGGCATATGATGACGACGGGCAGTTCAGAGAATGCTTTGCAGCCAATCAAACCGAAGTGTCGAGCATCTATTTTGCCATTGCAAATGGAATGCTGCATAAATTCTCGCTTTTCTCCGCATTAATGGATTTTTCACGATCCCAAAAAACGCTCGATGCTGTTTTATTTGTTCCCAACGCACATCTTCCGAAAGATGACTTACTGTGGCTTTACAAGAAGAGTGAAGGAAATTTGTCTCTGGGAATGCGAGCGGAGTTCAATGTGCATATTGGCTGGTTCTGTTTTTACTTAGGGTTCTTTAGAAAAATATATGTGACTAGCCCTATTGAATGTTTTGTATTTAAATCGGCATCCTACGATGCCACGATGGTAGAACTGGTGGATAAAAATGCGTGATCACTTCGATGGTTCATTAAATGCATCTTCAACCTTTGCAGCAGATTTTTTTCTGCTTGATTTTCTTAATAATCAGATGAAAATCAAACAGTTGTGGAATCCTCCGGATTTCCTTCGAGTTTCCAGGCACTACCCAGACATTTCTCCCCACCCATTATTCAATCCAGCTTTTATGCGTCAGCGTCTAGGCGATGATTGGCTAAATAAATATATCTTTGATCAAAGCGAGGAACGTCCACTTCCCCCTAATGAAATCACTTCCTTCGGATTTCTTGCATCACAGCTTTATACGGATGTTCCCATATGGCGGGCCCCCTTCGTTCACAAGGATACATCGGCCTGCGTTGACTTTAATCTCGAGTTGTATTCACAGTTATGCTCCTTACACCGAATCTCTCCGTGGCACGGATTTTTTGCTGATTACTGCTTAAGATCTAACTACAAAATTCTTCCGCATAGTTCTTATCCCTCTTTATTTTCCTGATTAAGACTGTTGCATGATTCCGTTCTCGAGTCCCATTCCAGACTCTTGGAATGCACAACCCAATAAATTGGAAGGTTCTTGAGTATCCAAATTTTTCGAAGACTTAAAGCCGCATTCCTCTACAAAAATCCTCCCCCTTGAAAAAACTTAGAAACATCGAGTATCTGGACACATCTAATAACCTACTTGTAAGTGATGATTTAGATCGTGAAAAATTCAACATCGTGTTTGAAGAACGGTTTGATAGAACCCCACCATGACTATTTCCCTAATCATCCCCGTATATAATCGCGGGAATCTTCTCTTGGAGTTATTTGATTCTCTCAAGAAAAATGATGCGGCATTTCACGTGATCGTCGTGGACGATTGTTCGACGGATCCCAAAATTGAAGCAATCCGCAGCAAAATACCTTCTTTATTTCCTGAGGCCATCAGCGTCCAATGGGTACGAAATGATAAAAATCTTGGAATAGCAAAAAGCACCAACCGTGGCATCGAACTCGTAAAAACAGATTACTTTGCATTGGTGGATTGCGACGATTATTTGCTCCCGAATGCAGTAGACGTAGTCATAGAAGCCCTTAATGCTGCCCGGGATGTGGACTTTGGTTTCACGGACAGAATCAATTACTTAGAATCCGAAGGGATCTATAACCATATGCACTCCTCGAATCAGCAATTTTTGGAAACATCCTCTTTAAAAGAAGCACTCCTATTCGATACGGTCGCCTCACATTTAAAGTTTTACAAAACGGAAATAATCAAAAGCATGGGCGGTTTTGACGCGAGCCTTGATACGATTATTGATTATGAAATGGCGACGCGCCTCGCTTGGGGAAATTACAAGCATTTGCATATACGCAAGCCCCTCTACGTTCATCGTGTGCATGCAGGGCAAGTCAGCAAAAGAAAATGGCTTTTGCAAACCTCACAGGCAAATATCGTGCGTCATAAATATCTACAGAAATATATCGCGGTTTCACAACACCCGGCAGCAGACGATAGCGATGAACTCTTTAAAAAATGCTTTTTCTCCGCTAAAACCGAAGCGTCAAATCTATATTTTGCGCTTGTGAATGAAACGCTCCATGCCTTCAAGCTTTTCTCCGAATTAATGGATTTTTCACGATCCCAAAAAACCCTGACTGCAGTTTTATTCATTCCAAACTCCCCTCTTCCGAAAGAGGATTTATTGTGGCTCTATAAAAAAACGGGAGGCAATTTGTCCCTGGGAAAGCAAGCAAAGTTCAATGCGCATCTTCGCTGGTTCTGTCTTTATTCGGGGTTCTTCAGAAAAATATACGTGAACAATCCCGCAGAATGTCTCGTATTTCAATCGGCGTCCCACAATGCCACGACAGTAGAACTGGCGGATGAAAACGCCTAATCATTTCGATAATTGATTGCCACGCCGAAAACCAACAACCTTCCTCGTAAAATGATTCAAAGGCTCTTCCACTCCTTTAAACACCAGATAAGAAATGAGAATAGAAGCTAGAAACGCTATAAAAATATTTTCTACGGAATTACTGATAAAAAGTGAAATGAATATCCTCAGGGGCTCGTGAAGGAGATAGAGCGAAAAAGATATTTTCCCCAAGAAGTTCAAAAGACTTAATTGAATTTCATATTTTTTAAAAAGAGCAAAGAGGCCCAAGGCCAAAAGATCCGAGACAATAAAGGAATGGGGATAGTCTTCGTAACCCCAAAATTGGCTGTATGAAAGAAAAGAACAGACAAAGACAATCAAAACAATATGGAAAAAAAGCATCAGGTACTTTTCCAACTTACTCGAGCTCAAGACCCAAAAGGCCGAAAGGAAAATGGAAGACAGTCCAATGGGCAGGGCCGAAGGAGCTTTTTTGTCGAAATAAAATCGAATAATCGAGCAGGCTAATGAAAGGAAAACAAAGAAAACCCAGGATCGAAAAATATTTTTTTTGTGAATCCCGCCCATCAAAATAAAAAAAGCCAAAAGAAGATAAAAAACCCATTCAATTTGTAAAGTCCAACAAACTGGATTGAGATCTGGGAAGCCGAGAAACCTTTGGAACATCGTAAGGTTTGCCAACATTTCATGGATTGATGGCGTGCCAATCATGAAAAAAAGGATCAGCGCGACCCAGTAGGCCGGATAGAGCCTTCCGATTCGAAGGAGAATGAAATCCAGAGAGGAAAGACGCCTGGGAGGCATAAGGCTTTTTGTAACAATGAAGCCGCTAATCAAGAAGAAAAGCACAACGCCAAAATTCCCGAAATTAAAGATGAAAGTCCCTACAGGCAAATAATGTTGAATCACCACGCACAAGCAGGCCAGGCCTCGCAAAGATTCAATCCAGGATATTTTGGATTTCTGATTAAAATGAGGATCTACCTTCATCCTTTTCTCGAGCAAAAATCATAATTCTCCCGGAGCGCTGACACGGTATTTCGCCACAAAAATTTTTCTGCTTGAAAAGACGAATTCTTTTTTAAATTCGCCGTCAAAAACATTCGCTCCAAAGCAGCTCTCAAATCCTCCACCGAAAAGGGATTCACATACTCCGCCGCGTCTCCAAAATATTCCTGACAAGATCCCTCAGAAGTGACCAACAAACGCGCCCCCTGAGCCGCCGCCTCCAAGGCCGCTAAGCCTGGAGTTTCCAGCGTACTGGGCAAACAAAAAAACTCAGAGGCCCGATACGCCGACAATAAAATTTCATTGTGAGGCATGGGTCCTAAATAACGTACCTGCTCTCCCCCCTCGGCCAAAACCTGTTCGGCATAGCGTGGATCTCGCTGATGCCCAATCAGAACGAGCTTGTGTTCCGGAAAGGCCTTCATCGCACGGACCAAATTCAGTTGATTTTTACGGGGCTCGATATTGCCCACATTTAAAACAAAGCGTTCCGGAATATGAAAAGTCTCTCGAAAAAGATTGGGATTCACGGTTTGAAGAAAAAATTCATCGATACCGTTATACACCACTGAAAACTTCTCTCGAGGCAAAGAAAGCACCTGGGATAAGGTGTCACTTTCAAGCTCAGAGTTTGTGATGATGCGATCGGCCAAACTCAATTGAGCTCGAATTTCATCCATCGCATAAAGATGAGTGGTTTCCGGGGTGATCCATAAGGTTGAAGTAATCACCAAAGGCAGGCCCAATTGTTTGATGAAATTGCAAAGATGAAACGAGCCTCCAATACAGGAAAAAAAGTGAACGACATCATGTTCTAAAAATCGAGGATTCCAGGGATCAAATAAAGTCACGTCCACCCCTTGGGCTTTAAGGTGCTTGTAGTAAGCCAGGAGCTGAATCTCTCCTCCTCCGGGGGTATGAAAAGCCATGGGATAGGTTGCAAACAGAACTTTCATTTCGATTCTTCCTCCAAAATGGATTGATCCCTGATCAGCGCGAGCATTTTATTCATTCGAAGCTCCCAGGTGTTCTCTCCCACGGCAGACCGCGCTTCTTTTTCATTCAGTCTGCCCCGATCCAATTGCGCTTGAATGGCGGCAGAAAAGGATGAGGCATCTTGGCCTAGGAGCAGATAAGGATGTGAGTGTTTTGTGAAATCTAAAGCTGTCGAAACAAGGGGCAAGCCTGCGGCCAAGTATTCATAAAATTTCATCGGAAACATGGAACGGGTGTAATCATTCAAGAGCGTCGGCAAGAGCCCTACATCCATACCTCGCAAATAATCTGGCAAAGCTTCATAAGGACGATGCCCTAAGGAATGAACATTCGAGAGGTCTTTGAGCTTTTTCAGCAAGGGAGAACTCTGGCCTTCTCGTTCCTCCCCAATCAACACTAATTGCCATTCTGGATGAGCAGAAGCCAGTTCCAAAAGTAGGGAAAAATCCACTTTGAAGTCCGATAAAGCTCCGTGATAAAGCAGACGCGGGAAGGGAATATTTTCAAGCTCTTGGGGAATCTTTCCCGGATGCAAGGCCTGACTAAAATGTTCAAAGTCGACAACATTCGGGTAGTAATACGTTCGAGGATTCTGCCGACGGCATTTTTCCTCTAAGGCAGGAGCCGTTGTAAAAACAAAATCACAGTTCTGTAAAAAACGAGACTCCTCGGCCAAAAAGGCAGCAGCGTCAATTCCTGGAACCGCAGAAAGATCATCCACACAGTGATACACAAAAGGCCCGTGAGCGAGCCCTTCCATCGATTCCAAAATGTAAGGGTGATAAGCCCAAATTAAGGGCTTCACAACATGATGCTTTTTCAAAAAACGTTTCAGGGAAATTCGGAGCAAACCCTGATTCAGCCATCGAATCAAAGCAGATCCATGAAACATCGGGATCATAAGGGGAGAAAGGACCCACAAATCTTTCTCCACTTGAACAGGGCCCAGCACTAAAGATCTCAAACCCTTTTTAAAACGGCGAATCAAGCGGCCCCAGTCTCGACCACTTTGAAAAGACGGAGCCCTCAAACCCGGGCTTTCAACATATAAAACTCTCCAACCCTGATCGACTAATACCTTCGCTGTGTGCTGTTTATTGGTCCAACAGGGAGCATCCCAATCGGCTGTGGAAAAAATCACACAATCTTGTTTATCCATGAAACTCTTCCATTGCTTGGCCACAAAGTTTTTGGGCAATTCGCTTTGAAGCAAACCCATCCCCGTAGGGATTGGCCTTCTTTTTTAAAGCCTCTCCTGCGCTGGGATTTTCCAGCCAAGCGATAATCGCTTTTTCAATGTCTTTGGGATCTTGTCCCGCTAAAGTCGCCAGCCCAGCCTCAACCCCTTCGAAACGTTCGGTATGATTGCGCATCACCACTACGGGAACTCCGAAACTGGGGGCTTCTTCCTGCAATCCTCCTGAATCCGTCACCAGCAAAACTGCCCGTGAAATCAGAGCCAAATTGCTTAAATAATCGAGCGGCTCGAGCAAACTCAAGTTTTTCAAACCCTGAAGAATTCGATGAACGGGTTCTTGGACTTGAGGATTTAAGTGCACGGGAAAAACCCAGTGATATTCCGGATATCGCTCACAAAGCCTTCTGAGAGACTGACAGATTCCCTCTAAGACTCCTCCGAAATTTTCTCTTCGATGACAAGTGACCAGGATAAGAGGCCCTTCGTGCGCACTGATGCTTGCAGCTCGTTTCTCCCTAAACCCAGGAAGCTGTTTAGCGATGAGAATCGCATCTACTACGGTGTTTCCAACAACACAAATTTGTTTTGCATCAATTCCCTCTCTTAGCAAGGCCTCCCGAGCTCTTTGTGTGGGAGCAAAATGGAGATGAGCAATTCTCGCCAAGAGGCTTCGATTCGCTTCTTCCGGAAAAGGACTGTTTAAATCCCCCGTTCTCAGCCCCGCTTCGACATGAGCAATTTTTATGCCTCGGTGAAAGGCGGCCAGAGCCCCACAAAATGCCGTGGTCGTATCGCCTTGAACCAAGACCCAATCCGGACGAAGGCTTTCCATCACTTGATCCAGGGCCAACAGTAATTTGGAACTTAAGGCATTCAAAGATTGCCCCGAGCTCATGACTTCCAAACTCAAGTCTGGAACCAGAGCAAAAACGTCCAAAGCTTGCTGCAGCATTTCTCGGTGTTGTCCGGTGGAACACAGCAGAGTTTCCACCCCCGCTTCCCGCAGAGCATGGATCACTGGCGCCATCTTAATCACTTCGGGTCGAGTCCCCAGCAGAACCAAAATTTTCATGTCCTGACCTTGCCTTGTTGTGCTTCAAAAACCTGTCCTTGATATTCCAGGGCCAGAGAAAAACGCCCCTCTGAAATTTCGGGGAGTTCGACATAAAAACACCCATCCTTCTCGTTAATTTCACAGGCTGATTTCATCTTGAGAAAATCCATCGCTTGATTCTCAGACAAAAAAATCGATTTCGGAGCCCTCGCTCGAATGTGATCCAGCAGTGAACGATGCGCTTGAACCCTCTGTGCTTCATCTTTCCAACCATATTGATAGCGCTCTGAAAAAGGATGATCTAAATAGCCAAATAGGGTTCGAGTTTCAAAAGCTCGATCAAAAGCAGCCTTATAGATTCGAAGAGGATCTCCTTCGGCTAAGAGACATTCTCCGTGCAGCATACATTGCTGACTGTGTCCGATAAAACCTTGGGGAAGATTAAAGAGCACTCCCCCTCGAGCCAATAAAAATTCAGGATCATTTCGAATAATTCCCCCAATGCAGCCCTCATATCCCAAGTCCGCAAGGGCTTTTAAGGCGTAATCCGGACTTTGATGAAAAGGAGAAACTGCATATCGGGGCCGAATGCCCGTAACCGCTTCGATTCGATCTGCCGATTCTTTTCCCTCTCGCAAAGCCGCCTCATAAGACCCTCCCCAATTCGGCGCGTGCGTTGCGGTATGAGACAAAATACTCTCTCCCGCTATTTGCATCTCTTTCAAGATGAGGTGATTTCGGGGATGGATCAAATTGGCCGTATGCACAGCCAGGGAAAAAGGAATTTTTTCTTCTTGATACAGCCGCCAAAGCGGCCGGGCAGATTCCACATCCTCATCACAATCCAAACGCATCGTGACGGCAGCCTCATAGCCCCAAGGAATCTCTTGCAAAACCGGCTGACAGGGAAGTTTCCCTGAACCCAAAGAAGACAAAAAATATTCGATCAAACGCCATTCATAAGAATCTATCGGACCCACCGAACGATTAAACCAAAGCGTAGCGGAAAAGGTTTCTTCAAAAATCGCCACATAGCTAGCGCAATCCTCTTCGCCCATGCAAATCGAGGCTAAAACAGTTTCTTCCGGAGCCTTTGCCGACAGGGAAACTCCCCACGATCCTTCCGATTTGACCGCTCCATAGCCCAAATTATTCCATTCATCCATAAAATCAAAACGTTCCAAAGGCCTAGACCAATCATTCATTTTCAAAGCTTTGAAAGGACGATATTCAATCCTCGCCAAACTTTCGGCATAAGCCTGCGAAGGAGCCGGGAGACTTCGACTCGCTGCTTCAAAATGCGTAGGCCACCTGAACTCCTGAATGTTGAAATGCCGCATCAAAAGGGGAGGAAGCTTTCCCAGAAGAATGAGTTTTCTGGCCTGTTTTTCTTTCCAATCTAGTAAGTTCTGAGCGATTGCCTCAGTCGGATGAATCACCACCAAAAGAGAGGCATCCATCATCCCTTCTTTCCAGGTTTCGCCTTCAATTTCTCGAACTTGGCTGGAACTTACTGAACGTTTCAAAGCGGCTGAAACTAAACTCCTCTCAAGGCGAAAAGCAGAACTGGAAAAAACAAAAATCATGGATTCACCACATGACGAAATTTCGCTCGATGGCCCACACGAACAAAGTCATTATGCCCAACAAACTCTATCTTAAAGGCCCCTGGCCAATAGCCTTCTACTTTCAAGCGAATTGCTTCAGGGTTGACTCCAGGCAAAGGAATAATTCTCATCGTGGGAGGTTCAGAACGAAGGTCAATTTGAAATTCTTCAATCCCACCCACTCGATGATCCAAGATATCCATAATATGGTGCGTCGGATAAGGGATACCCTTAATCGGCACAAGATCATGAATTCGCCCAAGCACCTCCCTTAGATAAAAGCCTTCTGAACTTTCAATCACTTTTGCGCGATCTCCCGTCGCATATCGAATCAGAGGCATCAAACGATTCCGAAACCCCGTTAATACCAATTCGTTTCCGCCCTCTTCTGTGGGACGACTCTCCGGCCAGACCTCGGAATCCAAAACCTGTAACTCCTCTCGACCCCATTCATAGGCCACTACCCCAAATTCAGCTAATCCATAGCGATCAATGACACGACAACGCAAAACCCGGGCAATTTTTTCTCGCATATAAGGCTGTAAAAGTTCCCCACTGGACTCAAAAATTTGAAAGGCTTTCCCGGAACCGTACTTGCATTCGACATAACAAGCCAAAGCGTAGAGCGTTGAAGGGTGACCGTGAGCCAGAAAAGGCTTACGTCGACAAAGGGTCTTCCACATAGCCTCCAGGCCTTGATCATCCAGGGCCCCAAAAAAAATATTACTTCGATTCATTGCAAAACATTTAAAGTCCTCAGAGCTCGGCCAGAGAGGAAGGGTTTCTCCCGGAAACTGACAGGCAAAATGGAGCTCTGAGTGAGACTTCTTTTTACCGATTTTTTCACGGGTGTAGAGAATGACAGCAGCAGAATAATCCAGACTTTCTTGATCATAATAAATGACCGCAGACTGACCTGTTGATCCCCCCGTTTTTCGAACATGATGTCGCACATTTGATAGGGAAGCGGACAAAAGACGTTCCCCCTGCTCTGCGATAATTTTCTTATCGAGGTAAGGTAATACTTCTAAGTAACGGGGATCCCGCAGAACTTTTTCTGGCTCAAACGATAATTGCTTAAAAAGATCTCGATAGTAAGGAACCTCCGCTTGAGCAAAACGCAAAGTTTCAAAGAGGGATTGTTTGGCCCTTTCGACTCGTTCCTTAAAGCTTAAAAGATAATGTTGACGCAATTCCTGAAGCTTGGGCCTGATCTGTCTTTTTTCATGTTTCTCAGCCAGGGGATAAGCAACATAGGCGCTGAGGATGCCTTTCAAAAAACGCAAAGGCGGGCGAGCAAAAAGGGCTTCACCACAACGCAGCAGGGGATGATCAGATCGAATCATTCAGTTGACTCCACAGACATGCAAACAACGATCCTAGAATAATAAAAAGAAAGGAAGTATTTTCTGTCCAAAAATGGCTAATCACAAGAAGTCAGTTCCAACCCTTGTGGCTGAACAATTTATAATTCAGAATGTCAGAATCAGCGAGGCGAGGTTTTCAGTGGGCACAGATCAGGCCCTTTGGTAGCGTCTCTTCCACTTACACAAGGGTCCACATGAAAAAAGTAGCTGTCATTATTCCCGCTTATAACGAAGCTTTAACGATCAGGAAAGTCATTCTTGATTTTTGGTCATTCCCAAATAAAGCTGCTTTTGATTATCGCCTGTATGTCATCGACAACAATTCTTCCGATTCTACGAATCAAATCGCTAAACAAACTTTCCAAGAAAATAATATTCCTGGTGAGGTGATTTTTGTTAAGCGCCAAGGGAAAGCGAATGCCATAAAAGTGGCTTTTAGAAAAATAGACGCAGATGCTTATATCATGATTGACGCTGATAGCACGTACTGGGCAGAGGACATTGAAAAATTCATCGATCCCATTCTCAATCAGGATATCGACATGGTTATTGGTGACCGCATATCCACTGGGCATTACGATAAAGAAAACAAACGCGCATTCCATGAAACCGGAAATGCTTTAGTGAAATACATGATCAACTCCATTTTCGACTCTTCGCTTAAGGACATCATGACAGGCTATCGCGGCCTTAGCCGACGTTTAGTTAAAAACTATCCTATTTTGTGCGAAGGATTTGAGTTAGAGACCGATATAAGCATTTTCTGCCTGGAACATAAATTAAACGTCCTTGAAGTACCGATTAAATACACTGATCGTCCCAAGGGTAGTTTTTCTAAATTGAATACTTATAGGGACGGGCTCAAGGTTATTTTTACCATCCTCAACTTATTTAGAACTTATAGACCCTTACAGTTTTTTAGCTTTATCGGACTTAGCTTACTTAGCTTCGGACTTATCGCCGGTGCATTTCCAATTCTTAACTACATCCAAACTCGGTATGTTACTCAAATACCCATGGCGATTTTGGCAGTTGGATTCATCATCACCTCCGTCTTATCATTCTCCATCGGTTTAATTCTCAGTACTGTTCGTCGATATCAAAACATCAACTTTGAAGTAAAAATGTTAAATTTCCCTTCCAGCGGAGACTGAATCATGTACTTAAGAAAATTAAAGCTGTCCTACCTCTTCTACGCTATTTTAGGCTCGTATTATTTGCTGGCGATAATCTATCTTCGTCCAGGTTTTTTTCTTGGGGATTCAGCGTTCGAGTATCACGAATCCCTGACACACGCATATTACGACTGGCACCCCCCCATGATGAATCTCTGGTGGTCCTTATTTCATAACAACGCTTCCGCGCCTTTTATTGCACATCTCTCACTCTTTTGCTTAGGCGTTTATTTTTTTGTTAGCACCTTTTTAAAAGACCAACAGCCTGTTAGAGCAACGATTATCTTCTTCATCTTAATGAACCCTGTAACATCGTTTAGTCTATTTAACGTACTAAAAGATACAGGAATGCTCGCGTCCTTAGTTTTCCTCACCGCGATCTTATACAAATACTATCGTGGTCAGTTAAGTTTTCGCCTTGCTATCAGTCTAACAATACCTCTTTTTATTTATGCCTTTTGCATACGACAAAATGCCGTCTTTGCGGTTTTCCCCTTACTAATTTTCATTTCTTTGCATCATCATGACCGGCTCTCTTTCGTCGAAATTACCAGAGCTTGTATCTATGCTTTTTTAGGCTGTATTTTTTTAGCTTCCATTGACTATGTTATCACGTACAAAATTTATCGTGCGGGGGAGTCTTATCCTCAAGTAATTACTATGAAATACGATCTTTCAGCCATCGAATGCTATTCCCATCACGAATATAAAATTCCCAATTCTGTTTTCGCAGAACCTGAAAAAGAAAAAGAAAACAGGCAACGTTTATGCCAACGACTTACCGTCAAGCAATCAGATCCTCTTTTTTGGTGGTCACCAGAAAATAGAGAGCCTTTATTCACAGGTGGAGTAATAAGCCCTTCACAATACCAAATAATTAAAGCTAACTGGATTCAGGCCGTGCCTGCACATTTTTATTTGTACTTAAAATTTAGAGCCAAAGTTTTTTGGTACAGCCTACTAGGACATACGAACTGGTATTTAGGCCCTCCCTCAACAACGGACTATGGCCTTCAGCTATCAATTGCTAAACCCGCCGCCTATCCCATGTTAAATCAAATCTACCTGAGCTTATGCGGAAAATTTCAACATGCTATTGGGCTTGTTACTTTAATACTCAATCTCACTTTTCTGACATATTGCCTCATAAGAGCCCCTGGTCATTTTAAAACTTACCTTCTTCTCTCGGGATTGTTTTATGAATTAATGTGGCTTTTTCTTTTACCCGTGCCTGACTCGCGTTATTTTTGGTGGTTTTATTTAGCAACCTTTATGGCTATCCCTATCCCGACAAGAAAATAGGACTATCTATGAAGAAAGCTTTTGAGTCATGGTTTTTGAAACAAATCCTTCGATATTCTTTTTAAATTCAGACAAGGAAAAACGCTCTGCACTTTCACGGCAATATTCCGGTTTAAAATCGGAAGTTCGCTCTTCAAACTTTTTCACAGCCTCAGTCAAGGATTCTGCTGTTTGCGACTTAAATAAAATCCCCGAAGGACGATCACTTTGGCCCAAATCACGAACCGTCTCACACGCTCCGCCTTTTCCATAGGCAATCACCGGAGTTCCACAGGCTTGAGCTTCGACTAAAAGACGACCAAAATCTTCCTCCGCCGCAAACACAAAGGCCCGAGCCCGCTGCAAACAATCGACTAACTTGGCTTCTGCTTGATGCCCGAGAAATAGAATGTTCGGACCTGCCACTTTCTGAATTTTGGAAAAATCCGGCCCCTCTCCAATCACGACTAATTTTCGATTCGGTAAATATTGGGAAAAAGCCTGCACAATGAGATCGAGTCGCTTATAGGGCACCATCCGAGAAGCGGTAAGATAAAAATCCTCTTTATCTTTTCTCAAGCTAAATAAATCCAAATCAATTCCGTTATAAAGCGTCGTCGATTCACGTCGATAAAACTTCCAAATTCGTCGACCGATAAAATCTGAATTACTGAGAAAATGATCGACCCTGTGTGAACTCTCGACATCCCAGGCTCTTAAGCGATGGAGTAAATAACGAACCACCCAACTTTTAAGCCCAGACACTAAACCAGACTCTTGCAAATACTGCGCTTGCAGATCCCAGGCATATCGCATGGGTGAGTGGACATAGCAGATATGAATTTGATCCGGACCCGTAATCACCCCTTTGGCCACGGCATGAGAACTTGAAATGATCAGATCGTAAGCCGACAAGTCCAACTGCTCGATAGCCAAGGACATCAAGGGTAAATAATTTCGATACCGA
>Ga0206795_1053_pt1 | contig 23638 bp, 27 predicted proteins | sample Alteio_BWOrgCont_71_FD_152872 | JGI IMG/M metagenome (GOLD analysis project Ga0206795, IMG submission 152872) | Enriched cells from forest soil in Barre Woods Harvard Forest LTER site, Petersham, Massachusetts, United States -... | ecosystem: Environmental > Terrestrial > Soil > Temperate forest >... | reverse complement strand
TTCTGGCTTTCAATCGAGCCATGAAGGCGGCTGTCGGGCATCAAGTTCAGCTCACAGGAGTGTTTAAAACCTTAAGCACGGGGAGCGAAGTTTTCAAGGTGGATTTCGATGGCACTCAGATCCTCGGAGATTAAGAAAAGAATGTAAAGTGGTCCTGATCTTTGAAAGCGCCTACATATCGGCGTTTTCATCGTCCGACGGGAGTTCACCCGTTTGAGTGTTCGTGTCCATGGGCAAAATATTTTCTGTCATATAAGGACAATCAATTTTATAAGCGCGACAACAATGGCTGTAACTTCAGTGCACTCTACACAAGCCATAATTAGTAAATAAAATTACACTGTCCGCCTTTGCAGTAAATCTCCGCCACGACGTAGGAAGCATAGTGCTCCATATCCACAACGGATCCTTTATAGTCCGAAATCAAATCTTTAAGTTCTTGGTGGTGCGCCTTGGCGATCTCCACTTGCTGGCCATTGACCGTGGCTTTGCAGCTGTCTGTTTTATTTCTGTCGTCTTCTTCGCAGTCTACGTTCGTCACGCGAAGATCTGTGGCTCCAAGACCTTTCAAAAGTGCAGTAATCCGGCTCACTTCTGATGGCTCGATGGTTGAACCAACGGCCGATTTGGGCTGCACATCAACGTTTGTGACTTCCAATAAGTGGCCGTCAAGTCGTTTTCCAAATTCGATCATGGCACGAAACTGGAGCTCATCAAGCTCAATACGGTAATAACGGCCATTTTCATAAATTCTCCTTTAGGGCGAGCGAAGATTTAGTAGAGAACGCTCCCCAATTTTTTGTAGATGTATCATTCAAGGGTCCAATGAGCAAGCCGAATGCCAAGTTCAAATCCCACTGTGAAGGTCTAATCAGTAACTGAGAGCCGATGATTGCCAGTGGTGACGGATTATGCCGCGCGGATTTATCGCACTATAAAATCGCTGAACAACTCGACATTGAACACATCATCGCCAGTCCGCTCGTATGTCTCATTCTGAGATACAAAATTCCCCTCTGAAATCCGCTGCATAAATCACACGTCATAAATTTACCTTCGCACGAGAATTGCAAATTAAAGCTCGGGGTGTGGGGGAAAATGAAAAATGAAAATGGCCAGATTTTTAAATTACTTTCTACAATTCTATTAGTCATAACTGTCGCGGGCTGCGCCAAAAGCCTTCAATCGGCGACGAATGCAAATTTAAGCTCCACTGGGCGCTCAATTTCTCCACAAGCAACGAGTCGCTTAATGATCAAGTCGGACTCGGGAGATCAGATTATCGATGCCAACGGCACGGTATGGACTGTCGTGGGCGGCATCTCCTACGAAAACGGAGTCTCTGATAACGGGGGCAACATCACTGATCTGGTTTACGTGAACGACATCATTTATGCGAACACTTCTTCTTCTGGTTGGTGGACGCACGTGAGTGGCAATTGGCAATATATAGGTGGTCAGTCACCAGGCGAGACCGCAATTCCTCCGGCCAATCAAATCATCGACGCCAACGGCACTCTTTGGACAGTTACTAATGGCAATTCCTATCAAAATGGGGTTGCTGACGGCGGAGGCGATATCGCGGAGTTGCTTTATTGGGACGACGGGAAGATGTACGCAAAAACCAACTCTTCGGGTTGGTACATATATTGGTTTGGCTGGCAACAGACGTCAGATCCGACGGGCGGGGCATCTTCAGCTTCGCCAGCGCCCAGTCCTCAACCCACATCGACAGCTGGCACTTCAATTCCTCCGGCAAGTCAGATCGTCGATGCCTCTGGAACTGTGTGGACAGTTACCAATGGCAATTCCTATCAAAACGGAGTAGCTGACGGCGGAGGCGATATCGCGGAGCTGCTTTATTGGAGCGACGGGAAGATGTACGCAAAAACCAACTCTTCGGGTTGGTACATATATTGGTATGGCTGGCATCAGACATCAGATCCGACGGGTGGGGCACCTTCAGCTTCGCCTTCGCCTGCCCCAGCCCCTGCCCCAGCGCCGTCGCCGAGCACAGCCGGCCCCAGGTATTCCGTTGGACCGCAGAATATCGGCTGTTCCGGCGTCACATTGAATCCGGGCGACAACATTCAAAACGCAGTGAATACATATGGACCGAACACGGTTTTCTGTTTGAACCCCGGAACCTACTATCAACAGCAGATTGCTCCACAAAACGGTGATCAATTCATCGGATTATTAGGCGCGGTTCTCGATGGACAAAATACCGCATGGAATGCGTTCGGGAGTTCGGCCAGCAATGTGGTCATCAAAAATCTCTATATCACCAATTATGCAAACGGTTTGCAATTCGGTTCGATCAATGCCGAGGGTTCGTATTGGTTGATTCAAAGCAATGAAATTTCCTATAGCAGTGGCGCGGGTGTTTCGGTCGACTACGGGACCGGAACTCAAGTGATCGCGAACTACATCCATCACCATAACCAAGAAGGTTATCACATGGCAGGCCCTTCGAATGTTCTCTTCGATTCGAATGAAATTGCCTACAACAACTATCTCCAGGCGATCGATTGGGGATGGGAAGCGGGTGGCGGCAAAGCCGCAGACTCGACGAATTTGGTTATGCAGTATAACTACTCGCACGACAACTGGGGACCGGGTTTGTGGACCGATATCGACAATATGAATACGACATACCAGTATAACCTTGTCGAAAATAACATGACCGGAATTCAGCACGAGATCAGCTACAATGCCTACATCGCTTACAACGTGACCTATCACAACGGACTCCCTGGATACTGCCCCGGCTGGTTGTGGTGCAGTGAGATCGAAATTTCCGCCTCGGGAGGCATCAACCAAGGTCAAATTGAAATCGTCGGCAACTCGGTGGCCTCAATCGCTGTCGGCAATAATTATGCGAATGGTGGCAATGGAATTAGCCTGATTCAACAAAACCGCGGATCGGGAGCTTACGGAGCTTGGATCACCCAAAACGTTTATGTTCATAACAACACGATTGATTTAAGTAGTGGTGGCGCCATGGGCATAGTCCAGGACGAAAATGACAACTCCATCTTCACCAGTCGAAACAACCTGTACGACTACAACACTTATATTTTGGGATCCAATGTTTATTCGTTCACCTATATGAACGGATGGTTAACGTTCTCAGGCTGGCAAAGTTATGGAATGGACGTACATAGCACGGCTTGGTAACTGCGCCTGATTGTGAGTCGAGTTTGTTCAGCATTTCCATGATCGAAGGGCTGGAAAGAGCTATTTGCCGGCAATCACGTTGATCTCGGTGAATGTTTTCGTGGCGAGCTACGCCTAAACCGTATGTGAGTTCGAATATTTCCATAAACGAAATGATTGTTTCATTTTCATTTCTTTTACGGCAGAAACTTTAAGCCTACATTGCACTTCATGAATACGACAATAATTAACAGATTTTCTCCGCTCAACCTGCTCAGTGGTAAACAACTTCAAAACCGAGTTGTCGTCCCACCGATGGCTTCTCAAACTGCAAACGAGGATGGATTCGTCACCGAAAAGACAATCGCGCATTATGAGAGGCTCACGCAAGCCAAGCCAGGGCTCCTGATAGTTGAATATACATTCGTTCACCTTTCCGGACGGAGTGAAAATTTTCAGCTTGGCGTTCAAAGCGATGCTCAAGTCAGTGGGCTGGCTCGGCTTGCGCGGAGGATTAAGAAGTCAGGTGCTCTTGCCGGCCTACAGATGACCCACGGTGGTGGTAAATCCGAACGAGGTTTAACTGGCGGGGTTTTAATGGGGCCGAGCGCAGTTTCAGTGCCGGTAAAAGATCGCCAATTAGAAAATCCAAATCCGATGGACAGCAACGACATTGAGTTATGGAAATCCGCATTTGTTGATGCCAGTGATCGAGCTATTGCAGCAGGATTCGACTTAATTGAGATTCACTCCGCGCACGGCTATGGCCTGAATCAATGGCTTTCGCCGCTTACAAATCGCCGAACTGATGGATATGGTGGTGGTCTCGTCAATCGGATGAAGCTTCTCCTTGAGATTGTCAGGGCGATACGGACTCGACATCCGCAGCTGTTAATTTCCGTTAGAATGCCGGGCCAGGATTTCATTGAGGGCGGTCTTGAGTTGAGTGACACCATTCTTATCGCGCAAGCGCTTGAGCGAGCTGGGGTGGATCTACTCCATGTATCTTCTGGAATTGGAGGATGGAGAAGGCCTTCGTCTAGAACAGGAGAGGGATATCTAGTTTCTGAAGCAACATCCATTCAAGCTTCTGTGCAAATTCCGGTCATCGGGGTCGGTGGCATTGAGAGTGGGGACTACATAGATGACGGACTACGGAAAAAGGATTTCAGTTTGGCTGCTGTTGGAAGGGCCATTTTGAAAGATCCTAAGAACTGGTACGATCGAAATATGGGTGAAGTTTGCATAAGCAGGAGATCCATGGCAATTTAAAAAAAAGATCACCCTTTTTTTCAATTTAAAATCAGCCGGTGAGGGCTGAAAAAAATAAAGGACAGAAAATGCAGATCAAAACTATCATTAAAATCTATTTATTCACGGTTTCTCTAGGTATCGCGGTGCCTGCGGTATCTCAAGCCGGATGCTTGGCCGACACCTGCTGCAATTCGAGTGGGACACATTGCGGATGTTGCAGTCACAGCCCCGACTTAAATGCATTCATTATAGATGATGAGGCGATGTTGTCCCAAGTTATTGGCGAAGAAGGCCAAGACGCTGATTTCGGAAGCTCCAATGCTTGTCCCAATCCATTGCCTGCCGGTACGACTTGTCAGACCTTGAAAAGTTCTGGGAAAATGTGTTTTTGGAAAGATGATGCCGGCCAAGGACACGCCTGTATATTGAATTGAGCGTTGCTGTGTACGTCGGTCCAAACCTCAGAATAAACAGCCAGTTCCTAAAAAAGATCTTACGGGTTGAATACGCCCGAAGTGTCATTGCCAACGGCTTGCCAACTGGAAGCCGTTTGGTACCAATTGTTGTTGGACCACCAAATAAAGGCATAGCTGTTTAACGACAGGCCATTGTAGATATTATTTTTAAAAACATTATTATCTGCCGGAGTGAAAAGACTATAGTCGCCATCGTCAGTGTAGATGCCGGCCGCGATCTGACTTGCCGCTGTTATTGTAATCACATTGTCATGAACGTAAAGGTTTGTGACCTCATAAGGTTGTCCAGTAATACCGCTATTTCCACGAGACTGTTGAGCAGCATCGATCCCGTTAAAGTTTCCGCTGACGATATTATTGTAAATCGTGGCATGATCAGTTGCCGCAATACCTATGCCTGCACCCCAGGCCCAACCACCGCCATTAGCTCCATTGTTCAAAACAATATTGTCGAAAATATTGCAGTAGTGACTGATTTCACAAAAAATTCCGGCGGCTTGGTTGTTGGCGATGTAATTGTTTTGAAATATGACGGGTGCAGAATTGCCTGAGCCGTCTAAGCCACAATCGACATCACACCAGAGACCATAGCCGGTGGAATCGTGGATATAATTTCCGAGCATGGTAGCATTGTAAACTTCACCAAACTTCACGCCACCACAGCCATTGCTGCAATCATAGCCGGCGTAGCCATTGTTGGCCATTTCGTTGTTCGCTACAAGGATAGAGCTTGCTCCGCCGCCTGTAATTCCCAGTGCACCGTTGTCGTGAATATAGTTACCTCGAGCAATACTGCCTGAGCCTTGGTTACCAATGACGATGCCAGCGGAGTGATTGTAGCGGAGTTCGTTGTTGAGCATGATCCATCCTGGTCCACCATATTGATGTCCGATGGCTCCGTACTGGGTAGGACCAGCAAACTTCTCAATAGTTAATCCTATAAATGTGACGTTTGAAGCTAAAGGGGCGTATTGCGTGATAAACGCAGAGATAGCCGTGCTAATCTCGACGGTATGTCCTGCGGGATTGTCATACATATACGCGATGCCGTTTTTTGTATCGAGGTACCATGTGCCGCTGACCAAGGCCGAAGCACTACTCACCAAAGTAAGAGGTACGTTATCAACAAAAAGATCTTGCGGCTCAGTACAAAGTGTTCCGCCGGCAGCACATGAACCTGAATTTATTCCCCATGTCTGGAGCGGAACATTCGTAGCTTGGTATGAACCGTTGCTATATGTAAATGATGTCAGAAGGGTGGATCCATTAATGACAGCTCCACAGGCTCCCATGAAAACATTGTTGCTTGCTGGATAGACCGGAAAGTTTGTAGTTCCTTGGCGGTATACTCCTGCATTGAGATAGAAAATAGTTCCAGCGGGATTGTTACTTACAGCGGCTTGAATGTCGGCTCCAGGGTTAAGGACTACGGCACCGGCTGGCACGGCAGGATTGGCGCAGGCTCTGGGCGCCACGGCTAATGTTTTGGCCGAGGTGCTGTTGGACATTCCCGAAGCTCCATTGGCAGTCACTGTGTAAGTATACGTGATCGAAGGCGCAAGATTGATATCTTTGAAGGTCGTTCCTGTAGCTGTACTTACGAGAATTCCATTTCGATAAATATTGTATCCGCTAATGCTTCCGGCAGCAGCCGTCCAGGAGAGATCGATCTCCGATGAGGACTCCGATGTGGCGCTGAGATTGCTCGGTGGGTTTGAGGGTGAAGGAGTCGGAGCAGGAGCAGGGGCAGGAGCAGGAGCAGGAGCAGGAGCAGGAGCAGGAGCAGGAGCAGGAGCAGGAGCAGGAGTGGGGGGCTGTGCGGGCTGGTTAGATGAGAGAGTTGACGAATCTACGTACGTGGCAGACTTAAACCCTTTCGAGCATCCGGCCACGAATAAAACGAATAAACATAGTACGTACGTCCCCAAGTGAGATTTCATAATGTGATCCCCCACTCCTTAGCAATGCAAGTACCATGCAAGCATCTCTAAAGCTCATGCTTATAACATATTGATTTAGTTATATATTGTTCGTATCGAATCGACTCGATTCAGGTTATGGTTGAGAATATCGACAATGACTAAATCGTATGCATTGAATTTACCTATCATGGATATTTCGATTACCAATTTCTAAAAATTAGCATCTTGCGGTAATAATTGCCCAACCCAAAGGGAGATCTAATGAAAACATTCGTAACAGGCCTATTTCTTCTAGTGTCGTCAGTTGCCTCTGCAGATACGAGTATAGCGGGCCTAATCACTCAAGATCCTAACAATTCTCAATACCAAATTCGGGAAAATAGTAACGATCAGACTTTTGTGGTCGATGTGAATCTCCACCCGGGATCCGTTTGTGGGCAAGTGCGTGCCTTCGAAGGAGCTATGCAACAGGCTCTAGGACATCAGGCTCAGCTCACTGGACAATTTAAAACCTTGAGCACAAATGAAGAAGTTTTCAGCGCTAACTCGGATGGGATTCAGATCCTTGAGAGTCAGAATGCGCTTCTGGCGGACAAATGTTCTGGTCTGGACGAAACAACCTGCGGTCAAACTCGGGGATGCGAATATTATTGGGTCCCGAAAACCTATTACGGTTACTGCCGCGCAGATTAATATAATTTTCGTTTGAGGTTCGTTTTTCCGCATTGTGCGCGGGCTCGCTGGCGCTATTTGGATTAACCTAACGAAGGCCCTTCGGGCCTTTGCGAAGAATGTCGTAAGTTAGCTTCAAAGCCAGTTTCTAAATCGCGAATCAAGTCTAACGGACCCTCAACTCCAATTGAGAGGCGAATTAAGCCGTCGGCAATTCCGTGGTGGAGGCGAACTTCACGGGGGATTGTGGCGTGTGACATGGTGGCAGGATGCTCAACCAAAGACTCGACTCCCCCGAGACTGATTGCACACTGAAAGAGTGCAAGTTTGCGAATAAACTCTTTGACCGTCACGAACGTTTCATCGATTTCGAAACTGATCATGGCGCCCGGGCCAGCCATTTGTTGTTTAGCCAGCTCATGCCCAGGGTGTGAGGGAAGTCCGACATAATAGACCTTTTTTACCTCGGGCCTGGTCGTGAGCCATTCCGCGATCTTTTGTGCCGAACGAACTTGGCGAGTGACACGCAAAATGAGAGTTTGAGTTCCGCGCAAAATCAACGAGCAGTCGGAAGGACTAGGAACCGCGCCCACGGCTTTTTGCATCAACCGAATTTTATCCGCAACCTGTTCATTGTCGGTAATCAAGGCCCCGCCGAGTACATCACAATGGCCGCTCAAATATTTGGTGGTCGACTGCATGACAACCGTCGCACCAAGGGTCAATGGTCTTTGCAGCATCGGAGTCGCTAGAGTATTGTCCACGGCGAACACGATTCCGCGCTCGCGCGCCACGCCCGCGATGAAACTAAGATCACAAATCTTAAGAAGAGGATTCGAGGGACTCTCTGTCCAAATCATTTTTGTGTTTGGGCGCAGGCTGTCGAGAATGACTTTGCGCGAAGTGAAATCTACAAAGCTCACTTCGACTCCAAATCCACCGAGAATGCTGGTCATCAACCGATAAGTGCCGCCATAGATATCATCACACGCGAGGATATGGTCGCCGGATTTCAGCGTCAGCAGTAGATTGGTAATGGCCGCACACCCGCTGGCAAAAGCGAAAGCATGTATGCCACTCTCAAGATCGGCGAGGACACCTTCAAGAGCGGTGCGTGTTGGATTACCGGCTCGCGAGTAGTGGTACCCCTTATGTTCACCGGGGGCCGCTTGTACGAACGTGCTCGAAAGAACTACAGGGGAGTGAAGGGCTCCCGTGAGGGGATCCGCTCCGCGCCGTCCGTGCACGCAAAGAGTTCCGAAAAGCTGAAAAAGTTTTTCTTCGTCAATCCAACTCAACGCGGTCGCCCCAGGTAGGAGGTCGGGAAATCATCATAAATTCGGCCGACCCAGGGCCTTGACTCGCATACCAGTGGGGCACTTCGGGAGCGATCTCTATTGTGTCTGTGGCTCTTAAGAGATATTTTTTTTGATCAACCCACATTTCAAGCGTTCCCTCGGTGATATAGAACAAATGCGAACATCGGAAGTGCTTATGATTTTTCTCACGCGTTCCGGGAGGCATTCGCCGCAACATGATACTCAGCTCAGGTGTATCTAAAAGGTGCCAACCATCGCAGTTCTGGCCCCATTTGTAATGTCGCGCGTCCTCTAATGACATTGGCAAATTCATTTTTCCAAGGCTACTATTGCCTGACTTTGTTAATCAATGAAAATTATAGAGTGAGAAAATGATGAAGACAGAGGATCTCATAAAAGATTTGAGCCGGTTTCCGCTACTAGAGGCTTTATTTGGTCGACGCTCGCGTCGCTTTGGGTTAGGGATGGAAATTCCCAGTGGACCATTACAGTATACTTCGCGACATGAAGCTGTCGATCTCACGCCGCTTGAACGAGCTGTGTTGCTAGTTTGTGGTTGTGGCGTGAGCGGATGGAACGCCGGACTTGAGCACACTGCGAGCGCAAATCCAAAAAGCGGCTGCAACTATGCGGTTCGCCACACCGGGCGCACGTTTGCCAGTGGAGCCGGTGCCTTGAGTGCCGAATTGATGGTCACCGATGATAGCGGAACATTCATTACGAAGTTTCGCGACATTCGACCGGACTCTTGGCGCCAATTTGAAAATGGTTTTGACGCCGAAAAGTTTTTGCAAATCGTGGGTGATCACAGCGTGAAATTGAGCGACGGTCGCGTTGTGATTCCCAACGAGCTTCCGCATGTTCCCTCACATAATCAATGGTCGGTTGGCAAATCGGGGACCACGCTCTTTGTGCCGGTCGTCGATATGACGGTTTACATGTTGAACCTGATTGGCATTTATCTCGGCATGGGATTTATTCCCTACGATACGACGCATGATCGTCCTTGCGGCGACCTTTTGCCACATGTTCGGTCGGGAACTCTAAATGAAGTGCGGCGTTTTCCTTTGTGCGAGATTGAACAGCACGTCCTCGCGTCTTGCGCCATTGAAGCCGGACAAATCTGCCACAATTTGGTTCTCACTCTTCAGGCTATGGGTTTGGGGGGCTGGATGTTCACTGGGCTGAATTCCTATAGTTTGCTCGGATCGAGTGCGGAACAAGGAATTCCCGGTTTTGGATTTCGTTTTCAAAGGGACGAGCGCTGGCCTTCGCCCAATCCGGTCGGGATTGATGGTCACTTTGAAGCTCTCTGTCCACCTTATCAACGGGACATGAAGGCGGCAGTCGAAAGTTTTATAAAGATGAAATTTGGAGAGGGCGGAACTTATGATCCGAAAAAGCCTGGCCCTTTCCGCGAAAATGCGCGCATAAAAAATGAAATCGAACGCTATTCTCCGGAAATGGTAGAGATCTTGACCAAGGTAGCCACCTATATTTTTGAGACTTACGGAAAATTCCCTTCGAGCGTATCCAGCATTTATTCGCGACCTTGTGTGCAAGCGCAACACATCGATCACGAGTACTACGACAAATTTTACGGTTCCGATTCTTACTTGGAAAGCCATAGGGACCATATGTGTAAATGGCATTCTCAGGGATAGCGCGGATGGATTCGGGCTTATTAATGCTGGTGGCACTATTTGCCGGTTTTTATGGCGCAGTTGTGGGCGTGGGCGGGGCTACGATCTTGATTCCGGCGCTCACTCTCTTATTTAAGGTCGACATTCGATATGCTATTGCTGCAAGTCTCCTCTCAGTGGTCGCGACTTCGTCCGTGTCGGCCTCGCATTTTTTGAAGAAGGAGATCGCCAATCTGCGGCTCGCGGTTCTCTTGGAGACGGGGACTGTGGTGGGTGCGTTACTTGGTTTTTACATTTCAACTCGCATTCATTCTTCAACTCTATTTATTTTGTTTGCTGGATTTTTGTTATTGTCATCTTTTGTCATGCTGCGCGCGAAATCTGCGAGTTTGGCCACCTCCAATCATCCCTGGTCCGTCCGCTTGGCCATGTCGACTTACTATCAGGGTCCACAAGGTGAGCGTGTAGATTATATGATTGAGAGTTTGCCGTTCGCGGTAATGATGATGTTTTTTTCCGGAGTCGCCGCGGCACTTTTGGGCGCCGGTGCGATTTTGGCTATTTTGATTATGGACCTCGTCGTGAAACTTCCGTTCAAAGTTTCCGCCGCGACTTCGAGCATTATGACGGGTGTGGCGGCAGCGGCGGCTTCCGCGGCCTTTGTGGTCCATGGAGATGTGAGGCCAGAAATTGTGGCGCCGGTCACGATCGGAATTATCGCCGGCTCCTATCTTGGCGCGCGCGCTATGGTAAAAATGCCGGTTGCACTGTTGCGCAAAGTTTTTGTCGTTGCTCTTATTTTACTTTCCATTCGGATGGGCGCGCGAGGTTTTGGATTATGACAGTTGAAGCCCGAATCTCATGGTTGATGAAGTCGGGAGTTGTGATCGCCGGTTTATTTTTTCTGGTCGGCTGGATTGGTCAACTGCAGGGCTACCAATATGGCGGATTGTTTTCTGGCTTGGGTGTGGCTAGTCTACTGAGTTTGCCCTTGCTACGCGTGTTGCTCTCGGCCGTACTATTTTTTGGTCGAGGTGAACGTGAGTTGGCCATTGTTTCAACATTTGTTTTAGTGGTGTTGTTAGCTAGTTTTGGCTTTGGGGCTTTGACCTAAATAAATGGAGGTTCTTTTGAATCCAACAGTAAGTAGTACAGGCCGCCCGTTAGGGGCTGAGGTTTCCGGTATTGATCTGCGCGAACCATTGAGTGACGAACATCTGCGCTTAATCGAAAAATGGTTGGCGCAGTATCAAATTCTAGTTTTCCGCGGGCAAAAGATTACGCCTGAGCAACAAGTGCAGTTTACCAAAAAGCTGGGCCCACTCGATCCGGGAATTTCACTTCGTCCCGAGGGACATCTTCTTCCCGGCTACACAGATGTTTTGCATGTCAGCAACGAACCAAAGTCCGGCACTCTCGTTTACGGAATGCGCTGGCACTCGGATGGGTTGTCCTACTCCAGAAGGCCGCATGGGACAACAGTTCTTCATTGTATAAAGATGCCTCCGGGCGTTGGTGACACTTTGTATGCCAGCCAGTATGTGGCTTACGAGTTAATGTCACAGAAGTTACAGGAGCTGTTGCGTGGCTTGTACTGGCATGTGCCCGAGATCATCGACTGCGAGATGCCGAGTGACCGTGGATATTGCCAACCTTTGGTTAAGGTGCATCCGATCACCCAAAGGTCATTTATTTATTGTGCGGTTCACACAGCTTCTCGAATTGTCGGGATGACTCCACAAGAGAGTGCGGGACTTTTGCAGGTGATCTATGATTATCAGGTCCATGAGTCATCGATTTATCGTCACCAGTGGCAGCCCGACGATGTCGTGATTTGGGAAAATTTGGCGACGATGCATGTTCGTGCGGATGTGGTTGACTATCATAAACACGGCTTTCGCTCGATTCATCGCACGGCCACCGCCGGAAATGTTTTGGCGATTGAGTGCCCAGCCGATGAGTTTCGCCCGACCCGCAAAGGGCCGGCGCGTGAAACCGATGAATTGAGGTGGAGCGACAAACCTTTAGTGCAAACCCCGTAAACTTTTAATGTCGCGGTTCCGCTCGTACCACATGAGGTATTGAGCGGATCTACGCAGACGATCGGAAATCCCGTTGAGGATTGAAAGGCCACAGGTCAGATCATCTTTAAGTAAGGGACGCAAAAATTCATTGCGAACTTCCAGGGCGTGATGACTGTCGGCGCCGAAGTGAATTTTCAAGTAGGTCAGTTGTTCGCCCGGAATTCCGTTGCGCACTAAGCCGTTAAAGAGTTGAGCACAGCGCTTCGCAGACATAAGTTCCGTTGCGAAAAAGCCACCGCTGAAAAATGCCGAATTTTGTTCGTGTGCGCAGCGCGCTGAGAATGTGTAGTTCAGCGTGTCGAGCGTTTCATGGTCAAGCGGCCCATTCTTTGGTCGGGCATCACCGCGACCCGTATAACGCGCCAAAAGCTGCATCATCTCCTTAAAATACTGAGAGTGTTGTTCGCGTTCTTCAATTTCCAAATGTTCTAGCAGTGACTGACGCAAAAATTTTGGAACTCGTCTTACCCAGTGTCCCAAATATTCAGTAAAGGGCGGCTGAACAGCGTCCCAACAAAGAAAATCGGTGATTTCATCGATGTTGGCAGTTTTCTCCAATGCCAGATAAAGGCGGCTGTTATTTGCATAAGAATTCTCGACAATGTGCTCATACATATTGAGATGGCTCTCAATGTCGCGTGCTGCGCCGCTGGTTTGGCCGGCATTTGAATACACGGATGGCTTTTCAAATTCCATTTTGTTTTGCTCCCAGTTGGATTGATCAGACATGGTAGACATTTTTATTTCTGAGTTTCAAGCAATTGACGAAAACTTGTCATAAATTCGACAAATTTGTAAACATGTCGATCATTTTATTTGCCGCAGTTAATATAAATAAATATAATTTATACATGACCGGCCGATTAGATTGAGGTGCGTGACGACCTCCGAGAGTGTGCGGTTCGTTTTCCGCTTGAGTGGTGAAAAAGCGTCCCATGATGCGGCTCTTTCTTTACTTTGTTGCCATCGGGAAATTAATGCTCGTAAACGAAAAGCCAGTCCAGCTAAGAGTTTTACAGTTCGCCCGCGAAAATCGGCATGTCTCATTTTGAGACATGTTATGTATAATTAAAATCAGTATGAGCTTCCAGTTCGGGGTATCTCCATTGCATTCATGGATTATGAGAAACATTTTGCGGAGATAGATATTATGAGGGACATTATGAACTATTTAATTTTGGCTGGAGCCATCCTGTGCACATCGAACGCGGTCGCTGCTGACGCTCAAATCAACCTGCATATTTATCATGAAGATCGTGGTCTTTTTTATACTGCTGTCTCTGATCCGGATGGAGTTGAGGATAATATTTCATTTGCCGCTGGCAAGACGCAAATAGACGACTATTATCATAACAATTTACGGAATACAGAAGTCACCTATTATGATGAGGGATTATTGGATTCGGAAGTAACCCCTTGTGAGCAGAAAAATCTTTCGACAATTCTTGCCAACGTAAAGCCAGAAAATGGTCCTTTAAAAGAGATCTACGATGATGTCAAAAGTATCGATGGTCGCTGGGCGGTTGATATTCACATATCTAAATTTTATAAGACTAAGTTCGTTCAGTATATTGTTCAGATCAATGGAGTGAAACTGCTTCTGACTGGCAGACAAGCTTGCTTCAATGACGCCGATCTAAAATTGGATTTGAGTCAGGAAAAAATTAATCAAATCAGATCTCAATTCATAGCCGAGAAGAACTTGCGAAACCCTGTTCAAAATTATGAAAAAGAAGCTCCCGTGGCTGGACGCTAAAAGCGCGGACCAACTGGCGTTGTGAGAGACCATACCCTGCACAGTACACGACCAGCTATAGCTGCCAGTAGGTGTGTGCTGAGCCAGTGCAAGCGCGCTGGCTCTATTTTTTAACTATTGCCCTACGGCATAAACATGATCACCGTGGCGACTCGCCTTGACCATTGTCCAACTTGGACTTGTCGTTGTGTACAGAGCCCGTAGGCTCTTAATTATGTTTACTACACTGGTTAAGACTATGCTTGTTGTGCTCCCGCTGGCCGCCACGGCCACCGTTGCGCAAAACAATGATCCCTACAATGCTTTAATTTGGAACCGCGACAATGCGCTCGCTGGCAATGGTCAGGTGGACAGACGCGATTGGTTTGAGTGGTGGTATTATAAAATTGTTGATCCCGATACGCACGATGCATTTCTCTTTACCTATGGAGTGACCGATCCGTGGGACAGCGGCGCAACGCTCCCGGGAACCGCGGCGGTAGTGGAGGCGGGGGATATCAAGAGTCATGCGCTGGCTTTGCAGAAGTTCCCAGTCGGCCAATTCCAAGCGGCGTACAATCGAACAGCGGTCAATATTGCGGGCAACACCGCCACTGACAAACAGATTCAAGGACATGTGGTGGCGAATGGGCATGACATTTCATGGAACATTTCATTCTCTAGGAAGTGGCGCTTCCCGGCGATGGGGTGGGCGATGTATGTGCCGAATATTTCCGGGATTTATTGGTATCCCGCCCAAGCTTCGGCCGAGGCTGATGGATGGGTTCAGGTCGACGGGACCGTACACACTTTGAATCAAGCGCCAGCTTATCAAGATCGCAACTGGGGACAGAGCTTTCCGGAGTGGTGGACGTGGTTGGTTTCGAATCATTTTGAAAACTCCCCGGAGACCACGCTGGCCGCGGGCGGTGGGGAACCGAAAATTCTCAACTCGGTATATCTTCTCTCCGGACTTTGCATCGGCCTTAAGTACGCCGGCAAAAAATATATTTTCCGCACGACGGACATGGACTACGTCAATTTCATTATCAATTGGGGAACCTGGAGTGTTGTCGCCGAGAACGGGCACGGGCAACGCATCGAAATTTCTGCGTACGCTCCTCCTGATCAATTCCTACTGCTGCCCTTTATATCGCCGCGAGCGCAAACCTTCTATGACTATGAAGCCCTGCTCGGAAAAATGACTGTCAAGCTCTATGAGCGTGCGTCCCCATTTGCAAGCTGGCAGCCCGTCACCGTCCTCAATACCACGGAGGCCGGAATTGAATGGGGATCACCGAAGCCAAATAGCATCGCAGAACTATTCTCCTCAACCTCCCAGTTTCAATAGGTGCTTGGGCTCTTGGGCTGGGTCTTCTCAAAGGCCTGAAATACACGAATCCAGGATAAAAGAGCGATAATTTTTGCATAAAATACTCTGAGAGAATTTAATATTAAATGAATTTACATAAATCTCCTGCGCTGCTATGACGCTCCCCAAAGGGGGATCTATGAAAAAAGTCAATTTAGCAGCAGTTTTGGTACTTTTCCTGAGCTTGACCGCACATGCGAACAACCAATCGGCAGATTTCGCCGGTTCGGATGCACAAGCCTTCTATCAAACCTTAGGTCTCTCGCCGGGGAACGACTCGGGATATCTGGTTGTTTCGGGCTATTTAACAGAGAAGAATTCGCCGCCCGTGATGTACACCGATATGACCCTCACCGTGAATGGTCAGAGCGTTCAACGGAAATTGTCAGACGATCAAATCACCGAGTTGGGTGAAATTCTTACCGAACCCGGGCGCATCAATGCAAATTACGATGGATCGGGCGGCACTACGTTGGTGGGAGTGAACGTCAATTTTTCCTGTAATGTGAATGGCGGAGCTTACTCCTGCCATGTTGCGAACTGATAGGAGGGCTCAAATGAGATTCAACAAATTTGCGGCGATCGCTGTTTTGGGACTTTTGTTCGCTAGTATGCACTCTACAGCTTGGGCCGGGTGCGGCCAACAATGTGGACCTGGTGATGGACAGTGCTGGAATATCCATACTGGTAATGAAGTGAGTTGTAGTGGCCAATGCTGGGATAGCAGCGGACACCCCATAGCTTGCGGTCCAGGAGCTATTTATTCTAATGCGGAAATCCTGACTGAATCTTTTCATCCCAGCGGAATTGTGACGCCTATTGGAAAGCTTTGCTATGATGCATGCGTCGGCCAAGGCAAATCCCGCGAGGAATGTCTTAAAGAATGTGGTTACACGGCTCAATGAGTTGAGCCCCTGTGTAGAGTTGTAGTCACAAGGCTCACAAAAAAACCAACGGAAACGTTGGTTTTTTTGTTTTGAAGCTTTCCCAGGCATCCGTCTGCTCCGCCGTCGGAACTATTGCTTAAGGGGAAAAACGCTTATTTTCCTGCTTTCCGAGTTTAAATAATAAATCGTCAGTTTTATAAAAACCGCACGCCGAATAGGTATTAAAAGAAATTTGCTGGCCTCCGACAATTCTAGCTGCGATGTCGAGATCAGCGCCTGAACCGTCTTGCTGCTGGCCCGGAATAAAAATTTTGTCTTTGCCTTCAGCGAGTAAGGCCGCTTTGTTGCTCCCTTTCTTAATCCCATTCAATCCGAAAACTCTCGGGTCCTTTCCGGGAACAGCCTCAACGATAGTGTAGTCGAAGTCCGCAAAGGTAGCATCGGTGGGCACGCTGACACAGTACGAGTTATTCAGATCGATATTCCCAAGCGATTCGGCCTTTGCGGAACCCGCAAATCCCATAAGGGCCAATGTTCCGACGGCTAGGGCTAAACCTAAACAATTCTTGTGATACATGTTCTCTCCTTTTCTGGCTGTCGCGCAGCCTGTTGTCCCTGTTCTACAGGATTTAAGCGTTATTTTTATCTAAATAGGGGGCTTAAGATTTACTTGTAGGTGGTAGTTTGGTAGAACCTCAGTCATGGATCAGGAGATTGATTTTCAACATTTACGACGCCTTTGGACGCTCTCGCGGGTCGTGGAGTCGGGGAGTATCCGCGCCGCCGCTCAGAAGAGTAAGGTCTCGGTCTCCGCGGTTTCTCAGACGATTTCTCAATTGGAAAACGAACTGGGGCAACAGCTTCTGATCCGAAATAACGGCCGGGTCGTGCCTAATTCTCTTTGCTTGGAGCTGCTGAGCTCTTGTTCGGATTCCTTTGCGGCGCTGAAAAAAATTGGCCAAATCACTAATACTCCGATGTGTTTGCCAAAAATGTCGTGGCTGAGTTTTGGCACAACCGAAAGCTTTGCCGTCGACCTTGTCCCGGGTCTCATCCAAAATCTCAGATCGGCTCTTCCCAAAATGCGACTCACAGTGAGTTTGGGTACGAGTTCCGACCTTATTCAGAAAGTGAAGAGCGGCAAACTGTGTATGGCTCTGGTTGCCGACTGTGACGATATTGAGTCTGTGAATAAAATTCTAATCGGGCGCGATCGGATAGGGGTTTTCATCAGTGCTCGCCCAGAGATATCCAGACAGGGGTGGAACGCGATCGATAGTCTTGGACTGGCAACACTTGCCTCCGAAGGGTCTGGTCGCCCACTCTATTACTCAAAGTTCATGCGGAAACTGGAACTCAGTACTCGGCCGATCTTGACCAGCGATGGCTACGAGCCCCTTCGCTCAGCCGCGGCGGGCGGAGTCGTCGCAGCTGTTTTGCCATATCGAATTGCGATGCGTACCCCTGGGGAACTAGTCGAAGTTTCGCCAGGGGGAACAGATTTGTCGCCTGATCTAGGTGAATATAAGGTCTTCCTCATTACCGAACCCGCCTGCGATCCAGCTGAAGATGAATTCTTAGCCCGACAGCTCAAATCTCTTTTTCATCAAGTCCCAGGCGCAGTTTAACAACCTTCATTGGATGTCGATACGGCTTAGTTTTCCGCCGAGCATTCGAAAGAAGCACTTGCCCGAGCAACGAGATCTTGCGAGACCCCTTCAGTCCACCCGGAAACACGAACGGCCGAGTTGGGCGCACATTCACTATTGGCATTTCGAATAGCGTTTCGCTCAGCTTCGGCAATATCCTTACCGTAAGCAATGCCGCTGCTGACAAATTCGCTCGCCGATGTGGCCGCGCTTTCTCGGCAAAACTCCGGAACATCGTCGCCACTGCACAACGGATAAGAGAAACCTTGAACTGGAAGCACAGCTGCCATGATCACTAGAATTGACGCAAATTTCATATCCCCTCCTTCATCGGGTGCCTACGTTGCCGGCATATTGCATCAATTGGGCGGATTAACAAAATATATTAAGCAAATCATTACTATAGGTAAAATCTATACCAGGACCCAGGCAAGAAACTTGCATGGAACTCCCTGATATTCAGATAAAACGGGCGAGAGATTACCTTAAGGCAGAAGCGAGATTCAATTATGACCGTGTATAGGGCTTTTGCGGCTCTTTTGCTAACAATTTCCGTCACCGCGAACCAAGTCGCCTCGGCGGCAGCGCCGGTTTCACAGGCAACCCCAATAAATACAAATACCTGCGGGGCGGCCCTGATCGTCAACGGCGCGGTCGTTCGAGAAAAAGACACTCTAACAAATGAGTTGGAAAAATATCTTAGGTCGCTCGGCCTCACAGAATATGAAATACAAAAAGACTTAAAATGGGGCTTTAGTCCTTTTCCTTTAATTACAACGCTCTCCAAAATAAATCGGTTTGTTGAGACTGGAAATCCGGGCGACTGGACAGCGGTTGAAATCGACGAACGACGAGCGACAATTAGTCGGTTGCCTTGGCTTGCTCTTAACATCGCCGATTTCTCCTGGCTCATCAGCGCGATTGATACAGTCTGCCAACCGGGGATGCCGGGGATGCTAAGGGGCCTTAAAGACCTCATGCGCTGGGCCCCCATTTGGACAAATCAAAAGATAGCTCCGCGCGTGTGGCAAGCGATCAACCAAAAGATCTTGTTGTTCGGTTCGAATGACTATCGAAGTGCCTTCTTGCTTTTGCGATGGCTAATGCAGAATGGCCCGCAACCGGCCGTTTACCGACAAACGGCTATAACATTAATAGAAAATGCAGTTCACTCCGCGAATGCGTCACTTCGCGAAAATGCCGCCTGGATGTTAACTTACGCATCTCTTTTGCCTTATTCCGAATTGCCGCGTGATTTTCGTGACCTTTTGGAAAAAGATTGGATTGACCTTGGGATTAACCCGCTATTGAAGTCCTCTAAAATTCATAATTTTTTTCTCCATTCAAACGAAGCGGGCCAATGTCCGGACATGTTTTACGGTCATGCCGGGCAAGTTCTTGCAAGTCATTCCAATTGCCAAGTAGTGGATGGTAAATTCGTTCCCATTTGGGTGGGCGACCTACTGGTAGGCGCAATGAAAACCGCCGGTGATGAATCCTTCCTCGCCTTTCGCAATGTGGAAGATGAGCAGGGTCGCCTTATCCTCATTGCAGGGGGCGTCTATCTGGTGAAAATGGAGACCTTGGAGCGCGCAATGGCGCAACCCTCAGGCCTTCACCTTGAGACCTTCGACGTTGAGCCAAGCACCTTCCTGCTCAATTCGTACAGCAATGACGGCGCTAACCTCATAAACCAAGTATTAGGGGTGAAGCCGGAAGTCGCATCTTCCCAGCAACCTGGTGACGAGCGTGAGATTTGGAGAGCTATTTTGCACCGACTTGGGAAATTTTAATCCAGAACTGGCCCACTTTCCTGCAGACCAGTTCTTAAAATTCATATGGAATTGGTCGTGATCCAGTCCTTATAAGGTAAAGCATCTGTATAGATAGAGCGTTGCGAGCAGGGAAATTTCGGGCTGTGGATTCCATCTCCGTCACAGGTGACACCCCAAAGATAATAAATTCCATTTTTAAGAATATAGGCCGGCCCACCAGAATCTCCCCAACATGCGCCATGGCCGAGCGATTGGTCCAAGGACACTTCAGTACTGGACCATTTTTGATTCGCGACGGTAACTACGGTTGAACGTAAAATTCCATTAATCTGATCGGTAAAATCATTGGTAACACCGTAACCCGCCAAAACAATTTTTGCATTATTTACCAGAAGTGAGGGATCAGCTAAAAATGTGGCGGGCTTATACCCGGAGGGGATTTTTCCCGAAAAATGGATGAGGGCAATATCGCCTCGATCTTTCGTACCATTTGCATTATAATTTGGAAAAATTTCGAAGCCACTTGCCCATCGCACCTCAACTCCCTCGGTTTTAGAGGGAGTGATGCCGTATAAATTAACCCCGAACCCAATAAAGGTATCTTGAACTGTCTGCTCACTCACGCAATGAGCCGCTGTCAAAATTGTATTGGGCGCAACGATAGATCCTGTGCACCAAGCTTGTCCTGGAGCATTCCATACTCCGACAACACTCTGTTTGATCGGATTATTATCCAAAACATCTTGGCCACCTTCAATGGCCTGACTGTTCAAAGCATAAAGAGCAGCGCCAATCGCTAGGATGGCAAGGCTAATCAATTTCATAATAAACCCTCCCGGTTTAAAGCTTATATATTGAACATTATTTTCATCGGCAATGTTTTTTAAACTGGCCCATTTTCGTACATTTTCCGAATCAGTTTTATTGGAAATAGGGCCAAAAGGCTCTGAGTTCGTATCGCCGGCACCTTTCTTGCCTTACTCAATCAACTAAATTGGAAATTAGATTAGCTGCCACTATTTTTGTTATAGCTGCGAAGCTGACAATTTTCGCCGGTAGGGGAGCCCTAAAATGAGCCCAGTTCGAAAGTTACTTTCACTTGCGACGGCAGTCCCGATGGCGCTTGCCATCCTTACCATTTCTGAGTTGGCGCAAGGTAAGGAAGTAAATAAACAGACGGAGACCCCATGTGCAAGGCTGCTGGCTTCACCCGAGGCTGGCCTGGGTGGAAGACTTCGGGCGATTTTGAAATCCGGTGGTAATTTACAAAGGCTTCTAGGAGAGCTGCACCGGCAAGTAGGACCTTTTTTCAGCGTGAAAGCTGCCTTCATGCCGGATCATCTTTTTTTCACCTCAGACCCCAAAACCATCCATGATATTTTTAATCAGACAGATCGACCTGATGGTTCATTTACCAAGGATAAACGCAACATTTTGGCTGTCAGCTCGATGGCCGGGGCGAACAATTTATTCACCGCGCCTTTTGAGACTTGGAAAGCTCAACGTCAACAACTGGCCCCGTTCTTTAGGGCGCAAGAAATGCGACGTCCGGACTACGCGGCATTGATCGAAAAATTTGTGACCGATAAATTCTCCAATCTTCAGCCTGGTCAGGCGGACTATAAACAACTTATTCACGAAACTACTTTGGACGTGATCACAAGATTTCTGTTCAACTACCAAATGAAGAGCGACGATCTGACTACGATTGCGAAGGACTGGCAAAGAGTCTATCAGACCGTACTCATTGAGGCGATGAATCCGCTTGGACAGCCGATTCATGACCTTCCCACCGTCACCGAGTATCAGGCTGCGGTCAAGGAGACATTGCAGACGACAGGTCGGGTGATTGAAGACATCCTTCAACGTTATGACGACGATCTGGCCGCCGCGAGTGGACTTTTGGCGATTATGATGAAAATGAGAGACCCCAATCGTGGGCCCATCACCCGCGCTGAAGTGCGCGATCAGATCTTTGCGTTTATGGAGGCAGGCAGTGAGTCGGTGGCCCACGTTATCGTGTGGGCCGTCCATGACATCCTAGTCAATCCTGACGTGCAAGGAAAATTGGTTACGCTTATTCATAGTGGCCAGACTGAGGCGGCCAATGAATACATAAACAAAATCTGGGAAGAGGCGTTGCGCCTACACATGCCGCTACCCCTCATTCCGCGTCAGGCGGTGAAGGATGTCGTCGTTTCTGGAGCTTGGGGCAGTTACCAGATTCCCAAGGGCGCGACCGTGGTCTTAGATACTGGCGTGATGCAAAGGCGCGAAGATCTCTTTGGCGTCGAGAAGACCGGCTATCCGGCCAATGAGTTTCACCCCGAGCGCGAAGTCAACGGAGCCGATTTTCAGACCTATGCTTTTGGCGGCGGACCGCGAGTGTGCATCGGCTGGATGCTCGGCAGCCTCGAAGCCCGGACGATCATTTACCAGCTGTTTAAGTCGTTTGATGTGGAATTATCAACGCCCGTGCCTGCACTCAAAGTCACGCGTTTGAACGACGCTTTGGTGTCTCCAAACGAAATTACTTTATCGCCCAGAAAGTAGACTCTATAGCTCTATTTTGAGAACGCTTCAGGAATAGAACTGGGTTTCAGATTGTTTAGATCCTTGTCACTGTCAAATGGGTGTTCGACAGATCCCTTACTTGATAAGCCCAAACTCCACTGATCATCTAGCCAGTGCTTCGAACTGAGATCAGGGTTGGCATTCTGTTCGCAAAGTATACTTCTAGGGTAGTCCGGGGGGGCACATGCAGACTGTATTATTTAAAGTCACATTATTGATTTTGACAGGTCTCGTATTGTCAGGTTGTGGGAATCACGGCTTTGAATCGGCCGACAGTTCTATGTCATCTTCATCTCAATCAAGTATAGCACCAGCACCAGCGCCTGCACCAACGCCTGCACCAGCACCAGCGCCTGCACCTGCGCCTGCACCTGCACCAGCGCCTGCACCAGCACCAGCGCCTGCACCAACGCCTGCACCAGCACCTGCACCAGCACCAGCACCAGCACCAGCGCCTGCACCAGCACCAGCGCCTGCACCAACGCCTGCACCAGCACCTGCACCAGCACCAGCGCCTGCACCAACGCCTGCACCAGCACCAGCGCCTGCACCAGCACCAGCGCCTGCACCTGCACCAGCACCAGCGCCTGCACCTGCACCAGCGCCTGCACCAACGCCTGCACCAGCACCTGCACCAGCACCAGCGCCTGCACCAACGCCTGCGCCAGCACCTGCACCGACACCTAAGCCGTCACCCGCGCCGGCTCCAGCACCGACACCCAAGCCGTCACCCGCGCCGGCACCAACTCCGGCTCCAGCACCGACACCCAAGCCGTCACCTGCGCCAGCTCCTGCACCGGCGCCAGCACCGACACCCGCGCCCTCACCGGCACCAGCTCCGGCACCCGCTCCCTCACCGGCACCTGTATCAAATAATGTCTTCACTCCAATCACTGGGAATTCCAGTTACCATCTTGTCTTCGATGAAGAGTTCAACGGATCGAGTCTCGATACCAAGACCAACTGGGGAGCGCCGGCAGTGACTCAGAATGATCTGACATATACGGGCTACACTCCAGCGCTGACTGTCACCAAGTACGCGTCGAATGTTTCCGTACATACCGGCTGTCTCGACTTGCAATCGAACTATGTTAGCTCCAACAATTACAGCACTGCC
>Ga0206795_1052_pt1 | contig 23725 bp, 19 predicted proteins | sample Alteio_BWOrgCont_71_FD_152872 | JGI IMG/M metagenome (GOLD analysis project Ga0206795, IMG submission 152872) | Enriched cells from forest soil in Barre Woods Harvard Forest LTER site, Petersham, Massachusetts, United States -... | ecosystem: Environmental > Terrestrial > Soil > Temperate forest >... | reverse complement strand
AACACAAGCACGCAGCTTGCCAACTTGCGGAAACCGGACTTGCCCATTCCCACCTTCCGTTAATAACTATGTTGGTGACTTGACTGGCAATCCTATCCTCCAGGTTCTTGTACAGTCAATGCCTTTTGTGCTAGTTACGCGAGTTTTCGGTGGAAAACTTTTCCTCGGAAATGAAGCGCACTTGACCTGCGAGGAAGCGACTTTCTTGCAGAGATTTTCACAGCTTAGCGCCAGCGGTCGATGCTGTTCCACCACGCGAGCCGCATCCATTCATAGAGACAGGTCTTCGCCCACTCCCGGCGAGTCCACCATCGGACTCCAAATTCTCTGTCGTCCCATGCAGCCGTCATGGAAAATGTTTTGCCGCGTATCTCGTGCCTGAAAATGCTGAGTGCCCTTCTCGTATGGAAGTCCGAGGTCACAATCAGTACGCGCGAGCCATCCTCTTGCGCCAGGCACTTCTCCGCTTCGTGCGATTCCTCCCGAGTCGAAAGTGCTGTAGTCGCGCACAGCTTCACTGCTTCTGGATGAGGCCACGACTCTGCAAATTTCCGGGCCAATTCAATATCGGTAAAACCAAAGGTTTTCTCTGCCGCAGGAACGTCGAGAATCACCCGCCGCCCGTATCCGTTTTCCAGCAGCTCCAATCCCTTCGCGGGGCGCCGGTCGGTCTCCCCCGCCAGCACTAAAATCACATCCGACCGCTCGGGCGCGTCAATCACCAGCATTTGAGCGGCATTCACAGCAAATACTGCCAAAAGTACAGCCAGAATGGCTGCCGCCCAACCCCAGACCTTCCGTCTGCCAGCCCGATTCCCTGTCAATCGTGGGTCTCCTTATCCACTAAAACAATGCGATTCATCATGCTAAAATGAGACATCCCCTAAACATACTCACTTCCCTCACACGGAACCTATGACCAATACTGTGTCCGCCGCATCCTTCGATCAACTCAAATCCAAGATCCCGCAGCGCCAGGCCAAGATCGGAATCATCGGCCTCGGCTACGTAGGCCTGCCCCTCGCATTGCTCTATAGCGAGCAAAAATTCCAGGTCACCGGATTCGACGTCGACGCCCGCAAGGTCGAAACCCTTGCCAAAGGTGGCTCCTACATCTACCGGATCACGGCGGAGGAAATCCAGGCCGCTCGCGCCAACGGCTTCACCGCGACCGCGGACTATTCACAAATCGCAGCCATGGACGCCATCATCATCTGCGTTCCCACCCCTCTCAACGAATATCACGAACCCGATCTCAGCTACATCACCGGCACCACCCACTCCATCGCGCCGCATCTTCGCGCCGGCCAGTTGGTCGTTCTCGAGAGCACAACCTATCCCGGAACCACCGAAGAGGTGATGATTCCGATCCTCGAAAAAGAAAATCGCGCTGGCCTGAAAGCTGCGCGAGGCGAAGCTTCGCAGAACAATAAAGATAAAGAATTTTTCGTCGCCTTCTCGCCCGAGCGCGAAGATCCCGGCAACACCACCGTCGCCCGCCGCGACATTCCAAAAGTCGTGGGCGGACTGAATCCGCAAGCCGCTGAACTTGCCTGTGCGCTCTACGGCGCCATCTTCAACCGCACCGTTCCCGTCTCTTCGCCCGCAGCCGCGGAGATGACCAAGCTCCTCGAAAACATCTACCGCTGCGTGAACATCGCGCTGGTCAATGAACTCAAACTCCTCTGCCTGCGCATGAACATCGATATCTGGGAAGTCATCCAGGCCGCGTCCACCAAGCCTTTCGGCTTCCATCCCTTCTACCCCGGCCCCGGCCTCGGCGGCCACTGCATCCCCGTGGATCCCTTTTATCTTTCGTGGAAGGCAAAAGAATACGACTTCCGCACCCGCTTCATCGAACTCGCCGGTGAAGTCAACGTGAACATGCCCTATCACGTTCTGGCGTCCATCGGCGCCGCACTCAACAAGCACAAGAAGTCCGTGAACGGCGCGCGTGTCCTGGTCCTAGGCGTGGCCTATAAAAAGGACATCGACGACCTGCGCGAATCGCCCTCGCTCACCATCATCGAACTCTTGCAAAAAGACGGAGCGCAGGTCAGCTACAACGATCCCTTTTTCCCGCACATCGGCAAGGGCCGCAAATACGATCTTCAGATGGATTGTGCCCCGTTAACCGATCTGGGCAAATACGACTGCGCGGTCATCGTCACCGACCACTCCGATTACGACTACCCCCGTATCGTGCAGGAATCGCAGCTGGTCGTCGACACGCGCAACGCCACTCGCGGCATCGTAAGCAGCAAAATCGTTCACTGCTAACGGCAGTTTGATTTTGACTGTGTAGGGGCGGACAGATTCGTCCGCCCGCAGCGCCACCAATCCTGACGGGAACCCGCGATTGGGCGAAGTCGAAAGGCGTAAAACTCTGCATTCATGCAAATCTGTCCGTAGAATGGTGTACATTCTTGCAATATTGGACAGTAGTGCAGTATCCGCGTCGTAGGGCTGATGCTGTAAGACATTGATATTCAAGCGTTTCTACTCATTTTGTAGTTCCGGGGAGTGGCCTCTTTCGTGCATTGTTCAGCCCGGACTAGTAGACTTTCCCACTGGCCCTCTAAGCGAGGAACCCAGACTGCCAACGTTCCCAGATTCGCAGTTGTTGGCAGAACTTTTACACTGTAACCAGTGTTAGGAACAGAGACTGGCCGGAACCCGAGTCGAATTATGTATGTACCCCCTTCCGAATCAGGCCTCTTCTCCATGCTGCCCAAACGCAGCATGCCGTGGTCTGAGTTCCTGCTGAGCTACGGCGCGCAAGCCATCGCCGTGGCGATTTTCGTCTGGATACCGATCCTTCATCCCGAAATCATCCGCGAAGCCACACACGACCATCTGGCGATTGAATTGGTTCCCACGCCCGCGCCCGTCAACCACGAACCACAGCGGCAGTTGCGCAAGCCGATCCTCATGGCGAAGCTCGACCTGCCTGCGCCGAACGCTTTGCACCTGGCCGCGCCGCAACCACGTCCGACTGTAAAAGTTGAAGACACCCCGGCCCCGGAAGTGAAGGTCGCCGCGAAACAGCCCGATATTCCAGCGGCAGCGCCCGTCATTCCAAAGGTTGTACGTACAAACCTTTTCTCTTCTACCGGAAGCTCCGCTCCGCAAACCATCGCGCGCGCTCCGCAGCAAGTGCAAACGGGCGGCTTCGGCGACCCCAACGGCGTTCCTGCCAAGCTCAACACGCCGGGGAAAGCGGTCAATATCGCGCAAGCCGGCGGATTCGATATGCCAGCCGGCCCGGGCGTCGGCAACGGCTCCGGCGGCAGCAAAGGCGTAGGCGGCGTAGTTGCCAGCTCTGGATTCGGTGGCGGCGTCGCCACTCCTGAAACCCATTCCGCTCCGCGCGGTGCCGTTCATCAAGCCGGTTTCGGCGATGCCGATGTGCCCGCGCCTCCCACAGTGCAATCGCGCCCCGCAGCCATAGCCACCAACGTTACGCCCGCGGAAATCATCTCCAAACCGCTTCCGATTTACACGGATGAGGCGCGCCAGAAAAAAATCGAGGGCGAGGTGCTCCTCGAAGTGGTTCTCGAAGCCACGGGCAGAATCCACGTGGTGCGCGTCGTTCGCGGACTCGGGCATGGTCTCGATGACGCAGCGATGCGCGCCGCCGAACAGATTCGATTCAAGCCCGCAACCCGCGACGGCCAGCCCTCAGACTCAACCGCCGTCTTACATATTATTTTCCAGTTAGCGTGATTTTCAGAAGGTCTTTATGCGAATCGTAGGTGTGGGCTTTGCATTTGTTTTTGTAGTTTCGAGTTTCTTCTCGTCAGCGCAGGCGCAGCAAGCGGTGAATCCGGCCGACGCGCCGGTCAATTCCGCCTCTGGCGCAGATTCGTCCACGCCCGCGTCCGCAATCGCCGCACCGGCGCAGTCTGCGTCGTCGCTGCCGCCAACTTTCAACGACATACTCGACCGCGTCGTTCAGCGTGAACATCTCTTCATGGCCCAGATGCGCCACATGCATCCCATGGTCGAGACGTACCTGCAGAATTTGAAGAATGACAAAAGCGACGAGAGCAATCCCATCCCGGTCGGCGATCAGTACTATCTCGGTCGTCTCGACATGTCCGACGGTCCTGAGGATGTCTCATTCGTAGGCCAGCCTGGCTTCGGTCACCGCCTGCTCAACAAGCTCACCGGAGTTTATTCCCTGCACTTTCTTCCGATGGGCTTCGCTCAGATGGTGATCCTCGACACCGACTTTCAGAAGAAGTATTACAACTTCACTTTCGTGCGCCGCGAATTTCTCGGCGAAGTCCGATGCCTCGTTATCGACGTGCAGCCCAAGGAAGGCGAGAGGACCGCTCGTTTTATGGGCCGGATCTGGGTTGAAGACCAGGACTACAACATCGTCCGCTTCAACGGAACCTATGCTCCTCAGCCCAAGATGAATTTCTTTTTTCACTTCGACAGCTGGCGCCTCAACATGCGCCCCGGAACCTGGCTGCCGGCCTATATTTACTCGGAAGAATCCAACCTGAAGACCGGACTCACCAAAACTCTCCACTTCAAAGCCCAAACCCGTCTCTGGGGATATGACCTCAAAGGTCTGGGCAAGAGTGACGAGTTCACGCAAATTCTGGTCGATTCCCCGCAGTCCATCAGCGATCAGAGCGCCGCTGCCGCCGATGCAACACCGGTCGTCGCCGAACGCATGTGGGAACGTCAGGCCGAAGACAACGTCGTAGAACGTCTGCAACGAATTGGCTTACTGGCCGCTCCCGGGGACGTCGACAAACTGCTCTGCACCGTCGTCAACAATCTGCTCATCACCAACAACATCGATCTCCAAGGCGACTTCCGCTGCCGCGTGCTGCTCACCTCTCCGCTGGAGTCATTCACCATCGGCCACACCATTGTCGTCAGCCGCGGCCTGCTTGACGTGCTTCCCGATGAAGCTTCTCTCGCCATGGTTCTTTCGCACGAACTTGCTCACATCGTGCTCGGCCATCGCCTCGATACCAAGCTCGCCTTCAACGACAAAATGTTCTTCCCCGACGAAGACTCTTTTCAGCGCCTCGATTTCAAGCGCAACGCCACCGATGAAGAAGCGGCCGATACCAAAGCGCTCGAATTGCTGAAAAATTCTCCCTACAAAGACAAGCTCGGAAACGCCGGACTATTTCTAAAGGCATTGCAGCAGAAGGCGCCGGATCTGCCGAACCTGATCCGTCCTCATCTCGGCAACAGCATGGCGTCGTCCAAGAGCATTCGCATGGCTTCCCTGCTTCAATCGGCGCCCGATATTAACCAGAAGAGTCTCGACCAGATCGCTGCTCTGCCGCTTGGCGGCCGTATCCACGTCGATCCCTGGAACGATCGCGTGGAACTTTCCAAAGCCAAGCCGGTAGCTCTGACTTCAGCCCGCGAGAAAATGGAGTTCGAGATCACTCCGTTCTTCCCGTTCCTGACGCGCGTCTCGACCGGTACAGAGAAAGTTGCGCTCACGACTACCGAACGTTCGGGTAGTGATGCCAAATAAAAATCAAAAGGAATACGCCTGAGAAGGTAGCGAAAGAAAAGAACCGACGCGGACCCGCCCAGGAATCCGCGTCGACCATCAGAAGTTAGATGACTGACGTTAGATGAGAGAAGTTAAGCCGACCGAAGTTAAGTCCGATTGAATGTTGGTCGGTGGATGTTGAATAGCTGAATCACGCACAAACGAATCCCCGGGGGTTCCGCTTTGCCGGAACCGTTGCCCTTGGGAAAAAATCCAGCGTATTCTTTTTCGATTGGGTTCGGATTACTGGATCGCGCTGCCAACTTGTGAGAACACAGTGTTGGCGTTCGAGCCGATGAGCCGGACCGTTCCCACAACAATTACGAGAATCACAGCCAACATCACTGCGTATTCCGCAATGTCCTGGCCTTGCTCGTCCTGCCAGAGCTGCTGTAGAAGTTTTGCCACGGGCTCCCTCTTTTCAACCTGCTTAGTATCTAGGGAAGTCGCACCCGCACTCGCCCCGAGCGCTTCCCAAAAGGCTCGTCCTAATGAAGTAATCATAGTGGCACACGACCGCCTCACCAATAGCACCGAAGTGCTACCAGTTCTCAGTTGATTACCCCTTTATTTTCAGGAGATTCTACGCAATGCTCTTCAAAGGTAACGCCTGGTTCACGGCAAACAGAGCCAGTTCCAGCCGGGTCGAAACCCCGAGTTTGTCGAAGATATTGCTCAAATGGTGCTTTACCGTGTCTTCGCTGATTTTGAAGTATTCCGCAATTTCCTTGTTGGAATATCCCGCCACCACCGCCGAAACGATTTCCAGCTCGCGCGGCGTCAGGCCGAACTTTCTCTGTTTCGCCTCGTCGTTCGAAGACTGCATGAGCGTGCGCAGATATTGCACCAGGTTCGACACGCTCTCGCGGCCCACCCAATACTCGCCCGACATCACCGTCTGAATCGCTTTCAACAACAGCTGTGTCGCCGAGTCTTTCAGCACCACTCCGCGCGCGCCCAACTGCAAGGCCTCGACAATCTGGCTTTTCTCCGCGGCTGCCGTCAACAGGATCACGCGCACCGGCGTCTGATTCGCAGGCATGCTCAAATCCCGCAATGCCTCCAGCCCCGGATGCTTCGGCATCGCCAGGTCCAGCAATAAGATGTCCGGCTTCAGCTGTTTCGCCAGCTTCACCGCCTCGGCCCCATCGGAAGCTTCGCCCAGAACTTTCAGTTCCGGCTCCGCTTCGAGCAGCCGCCGCAAGCCATCGCGGAAAATTGGATGGTCGTCGGCAATTACAAGGCGAATCGTCTGCTGCGGCTTTCTAGAATTCATGAGGCACCTCTCCACCGCGCGGCACGGCTATATCGAGTCGTGATCCCTGTCCGGGATTCGATTCTACCGTGAGTTCGCCGGCAATCAAACGTACACGTTCCTTGATGATCATGGGCCCCTTACTGATCTCGTCCAGTTCCTGTAGATTAAGCCGTCCCGTGAATGGAAATCCCTTGCCGTCGTCTTCCAGAACAAGATTCCATCTTTCTTTCCCCGACGCCAGCCGTACCAGCGCATGCCGGGCTCCGCTGTGCTTGCGGACGTTCACCAGCCCCTCCTGCACAATGCGCAGGACCTCCCGGCAGACCCGCTGCGGCATATCGAGATGCTGGATATCGGTGATGAACCGCGTGCTGATTCCCGTCTCCCGCTGAAAACGCTCCACCGTATCGTGCAGCACCCCGATCAGCCGCTGCGAATCCACGTCGATCGCCTTCATCTGCTGCATCAGCTCGCGCAGCTTCAGCACTTCTTCCCGCAGCAATCCCTGAATCCGGCTGAGTTCCCCCGTAATTGGCCGGTCGGCCTCAGCTTGCCGCCGCACCACATCCACCTGCATCTCAACCGCAATCAGCGATTGCACCGCTCCATCATGCAACTCTCGCGCAAACCGTGCCCGCTCGGCCGCGCTCGCACGCCGCCGCAACCGGTGGAGCAGGTAAACGTTGTACACCGCGGGCCCAACCTGCCGCACCAGATTCAGCAGGAAACGTAACTCCTCGGTCTTTTCTCCCCGCCATGAGGGATCGAACAGGAAGATTCGTCCCCTCCATTCTCCTCCAAATAAAAATGCCACCGTGATCAATGAGCGGAAACTCTGCGCCTCGTGCAGCCTCGCAATTGCCGCCGGATCGGCTCCCAGCGTCTGATTTCCATCCTGATCGAGCACAAGCATCGTGTTGCGCTCTCCTTCCGACGCAGCGTGGCAAACTCCGCCCGGAAAGCCCTCGAGGTATATCTTCGAATCTCTCGCTCCCGACTCCAGCCAATGAAAATCCGCCGGGATTCCGTTCGTCGAACGTCCCAATTCTCCGACAAACACCCGGTGGCTATGCGCCTCCTGCGCCGCGACCACCACGCGCGACGCCCCATACATCGCCATGCACTCGCTAAAAATCTGCTGGATGGTCCCGGTCAGCCCCGCTTCCACCCGTATCTTCGACAACAGCCCGGTGACTACTGCCTTCTCAGCCCGCAGATGTTTCTGCTGCTCCGCCAGATATCCCAGCAACAATCCCATCACCAGCAGGTACACGGAGAGCATGAACAGCCGCTCCGGATCGAACTCGCTCACATTAATCTTCAGCCCGGTAAACGCACTCAAACGTGACGCACCGCCGGGGGCCTCCAGTACATGCAGCACCCACAGGCTCTCCATCCATAGCAACGCGACTTCGGCAGCAGCCGTTCCCAGCGTTTCCCATAAACCCCACCGGTAAGCCGCCGCAGCGAGAACAAAAAAGAAGAAGAGAAAAAATGGAGTCCGCGGGCCCTCCGCGAAAATTGAAATCACCGCCGGCCACACAATATCCCCGGCGTGAACCAGTAACCGGAAAGCCGCCGTCGACTGCTGCCGCCGCCGCAGCAGCATGATGATCAGAATCCCATTCGCCAGATAAAAGACGAACAGTCCATAGGCCGCCCACGAGTGCCCAAGTTCCGTGGGATCCATGCGGATCGCGACCAGCGTCGACACCGCCAGAAACACGCGCGCGGTCGCTAACCAGCGTTCAATTCTTCGGGTTTCGCCCGGGTCCGGAGGTATCCGAAGCCTCCAGGAATCTTGATAACGTGCAGACTGGGTATTCAATCCGTCGAGCTCCAGAGAGGTGGCGCCTGACTTTGTAAATGTTTGTCGTGCATATTGATTGCCTGCATAGTATTGAATGTGACGCGCTTACGGCAAGCCCCGCCTGTGCATGCTGGCTCCCGGCGTCGCCGCTTGATAACCCTTCATGGTTACTCTGGTAACCACTCCCCTCATCCCGTCCCATCTAGAATGAGAAACGAGGGTGTGCGTTGAGCACAAGATCAAAAATCTGGTTGACCGCGACCGCCGTGGCGCTGGCCACGTTGGTGCTTGCCGCTCTCGTGCTGCCCCAATCCTTTCGCCTCACTGCCTTCAGCGACATCATTCAATGCCTGCTTCTCGCCTCTGGGACCGCCTCATTCATTCCCCTGGCGCGCCGCGCAAAAGGCCGCCTGCGCCTCTTCTGGACGCTCAACCTCCTCGGCGTCGGCTTCTGGCTTTCATACCAGATGCTGTGGACCTATTACGAGGTCATCATTCGCGAAGATGTTCCCGGGCTCTTCGACGGCGACATCATTCTTTTTCTGCACATCGTTCCATTCATAGCTGCTCTGGCCCTGCGTCCTCATATTCCGCGGGATGAATACGCCGCCCGCTTAGGCCGTCTCGATTTCGCCCTGCTTCTCATCTGGTGGTTTTATCTCTACGTCTTGACGGTCATGCCGTGGCAATACGTAGTCGCCGACGTCTCCATTTACAGCCGTAACTTGAACGCCGTTTATCTTGCGGAAAAACTTGCCTTCCTCGGCGCTCTGTTTGCCTGCTGGAGCACCAGCCAGGGCCGTTGGCGCACTCTGTATGCCCACCTGTTCGGCATGGGACTCTGCTACTCCGCCAGCTCCTACTTCGCCAACTGGGCCCTCGCCCGAAACATTTATTACAGCGGCAGCCTCTACGACATCCCACTCGCCATCGCCATGGCGTGGCTTACCTGGATCGGCCTGCGCACCAACGCCGAAGAGCCGGAAAGGGATGCTCACGGATCGTCCACGCTTTACGGCGTCTGGATTGCCCGCAGCGGCATGATTGCCGTCTTCTCGCTTCCTCTGATCGCCGTCTGGATCATGTCTGGATCGGAAGCGCCCACCCGCATCCGCTATTTTCGCGTAGTGCTGACCTTTGGCGCGGCGCTCGTCATGGGTGTGATGGTCCTTTTGCGCCAGCAATTCCTCGATCGGGAGTTGATGCGCCTGGTGAGCAGTTCGCAGGAGTCCTTCGACAATCTTAAGCAGCTGCAGGCACAAATCGTTCAATCGGAAAAACTGGCATCCATCGGCCAGCTCGTCGGTGGCGCTGCCCACGAACTCAATAACCCGATCACAGCCCTGCTCGGCTACTCCGACCTGCTTCTCAGCACTTCTCTCACTCCCGAGCAGCAACCGCTCGCCACAAAAATCGGCCAGCATGTGCGCCGCACCAGGTCTCTCGTCGCCAGCCTGATCAGCTTCGCCCGCCAGTCACCCTCGGCGCGAACTCCGGTTGACCTCAACGTGCTGGCGCGCACCGCAATCAAACTCACTGAGGCGCAATGGCAATCCCTGAAGATTGCCGTCCACACCGACTTCGAGGCCGGCTTGCCCAAGGTCATGGGCGATTCCAATCAACTACTGCAGGTCTGCTTGCAGCTTGTGGGAAGTTGTCTGCACTTTATGAGCGAGGCCGGCGGCAACATTCTGACCATCGCTACGGCAGCGCAACCCAACACCTGCGTCCTCCAGATCGCAACCGCAGCTGGCCCCCCAGTCCGCTCAACGGATCTGGAAGAGTCGCCCTCCAGCGACACCGCATCGGCGCTCGGCCTCAGCGCATGTCAGGGAATTTTGCAGGAACATCGTGGTCAGATAGCATTTCAGCGTGCAGAAGACGGATCGCTCCTGCTTTCCGTCGAAGTGCCCATCGCAGAGTTCCTGCCCGCCCGAGCCAAGGAATCTACCCTGCCGGCGCTGTGGCAATCTCAACCGTTCGCTTAAGCTGTCCGCACGCCGCGTAGATATCCCGCCCCCGCGGCCGCCGCACAAAAGTCAGAATCCCCTCCTCACGCAGAATCGTCTGAAATGCCGCCACGTTTTCATCCGAAGGCATTTCAAAATCAATTCCCGGCCCCGGATTCAGCGCGATCAGATTCACCCGCGCCTTGATGCCCCGCAGCAACTCCACCACTTCTCGCGCGTTCTCCGGCAAATCGTTCACCCCATGCAGCAGCACGTACTCAAACGTGACGCGCTCGCGATTGCGCAGCGGAAACTCGCGCGCCGCCGCCATCAGCAGATCGAGATTGTATTTCCTGTTCAGCGGCATCAGCCGGGTACGCTGATCATCATTCGATGCATTCAGAGAAATCGCCAGCCGTGGACGAATCTCCTCTTTTCCAAAATCGGAAATGCGCGGCACAATGCCCGCGGTCGAAACCGTCATCCGCGACTCCGCCAGCCCAACTTCCCGCACCAGCAGCCGCACCGCCTTGATGAAGTTGTCATAGTTCAGAAACGGCTCGCCCATCCCCATGAAAACCAAATTAATGCGGTCATGTTGTGGCGAAACCCTCTGATCGTTTAGCACCGCGCAAACCTGCCCCACAATTTCGCCCGCAGCCAGGTTCCGCTTCACCCCGAGCAGCGCCGTCAAACAAAACTGACAATCCACGGCGCACCCAACCTGACTCGAAATGCAAATCGTTGCTCGATCAAATCTGGCTCGATTCAACGCTCGATTGTGTGGCGACGGGCGCTCTCGCCCGTCCAGCACCGACGCATCCTGAGCTGCGGCATCGCCGGCTTCCGTTGCTTCCCCGTCCTCGCCTCCATCCCCCTCCGGCATCCAGACCGTCTCCACGCTCTGCCCGTCGCCAAACTCCATCAGATACCGTACCGTCCCATCCACCGACACAAAACGCTTCTCAATTCGCGGCAAACCAACAACGACGCCGTCCTCCGCCAGTCGCGCACGCAACTGTTGCGGCAGGGTCGAGATCTCCTCTACCGACTCCACTCTCTGTCGATAGATGGCCTCCGCCACCTGCTGCGCCCGATAAGCCGGTTCGCCGGAGCTCTGCATCAGCCCCGCCAGCTCGCTCCGGCTCAATCCCAGCAATGGCTCTCTTATCGTCATTTCACCTCGAAACAATCCGCCTAACCTGATGATTCTAAATTAGTAAACTTATCTGTACCCTATCCGCGCACGTGCAGCGTCCCTATGTAAGAATAGTAACGGCTCTCTCCATCATATTTGCGTCGAATACCCAGTCTTCTTAGATAGGTCGTCATCATGCCACAAGAGGTTCGTAATATTCGCCGTCAGACTTTGCCCAACGGTCTGACCATCATCACCGAGCAGATGTCGCACATCCGCTCCGCCTCCATCGGAATCTGGCTGCAAACCGGATCGCGTGACGAAGCCCCCGAATGGAACGGCATCTCCCATTTTATCGAGCACATGGTCTTTAAAGGGACCAAGCATCGCACGGCTGAAGAAATCGCCCGTCAGGTCGACTCCATCGGCGGCAACATGGACGCCTTCACCGCCAAGGAGTGCATCTGCTTCAACGTCAAGGTTCTCGACGAAAACATTCCCACCGCGCTCGATATTCTCAGCGACCTCGTCCTCAATCCAGTCTTCGACGTCAATGACATTGCTCGTGAACGCGGCGTGATCATGGAAGAAATCAAAATGGACGAGGACAATCCCGACTATCTCGTCCACGAAATCTTCACCCAGAATTTCTGGAAAGATCATCCGCTCGGCAAGCCGATCCTCGGCACCAAAGAAACAGTCAAGCGCTTCGAGCGCGAACTGATCCTCGATGCGTATCAGCACCGCTTCGCGCCCGGCAACATCATAATCTCCGCAGCCGGACATCTCGATCACGACAAGTTCGTCGAGCTCGTGATCAATCACTTCCAGCACATGAAGCCGATGAGCAATGGCTTCCACTCCACGCAGCCCAAGATCGTTTCGCGGATCGTCCTGCGCAACAAGAAAGCGCTTGAGCAAGTCCAACTTTGCCTCGGAGTTCCCTGTCATCCCATCGCGCACGAAAAACGCCACGCCGGCTACATTCTCAACACACTGCTCGGCGGCGGGATGAGTTCACGGCTCTTCCAAAACATCCGCGAGCGCCAGGGACTCGCCTATTCGATCTACAGCGATCTCAACCCCTACCGCGACACTGGATGCATGGCCGTCTACGCCGGAACTTCGCTCGCCTCGGCCGCGAAAGTCGTCGAGTCAGTCGTCACCGAATTCCGCAAATTGAAAAACGAAGCGGTTTCAGAAGAAGAATTGCGCCGTGCCAAGGCCCAGCTCAAAGGCAGCCTCATGCTCTCGCTGGAATCGTCGACGGCGCGCATGTCAAACCTCGCTCGCCAGGAAATGTACTTCGAGCACTACTACGATCTCGACGAACTCATCGCCAAAATCGAAGCCGTCACCTCCGAGGATCTGGCGAAACTCGCCAACGAATTCTTCCAGACCGACTCCATCGCAGTCACCTGCCTGGGAAACCTGACTGGCCTGAAGATCACGCGCGACCAACTCGCCTGCTAACGGGCAATCCATAAAAATCAAAGGCGCAAGCTTGACGCTCGCGCCCTTTTAATTTTATTTACGATCGCTTCCGTTCACTGCCCTCCCGGCGGTTCATCGTCGTCGTCAACATCCCAATCCAAACCCGCGGCGACCACCGGCCTGTCAGTCATCACTCCCGCCGCCACCAGATACTTCCGTAGACACCGCGTGCACGGCGCATATCCCTGATCGAGTGCCTGTTTCGCCGTCAGACTCTTCACTTCTTTCCCACGAATATTTTCGCACCCGGCCACATGAAAAATCTTACTGTCGGCCGTTACCACCACCGTCATATCTGGAGGAATATTCTTCGCCGCCAGCTCCCGGTTGCGCTGCACCTGCGCCAACTCGATCGGCGACTTCACGAGAAATAGTCCGCCCGCAATTAAGGCCATCGCCGCAACGGGCACCAGCCACGATCCCCATGTAAACCAGGAGTTTCGAGGCTGCGCACTCTGCGTCAATCTTTTTTCCAGGCGCCGTCCAAATCCTGCCGGCGCTTCCATCATCCGCTCATCGCCATACAGCCGGACCACATTCCGCGTCCCCTCCAGCACCGCCGCACACCCGTTGCAAGTAGAAAAATGCTGATCCATCTCCACCCGCAGCCCTGCATCCACCTCGCTATCGAGATAGTTCGAAATCTCGCGCCACACGAGTTCGCAGTTCACCGTCGCGCGAGTCACGTCGCCGCGATCTTCGCCATCTCGATTCACCATGGTTTCGTTCCTTTCTCGAAGGGCAACCGGCTGAACCAGCCCTGCTGCCACCCTCCTGCCAGCAGATCGCGCAGCATCAACCGCGCCCGCAACAGCCGCGTCTTCACCGACGCCACCGAAATTCCCAGCGCCTCCGCGGTGTCCTGAATATTCAACTGCTCCATATCGCGCAGCACAAACACCTCTCGATATTTCCGGTCCAGCGAGGCCAGCGCCTGCGCCAGCTTCTCGCGGACTTCTTTTCGCTCCAGCGCCTCCGAAGGAATCTCGCGCCAGTCGGCAAAATCGCGCGGCGCATAATCGCTCTCGTCATCCCGCCGGTCGTCGATTCCTTCCATCACCACGGTCCGCTCTCTCCTTCGCCGCATCAGCGCCTCGTTCACCGTGATCTGAATCAGCCACGTGCTGAACTTCGCCTCCGCCCGAAACTTCCGCAGATTGGCAAATGCCTTGAGCATCGCCTCCTGCGCTATGTCTTCCGCATCCGTTTCATTTCGCAGGATGGCAAACGCCGCCGCATACACGCGCCGCTCATACGGCCGGACGAGCTCATAAAAAAGATCGTTTTCCCCGCGCTGCACGCGCGCGATCAAATCCTGCTCGCGCGTCATCGCCTGCTCCGGATTGCTCACGACGGAATTCGATCCCATTTCCTGGTTACGGCGCGAGTCCCGCGATGCCGGACGCGGGCTTGCCACGGACTGTAAAACACACTACTCCCACTTCATCGGATTCACGGCTTCCGGCAAAGTTACATAAAAGGTAACACCGGGATTTGCACCCGAGCAGGTAGGCATACCCGCTCCCGGCGGGCCGGAAGGATCGGGGCGCAGTGCCGCGCCACACGCTAAATGACGTCTCGCTAATCTGGAGTGAAAGAAGTGAAAGAAGAGAAGGAAGAGAACGCGAGCCCATCGCGCCAAGAAAATTACCCCCAAATAACGAGCGTCCTGAGATCCGATTAGGATCCAGGACGCCCGGGCAGCCCTCCCCCAGAACTGCTCACTCATGAAGTTAGACCGGTTGAAGAATTCTGCCTATGGCACTTCCGTGCTATCCCTTACCACTATCGAGCCATCCGCCTATGTCGCTGAAAAATAAAGCCTAGTCTTTCGATTGCACTAAATATTGGGCATCGCTCTGCCCTAGAGTCTCTGTGGATTTTCGCCGATATTGCCTTCATCTGCGCCACTCGCGCAACCACCATGTCCGAATTTCACGATTTCGAACTCTGCCGCAGCATCCTCGAAAGTCTGCCCATCGGCCTCGCCGTGATCGACGCCCAAAAGCGAATTGTTTTCTGGAGCAATGGCGCGGAGCGCATCACCGGCCATTCTCGCTATGAAGTGATCGGAAAATCTTCCTGCGCCGATCAGACTCTTCTTTATTGCGACAAGCCCGACTGCGAACTTTGCCGCGAAGACTGCCCTCTCGCCCAGACCATCAAGAACGCACACCCCACCGACTCCATCGCCTTTCTGCACCACAAAGCGGGACACGAAATTCCCGTGCGCGCCCGCGCCGTTCCCGTCCGCAACGCGCACGGCTCCATCATCGGCGCCGTCGCCATCTTCGAAGATCACGGTCAATCCGCTTCCACCGAACCACGCGACGATCTTGCTTCGCTTCCCGGCTGCATCGACGAAATCACCAGCGTCGCCAGCCATCCCATGATGCTGTCCCATTTGCGCGACGCTCTCGGCACCTTCAATGAACTTCACATCCCCTTCGGCATCCTTTGCCTCCGTCTCGAAGGGCTCGACGGCTTCCGCGCCAGTTGCGGCCCCGACGCCGCCTCGTCATTACTGCGCGTCACCGCGCGCACTCTCGAGAGCTCCATCCTGCGCACCGATCTCGTCGGCCGCTGGAGTGACGATCAATTCCTCGTGATTCTCAACGGCTGCCGCGATGACGCCATCTTTTCCGTGCGCGAGCGCATCCGCAAAATGCTAGCCAACGACACCATCGAATGGTGGGGAGAGCGCCGCTCGCTGCCGCTCTCCATTTCGCAGGCAAGCGCCAGCCCCGGCGACACCGTGGCCACGCTGATCGACCGCGCCCAGAAGTCGCTCAACGCTGCTTCCACCGCCCGGGCCCAGGCCGCAGCCGCCGTAGCCAACCCATTTTCGGGGAGCCGCTAAATGTTCGCAATCATCGGTATCGTCGTCGTTTTCGGATGCGTCGTCGCCGGCTACCTCATGGAGCACGGCAACCTCAAAGTCCTCATCCAGCCCGCCGAACTCGTCATCATCGGGGGCGCTGCCGTCGGCACCGTCCTGATTGGCAATCCTCTTCACATCATCAAGAAAATTGCCGGAGGCATTGGCGGCGTCTTCGGCGGCTCAAAATTCACCAAGCAGGCCTACATCGACGCATTGAAAATGATGTACGAACTCCTCAACAAAGCCCGCAAAGAGGGACTCATGTCGCTCGAAGCCGACGTCGAGGAACCTTCCAAAAGCGCCATCCTGTCAAAAAATGCCGCCTTCGTTAAGAACCATCACGTCTGCGATTTCGTGTGCGACTCGCTTCGCATGGCCGTCACCGGCGTCGACGCCTTCGATCTCGATCAACTTCTCGATCTCGACATGGAAGTCCACCACCACGACGCAACCGCGCCTACCGCCGCCCTCAGCACCATGGCCGATTCCCTTCCCGGCCTCGGCATCGTCGCCGCCGTTCTCGGCGTTGTAATCACGATGGGCGCGCTCGGTGGCCCGCCCGAAGAAATCGGACACAAAGTTGCCGCCGCTCTCGTCGGCACCTTCCTCGGCATCCTTCTCTGTTATGGATTGATTGGCCCCATCGCCGCCAGCATGGCCAAGCTCGCCGACGACGAACACGCATTCCTCTACGTGATGCGCGTACTCATGGTCTCATTTCTAAAAGGCAGCGCTCCCATCATGGCCGTGGAAGTCGCGCGCCGCGCCGTCCCCGGCCACGTTCGGCCCTCATTCAAAGAACTCGAAGCCGCCTGCCGCGGAGGAGGCGCACCCGCCGCCGCAGCAGCCGCTCACGCCTGAGCCATCGCAACTTATGACCACGCCTCCGGAAAAACGCCCCATCATCATCCTCAAGAAAAAAGGCGGCCATGGCGGACACCACGGCGGCGCGTGGAAGGTCGCCTACGCCGATTTCGTGACCGCCATGATGGCGCTCTTCATCGTTCTCTGGCTACTCAACTCCAGCAAGCAAATTCAGGAAGCGGTTGGCGGATACTTCAAAGATCCCACCGGAACGTCAAAAAAAGTCGGCTCCAACATGGTCGGCGCCGGAGACAACTTCGTCCTCACCAAAGACAACATTCCCAAGTTAAAAGACCAGCTGCAGCAAGCCATCAAGCGCACGCCCGACTTCGAAAAACTCAAGAACCACATCGAAATGACCGTCACCAGCGAAGGCTTGCGCATCGAACTCTCCGAATCCGCCGCTGGAACTTTTTTCGAGAGCGGCAGCCCGAAACTAAACTCCGACGGCCAGCAATTGCTCGTCACCCTCGCCCAGGAACTCGGCAAGCTCCCCAACAAACTTTCCATCGAAGGCCACACCGACTCCAAGCCCTACGCCGCCTCCGCTACCTACTCCAACTGGGAGCTTTCCACCGACCGCGCCAACGCCGCACGTCGCATCATGCAAGACAACGGTGTCCGCCCCGATCAGGTCACGCAAATCCGCGGCTTCGCCGATCAGCGCCTCCGCAAGCTCGACGCCCCGCTCGACCCCGCCAATCGCCGCATCTCGCTCATCGTCCAATACATCCTCAAGAACGACGACGATGACGACGACAAAAAACCCGCCGAAGAACAAGCTGCACAAGAAAAGAAAGACGCCCCTAAACCCGAAGCCGGGAAAGAATAAAAACGAACCGTGTAGGAGTAGCCGCAGCCAACTTCAACGATTCGTTCTATCCGTGCCGATCCGCGCAAATCCGTGGCCAATAGAATTTCCCTCCACGACCTCGCTATAATCCCCCGTTACCTTCCAGGAGCCAACCATGAAGCGTCTCTCTCTGCTCGTTTGCATCTTGTTCTTTCTTCCCGCACTCTTCGCGCAAGAAAAAGAAAAACTCGATCTCGAAACCATCGCCCGCATCCGCTACGAAGGCTTCCACGACTCCAAAGTCATGGACTTCGCCACCGGCCTCATGGACTCCATCGGCGAGCGCCTCACCGGCTCGCCCAACATGAAGCGCGCCAATGAATGGACGCGTGACCAGCTCACCGCCATGGGCCTGAGCAACTCGCACCTCGAAGCCTGGGGACCATTCGGCCGCGGCTGGGCCAATCAATACGTCAACGTACGCATGACCGCGCCCGACATCGTCCCGCTCATCGCCTATCCGAAAGCCTGGACGCCCGGCACCAGCGGCGTCGTCACCGGAAAATGCATTCGGGTCAACATCGAAAAGAAAGAAGACTTCGATCAATATCGCGGCAAGCTCGCCGGAATGATCCTCATCTTCGGCCCCGACGCCGAAGTCAAGCCCATCACCGAAGCGCCCTTCAAGCGCCTCACCGACGACGATCTCGCCAAGCTCGGCCAGTACGAAATTCCCAGCGAGCGCCCGCCCTTCCGCTTCGCCGACCTGCGCAAGCGCCGCCAGTTCATGAAGGAGCTCGACCAGTTCCTCGTTGAAGAAAAAGTTCTCGCCGTCATCGATCACAGCCGCGGCACCGCCGGCGGAGGCACCGTCTACGTGCAGGCCGGCGGATCCTACACACCCGGCAACACCACCACCATCCCTCAACTCACTATGGCGTCCGAGCACTGGACCCGCATCGCCCGCCTGCTTCAACAGAAAAAAGACGTCTCCCTCGAACTTAACGTCGCCAATAATTTCTACGACGACGATCCCATGCAGTACGACACCGTCGCCGAAATTCCCGGCACCGACAAGAACTTGAAAGATGAAGTCGTCATGCTCGGCGCGCACCTCGACTCCTGGCACTCCGGTACCGGAGCCACCGACAACGGCGCCGGCACTATCGTGATGATGGAAGCCGTGCGCATCCTCAAAACCGTCGGCGTCAAGCCGCGCCGAACCATCCGCATCGGCCTCTGGTCCGGCGAAGAAGAAGGACTACTCGGCTCACAAGGTTATGTCGAAAATCATTTCGGCTCGCGCCCGCGTATGGACGATCCCGACCTCAAAGACCTACCCACGCTCCTGCGCCGCGAAGCCGGAGACATCATCCTTAAACCCGACGCCGCCAGAGTTGCCGCCTACTTCAACGTCGACAACGGCACGGGAAAAATTCGCGGCGTCTACCTCCAGGAAAACGCCGCCGTCGCGCCCATCTTCGAACAATGGATGGAGCCCTTCAAAGATCTCGGCATGACCACGCTTACCATGCGCAACACCGGAGGCACCGACCATCTTTCCTTCGACGCCGTCGGCGTCCCCGGCTTCCAGTTCATTCAAGATCCAATCGAATACGACACCCGCACCCACCACTCCAACATGGACGTCTACGATCGCCTCCAGCCCGACGACCTCAAACAAATCTCCGTAATCGTAGCCAGCTTCGTCTACGACGCCGCCATGCGCGACGAAAAACTCCCCCGCAAGCCTCTGGAACCCGGCTTGCCGAAAGAATCACCAAAGAAGGACGCCCAATAGAGCTAGAAGAAAAAAATAGAAGAAATATTGGAATAGTGAAAACAGAAGAAGAGGGATGCCCCACTTCTGGCCGCCTTTGCCAGAAGTGGGGATTTTGTTTTTGCCGTTGATTCTAGAAGTCCGCCACTAGCAGGGCGAAAGAGTGGACGCGGCATTATTCTAATTTCGCCTTATCCGTGAAAATCCGCGTAAATCCCTGGCAAAAAGACTTTCACGAGACGACCACCTACCCCGCCGCCCGCGTCGGCGCCTTGAACGCCTTCTGCACCAGCGTATACCGCGCCGCGCCCATCAACCCGCAATCCTCATTCAAAATTACCCGCACCGGCATGTCGCGTAAGAGCGTCTCCATTCGTCCTTTATCCAAAAACGCCTGCATAAATTCCGGCTGCTTCATTCGCTCGATATTCTTCGCCGCAATCGTGCCGCCAACACAGATTCCTCCGGTCGTCATATACCGCAATGCACAATTCCCCGTCTCGGCGCCGAACACACTCACGAAAATCGACATCGTTTTATCGCAGATCGCAGCCTTCCCCTCCGCCGCCAACTGCGAAATCAACGCCGGACCGTCCGGAGCGGCAGTCATCTGCTCTCGCAGCCACTCGGGCTCCTCCGCTTTTTTCGTGTCTTTCAAAAAGTCGTAAATATTCCGGATGCCCGGCCCCGACAACACACGCTCGCAGCTGATCCGTCCATATTTTTTCTGCAAGTAAGTCAGCAGCTCGGTTTGAATTTCATCGCGCGGCCCAAAATCCGCATGCCCGCCCTCGCACGCAAACGGATGATGCCGGAAGCCATCCCAAAACAGCCCAGCCACGCCCAGTCCGGTTTTCGCCGAGATCACCGCGCGATTTCCTTCCGCATCTTCCGAGCCTTCACTCAGCGTCACAAAGTCGGACGAATCCAGCGCGTCGATTCCATACGCGAACGCCTCCAGATCGTTCAGCAGCCCAACCGAATTCAGCCGCAACTGCTTCGCCAGCTCCCGCGAATCGATGACCCAGGGCAAATTGGAAATCTTGCTGCGCCCATCGCGCACCGGACCGGCCACGCCAAACGACGCCTGATGCACCGCAATTCCCTCGGTGCGCACAAACTCGCTCAAAATTCCCGCCAGCCCCGTGTGCTCGTGGCTCGCATACTCCCGCTCCACCACGCTCTGCAGCCGGTTCCCTTCCGTCTCGTAAGCCGCCAGCCGGATTCGGCTCGCTCCAATCTCTCCTGCAAGAATCATGGCTCTATCGTCCTCCATTCCCGTCCATCGGCCGTGAGCAGCTTGTCCGACTCCGCCGGACCCCACGTACCCGCCGCATAATTCGGAAACTTTCTCGGCGGCAGCGCCCGCCACACATCCAGCATGGGATCAACCACCGTCCATCCCGCCTCCACCATATCGGCGCGTTGAAACAGCGTCGCATCGCCCAGCATGCAGTCATACAGCAGCACTTCATATCCAGTGTAGGCGTCGGCGCCAAAATATTTCGAATACTCGAAACTCATATCCACCGAACCCACCCGCAACACCGGCCCCGGAACCTTCGCCCCAAAACTCAGCGAAATTCCTTCCGTCGGCTGAATCTGGATCACCAGCGTATTCGCGTGCTGCTGGTGCAAAGGCGCATTGCGGAACAACTGGAACGGCATGTATTTGAACTGGATCGCAATCTCGGTATGCCGCTTCGCCAGCCGTTTCCCCGTCCGCAGATAAAACGGCACGCCCGCCCATCGCCAGTTATCGATATTCAATTTCAACGCAACAAATGTCTCCGTCCGCGACTCCGGGGCCACTCCCGGCTCCCCCCGATACCGCGGCACGCGCTCCTCGCCGATCATGCCCTCGCCATACTGCCCGCGCACGCTGTACTCCAGAACATCGTCAGAAGAAAACGGCACCAGCGAGTGCAGCACCTTCGCCTGCTCATTCCGCACCGCATCCGCCGTAAACGCCACCGGAGACTCCATCGCCGTCAAACTCAGCAACTGCATCACGTGGTTCGGCACCATGTCGCGCAATGTTCCGGCAGTATCGAAATACCCTCCGCGCCGCTCCACGCCCACCGTCTCCGCATTCGTGATCTGCACATGATCGATATACCTGCGGTTCCAGATCGGCTCGAAAATCGCATTGTCGAACCGAAACACCATGATGTTCTGCACCGTCTCTTTGCCCAGATAGTGATCGATGCGGAAAATCTGGTTCTCCTGCAGCACCGCCTTGATGTCGCGATTCAACTTCTTCGCCGATTCCAGATCCGTTCCGAACGGCTTCTCAATCACCACCCGCCGCCACTGTCCGTTCTCCTGCTGCGACAACCCTGCCGCTCCGAGCTGCTGCACAATCGGTGCGAAAAACTTGGGCGCGGTTGCCAGATAAAAAAGATAATTCCCGCCCGTATGCCGCTCTGCGTCGATCGCGGCTAACTTCTCCCGCAGCTTCGCAAATAATTCCGGATCGCCAAAATCCCCGCGCAAATAAAACAGCCGCTCCTTCAACCACCCCAGTTCCGTCCCAGCCTCGCCCCCTGGAATGAACTCGCTTACCTGATCGCCAAACTGCTGCAAACTCAAATCGTCGACCGAAACTCCGATCACAGCAAAGTTATCCGGCAGCAGCTTCGCCTTCACCAGATTGAATAATGACGGCGCCAGCTTCCGCTTGGTCAGATCGCCCGCCGCGCCAAACAGCACAAACACGCACGGCCCGGCCACCTTGCCCTCAAACTCCATCCCTGTTTCCATGCCCGGCGAAACCGTAGCCGCCATACGCGCCATCACCGCCAATCGAAAAATGCTCCCGAGAAAAAAGGAGTGCCCGCAATTGTAGGCGAATTCTCGCCTCCAAAGGTTACAAGAACCCAAACTTTCGGGATCAGCCCTGCTAGCATCCGATCAGCGGTGGGGACTCGATCCCTCATTCGGGCGTCATCCTGAACGGAGCCGTTTTTCAGGCGGAGTGAAGGATCTCCCACTAACCGGCCTGGCACGTAAGGCAAACGGCAGCACTACCCGGAAACAAAACCCCTCGCATCCCAACCCACAAAGGTGTACCATTCGACCGTCGTTATAAAGTAGTAATCGCTCGCGACCGGCCTTATCCGTAGTTCCCAACGAGGAGGAGCCATGTCGCTCACCCTGAAAACATCCGTCGCATTTTGCATCTTGACGCTTGCAGCGTTTGCCCAAGCCCCGTCTACCGCTCCCAAATACGACAACCAGACCGAAACTAAAACGAAGGGCGTCATCGAAGAGATAAAAACCTTCACCATCGGAAAGCGCGCCGACTACACCGAACTCATCCTCAAAAACGGCGACGACAAACTCGAAATCTATCTCTCGCCCAAACCCTATCAGGACGAAATGGGTATGGCCTTCGCCAAAGGCGACGAGATCGGGATCACCGGCTCGAAAATTAAATTGGAAGACGCCAACATCATCCTGGCCCGCGAAATCGTCAAAGGCACCGACACCCTCATGTTCCGCGACGACAAAGGCAAACCCATCTGGGACGAACGCACCGGAAAATAGCCGCGGCTTACAGTTTGCGAAAACGCCTTTGGGTATAGCAGCGCTTCTAGCGCAGCGTTATGGCTTTCTGTCCGTGAGGCCTTAGCCTCTGAGGTTGGTTTTCAATCGAAAATCAAAAATCACCAATCAAAAATTGCTTTGCCGGTTACTCCAAATCACCTTCCCCGACTGCTCACTGACCACATACTTCCGCCCCGGAATCAACTTCTCAACATTCGCCCGCTTATGCTGCGGCACAAACAAAAACAGGCGCGCCCCTGAATCCCACGCCGCTTTCAACTCCGCATCGTGCAGAAAAATCTTCGGCGCATCCGGATATCGCGATCCCCACCACATGCTCGTCGTATCGCCATTTACCAGCTCGATCGGCCGCTTCAAATAAAACAGCAGCGACGAGCCGAACGCCTGATCGCCATAAATCATCACGCGATCCTGCGGACCCATCACATGCTCCAACTCTTCCGCCATCGTCTTCGACCCCAGATAAGGATCGAATCTTCCCAGCGCAATATGTGCAGCAATCAGAAACACCACCATCGTGATCGCCGTAGCCCACATCGCCGCAAAATCTCTTCGCTTCACGCGAAACCAGAACGCCATTGCCGGGCCAATCAGCAACACAATCGCGGCCAGAATCGCCGGCAAGCGCAGCGCCGCAAACGAATCTCCGGTC
>Ga0206795_1051_pt1 | contig 23923 bp, 16 predicted proteins | sample Alteio_BWOrgCont_71_FD_152872 | JGI IMG/M metagenome (GOLD analysis project Ga0206795, IMG submission 152872) | Enriched cells from forest soil in Barre Woods Harvard Forest LTER site, Petersham, Massachusetts, United States -... | ecosystem: Environmental > Terrestrial > Soil > Temperate forest >... | reverse complement strand
GCGAAGGCGTAGTGGTTGAGCGGGCGCCGGCGGCCTTCGTAGTAATGAGAGAGAAATTCGGCTTTGTAGGTGGCGACGTCGACACCGACGGGGCAATCGCTTTTGCATCCCTTGCAGGAGAGGCAAAGATCGAGCGAGTCTTTGACTTCTTCACTGCGCCAGCCGTCGCGAATCGGCGCGTCGTCTCGGTCGCGCTGGGTCATCTCCCAGAGCAGGTGAGCGCGGCCGCGCGTGGAGTGTTCTTCTTCCTGGGTGACGCGATAGCTGGGGCACATGACGCCGTCTTCGGCGCGGCGGCACTTGCCGACTCCGACACAGCGCAGCGTTGCGTGCGCGAGGCTGCCGTGATCTTCGGGAAATTGAAAGATAGTTTTCGGCTCCCAGGGAGAGTAGTCCGCGCCGAGGCGAAGATTTTCGTCGAGTTTGTTGGGCGTCTCTCCGGGCGGGCCGATCAGTTTGCCCGGATTCATCTTCCAGCGGGGGTCCCAGACGGTTTTAAATTTACGGAACGCCTCCATTAATTCGGGCCCGAACATTTTCGGCCAAAGTTCGGCGCGAGCCTGGCCGTCGCCGTGTTCGCCGGAGAGCGATCCGCCGTAGCCGACGACGAGATCGGCGGCGGCTTCGACAAATTGACGGAACTTTGCGATCCCCTCTTTCGATTGCAGGTCGAAGTCGACGCGAGTGTGGACGCAGGCGTGGCCGAAGTGTCCGTAGAGCGAGCCTTCGTAGTGAAAGTCCGCCATCAACTTGCGCAGGTCGCGGAGATAGCTGCCGAGATTTTCGGGCGAGACGGCGGCGTCTTCCCATCCCTCCCATTTCGGCGAATCTCCAGGCACATGTGAAGTGACGCCGAGCGCGGACTCGCGTATATCCCAGATGCGTTTAGCCTGCGCGCCGGAGTAGAGACGAATGGTTGGAGGATGCACGCTGCGATTGAGCGCGGCCATCAGGGTGAGGGCTTGCGCCTCGGCTTCGGAGAGAGTCTGGCCCCCGAATTCGACCATGAGCCATCCGCCGCCTTCGGGGAGAAGCGCTAGCCCGTCGGAGTTGCGGCCTTTCGCGCGCGTGTAGCGGACGAGAAGATCGTCGAAGCCTTCGAGTCCGATGGGACAATGCTGCATGATTTCAGGAACGCGGTCGGCGCATTGAAAAATGTCGGGATAGGCAATGACCGCGAGCACGCGTTCCGGAGGACTCTGGACGAGGCGGCAGGTGGCTTCGAGAACGGTGGCGCAGGTGCCTTCGGAGCCGACCAGCGCGCGCGCGATGTGGAAGTTGTTTTCGGGGAGAAGATGGTTGAGGTTGTATCCGGAGACGCGGCGCGGGATGTTGGGGAATTTGGTGCGGATGAGATTCGCGTATTGGGCGGCGATTTGCTGGAGCGAAATGCGGATTTGAGTTGCGCGGTCGGGTGAGCTGCGGCGCGATACTTCCGCGCCGCCCGGACCCTTCGACTCGCTTCGCTCGCTCAGGGCAGGCTCAACAGGAGCGCCCGTCCCCACACGAGCGTCGTGGCTTTCACGAATCCGGTTCTCGCCCAGAGTTAGGCGGGTGCCGTCGTAGAGGACAACTTCCAGTTCCTCGATGTTGTCGTCGGTTTTGCCGGCCATGACCGAGTGGACGCCGCAGGAGTTGTTGCCGATCATGCCGCCGATGGTGCAGCGGTCGTGGGTAGCGGGGTCGGGTGCGAAGGTAAGGTTAAATTTTTCGGCGGCGTTGCGAAGATGGTCGAGAACGACTCCGGGCTGCACGCGGGCGATGCGGCAGGCGGGATCGATCTCGAGGATCTTCGACATGTACTTCGAGAAATCGAGGACGACGGCGACGTTGCAGCACTGGCCGGCGAGCGAAGTGCCTCCGCCGCGGCAGAGGAGTGGTGCTTCGAATTCGCGGCAGACGGAGATGGCGGCGAGCACGTCGTCGGCGTCGCGCGGGATAACTACGCCGATGGGGACCTGGCGGTAGTTGGAGCCGTCGGTGGCGTAGAGGGCCCGGGCGCTGGAGTCGAAGCGGACTTCTCCGCGGATTTGTGCGCGGAGGGATTGAGCCAGGCCGGTGGCGTGATCGGGCATGGTTGAGAGTGTAATGCAGATGGTTGGTTTTGCTGTGCCGTCCCTGCGGCACTCGTTCTTCTGTTCTGCTTACCCAGGGCTTACGCCCCTTCGGCTTCGCTCAGGGCAGGCTCTGGGCTAATGAATGCCGCCGCTTCGCGGCTGGATTGGAGTGGCGATTGGTGTCGTTTTCTCCCGGCAGTGCTGTCGAGCTGCGCTCGACTGGGCAGCCGGGCGGCTGGCCCTACATGAGCGTTTTCAGCGCAAACATTCGGAGCTAACCAACCATTCGCCGATCTAGTTTGACGATCCGGAGGTTTTGCTTACGTTGGTGATTTGAAGTTTGGTGACGCTGCCCTTGGACTCGATGTTGATGGTGATCATATTTTTCTGGTCGTTGGAGATTAGGGTGCAGCGGTTGTCGCCTGAGGTGGTGACCATCGCGCTGGGGAACTTCGATTTGTAGAAGGCGCAGACCTGGTCGACGGAGTCGCTGGTGGTGAAGGCGGCGGAAGCGCTATGGACGCCGCCGAAGGTGGCCGTGGCGGCGCTGTTGTTCTGCAATTCGGCTGCGGGATAGATGTCGATGCCGAGATCTTTGGAGACGAGTGCGGGATCCTTGTTGGTCTCAACCGCGCCGAACGGGGTTTCGACCTTCACGTGCTTGCCATCGTTGGTGACATGGCTGTGAGCCATGAAGCGATGGGCGACGAAGCTGAGGCTGGCGAGGCCGAGGATTCCGATGAGGACGATTACGCCGACGATGATGAGGATAATTTTGAGGGCGCTGCTGCTGCCGGCTGTGGGCGGCGGAGCGACGGGCGCGGCGACGGTGCCGGAGACGGCTGCGCCGCATTTATTGCAGAATTTCGTTCCGGGAGTGAGATTCGCGCCGCAGGAGTTGCAGAAGGCCATGAGTCACCTCGTTATGTTTGGCGCGGCGAGTATATCGCAGATGGCGACGAGGAGAAAATAAGGATGCGAGCCAAACGCGCGTTTGTTGCGACGCGAAGAACGCGTCGCATCGCGCAGGTCGCCCGGATCCTTCGCTGCGCAAAAAGCGCTTGCTCAGGATAATAATAATTTCAAAATTAGCTCCAGAGGCGGGTGCCGTAGTCGGCCATGGAAAGGAACAGGAGAATCATGAGGAAGAAAATTGTGGAGATGACGACCAGCTTCAGGAGTTTTTCGTGCGCGCCTTTGATGTGCATGAAGAAGAGGGCGACCAGGAGCGCCTTGGTGGTCGCGATGATGAGGGCGACGGCGGCGTTGAAGACTCCGAGGTCGAGTTTGGCGGCGTAGTAGGTGAGGCCGGTGCCAACGAGCAGCGAGATCCAGACGGCGAAGTAGGTGGACAGAGGCGACGAGCCGGAATGTGAATGGTCAGACATGGTTTCAGCGATTCGTTGTTTCTTACGAACTTCTTTCGCCCCTACGGGGCTTTGTTCTTTTTTTCAGCTGACCCGCGGCTTGCGCCGTGGGCTGTATTCTTTCGCCGCTTTGCGGCTTGCAGTTTTCTTACTGCGTCAATGACGATCGATCAAATATAAAAGCGGGAACAGATAAATCCAGACAATGTCGACGAAGTGCCAATATAAGCCGCCGATTTCGAGGGGCGTGTGATATTCGGGCGTGAAGCGGCCCTTCCACGCGGCCCACAGAAGCCAGGTAAAGAGGCCGAGGCCGATGATCATGTGAATTGCGTGCAGGCCGGTCATGATGAAATAAAGCGCGAAGAAGATTTCGGCGTGCACGGGATTGGCGTATTCGCCGGGATGTCCGGGGATGGGCTCGTGCTCGAAGCTGAAGGACGCGCCGGGAACGTGATGCTCGACGAACTTATCTTTGTATTCCTTGCCCTTGATGCCGAGGAAGGCGCAGCCGAAGAGCATGGTCAGGATGAGCATGACGATGAGCAGGCCACGGCGCGCGGTTTGCGCGGCCCAGATGGCGAGCACGACGGTCAAGCTGCTGCAGATCAGCACGGCGGTGTTGGTGCCGCCGAGGGCGGCGTCGATGGATGAGCTGGCGGCGGCGAAGTCTCCGTAGTACGCGCGGCGGTAAATCAGATAGGCGCAGAAAAGGCCGCCGAAGAACATCACTTCGGTGGCGAGAAAGATCCACATGCCGAGGTCGGCGGAATCTTTCTGCTGCTGCTCGGTGGCGAAGTGGTGCAGCAGCGCGGGATTGTGATGATGGTGATGATGAGCCGGAGAGGTCGCGGCGACGGAGTTATCGGACAACGGGAACCTCCTGCTTATGCTGCGGGGCGTCGAGTTCCTCGTAGTTGTAAGCTTCCCAGGTCACGACGGGCTCCTGCTCGAAGTTGAAAGTCGTCGGCGGAGACGGAGTCTTCCACTCGAGGCCGGCGGCGTTCCACGGATTATCGGGCGCGGGCTTGCCGTAGCGCATCGACCAGAGGAAATAAATCATAGGCAGCAGATAGCCGACGCCGAGCACGGTTGCACCCGCGGTCGAGAGCACGTTGAGCACCTGAAATTCAGGCGGATATTGATAGTAGCGGCGCGGCATGCCGACGTAGCCGAGCAGGAATTGGGGAAAGAACGTGAGATTGAATCCGATGAAGACGATGAGCGCGGCGAGGCGTGCCCACATCTCGGGATACATGCGTCCGGAAATTTTGGGCCACCAGAAATGCATGCCCGCGAGGTATCCCATGACCGCGCCGCCGACCATGATGTAGTGGAAGTGGGCGATAACGAAATACGTGTCGGTGAGGTGCACGTCGAGGCCGAGCGCGGCGAGAAACAGTCCGGTGAGGCCGCCGATGGTGAAAAGTCCGAGGAAGCCGAAGGCGTAGAGCATGGGCGCGTCGTAGTGAATCGAGCCCTTGTAGAGCGTGGCGGTCCAGTTGAAGACTTTGACGGCGGACGGAACGGCCACGGCGTAGCTGAGGATGGAGAAGATGAGCGCGGCGTAAACGGAAATTCCGGCGACGAACATGTGATGCGCCCAGACGAGAAATCCGAAGACAGCGATGGCGATCGACGACAGCGCGACGAAGTTGTATCCGAAGATGCGCTTGCGCGAGTAGCAGGCGATGACCTCGCTCATGATGCCCATCGAGGGCAGAATCATGATGTAGACGGCGGGGTGCGAGTAGAACCAGAACAAGTGCTGGAAGAGAAGCGGATCGCCGCCTAGTTTGGGATCGAAGATGCCGAGATGCAGAACGCGTTCGGCCACAACCAGAACGCTGGTGATGGCGATGACGGGCGTCCCGAGAATCTGAATGACGCTGGTGGCGTAATGCGCCCAGATAAAGAGCGGCAGGCGTGACCACGTCATGCCGGGGGCGCGCATGCGGTGAATGGTGACGATGAAGTTGAGGCCGGTGAGGATCGAGGAGAATCCGACGACGAAGATCGCGAGTCCGGCTTCGACGATTTTTGTGTTGGTGAAGGCGGTGCTGAAAGGCGTGTAAAAGGTCCAGCCGGTGTCGACGCCGCCGGTGATCATGCAGTGCAGCATCAAGATGCCGCCGGTGATGTAGATATACCAGCTCAGCAGGTTGATGCGCGGGAAGGCGAGATCTTTGGCCCCGATCATCAAGGGGACGAGGAAGTTGCCGAGGACGGCGGGAATGGAAGGGATGAGGAAGAAGAACACCATCACCATGCCGTGCTGCGTGAAGAGCTTGTTGTAGGTGTCGGCCTGGACGAGGTCGCCGGCAGGCGTTAGAAGTTCGAGACGAATGAGCAGCGCGAACAAACCGCCGATGAAGAAAAAGAACGTAATGGAGACAAGGTAAAGAAGCGCGATGCGCTTGTGGTCGGTGGTGAGCAGCCACGACCAGGCACCGTAATGCTTGTTCAGATAATTTTCGCGCTCCACGGGAGGAGCAACTGCTGCGGTAGCCATAACTTATTTCCTGCTTCCCTTACTCCGTTACCTCTGACTTCTGTTTACCTTGCCTTGCCGCTGGCGGCGTCCGAGGGCGACGCGGCTTCCGCCGTATTTGTGCCCGGCGTTGCGGCTTTCGATAATGATTTCACATACGCGACCAGCGCGTTGACCTGCTCTTCGCTGACCAGTCCCTGAAACGTGGGCATGATGGGCTGGAAGCCTTTCACGCGGCGCGAACCGGGATCGAGGATGCATTCGCGGACGTAGTTTTCGTCGGCCATTACTGTGCGGCCATCGGCGAGTTCCACGGGCTTGCCGAAGACATTCTGCAGATTCGGGCCACGGCCTTGCGAGTCCGCGCGATGGCAGGTGGAGCAGCCGAGTTCGCCGAAAATCTTCTCGCCGGTGGCAGAGAGCGGACCGGTTGAGCTGCCGCTGGTCCAGGCTTCGTATTGCGCCGGCTCCATGACGACGATGTCGCCGATCATCCCGGAGTGCTGCGTGCCGCAATATTCCGCGCAGAAAAGATGATAGGTGCCGGGCTTGGTGGCGCGGAACCAGGCCATGGTGTAGCGGCCGGGCAATACGTCCTGCTTCATGCGGAACGCGGGAACGTAGAAGCTGTGAATGACATCCTGCGAGGTCATGATCAGCTTGACGTCGCGGCCGACGGGGACGTGCAGTTCGTTGATTTCGCGCTGGCCTTCGGAGTGTTCGAGCTTCCACATCCATTGCTTCGCGACGACGTAGACTTCGGTGGCGTCGCGGGGCGGCGTGTGTTCTTTGAAGTAGACGACCGCGCCCCAGAGGAAGATGACCATGAACACGAAGAACGGGATGATGGTCCAGGTAAGTTCGAGCGGCGTGGAACCGTCGATCTGCTCGGCCAGAACGCCTTCCTGCTTACGGTAGCGCGCGGCGAAATAAACGATGGCCACGAAGATGAGGCCGGTCATCAGGGCGGAGACGATGACGAGAAAAATGTACAGGGCGTCCACGTTGCCTGCCATGGTGGAGGCCCGCGCCGGCCATAATGGAAAATTATCGAACATAATTTCAACAATTGCAGAAGTTAGAAGTCAGAATGAAAAAGTAAAACCAAATCGTCTCAATGTTTTTACTTCTTCATTCTGACTTCCTACTTCTGACTTCTTTTACACTCGACTCCAATCCACGTTTCGCCGTTGTGCAGACTTATCCAAGCGAAGGAAGATCAGGATCATCCCGCCGAGCAGGAGGATCGTGGCTGCTCCGCCGAGGCGCAGCATGTTGGTGACGACCGCGCCGTATTTTCCGGTCGCGGGATTGTAGTGATAGCAATACAAAAGAACCTGGTCGGTGAGGTTGCCGATCTTTCCCGACGACGCTTCGACCAAACCCATGCGCAAATCTTTCGGCGGAAAATCCACGCCGTAAAAGTAGCGCGAGATGCGGCCGTCGGGCGTAAGAACCATGATGGCGGTCGCGTGGGCATACTGCTTGATGTTGGGGTCGTACTGATACTGGAAGCCAACGGCTTTGGTCAGTGCGTTGATGGATTCAGGCGGACCGGTGAGGAAATGCCAGCCACTGGCTGCGCCGGCGCGGCCGTAGCGCTTCAGATAATCCTGCTTCTTTTCGGCGGCGAGCGCGGGCGTCTCCGCGGGATTGAAGCTGACCGTGACGACGTCGTACTGGTCGCCGACGTTGAACTTGATCATCTTCATAGAGCCGGTGAGCCCGGCAAGAGCTTCACCGCAGAGCATGGTGCAGTTGTAGTAGACGAGGTTGAGGATCAGCGGCTTCTTTCCGAAGTAGTCGCCGAGGTGCACCGCGCGGCCCGTGTCGTCGGTGAAGGCGAGGTCCGCGGGAACCTGCGCGTCGAGATGCTGCTCGATGCCGACGTTTTCGAGATACGGCGGGCGCACGTTGGCGGGCGGGGACATGATGCCCTTCGACATGGCCTGGGACCAGACTTGTCCGCTGGCGATGAGGGCGAAGAGAGCAACCGCGATCAGCAATTGTGCGAAGGACGAATTCGATGCACGGGAGATCCTTCGCCCCGGCTGCGCGTTTCTTTGATGAAGCTGGCCTCCGCTCAGGATGACGCCGGTCCGAGGAGAGGCAGTCGAGATGCGCTCGACATGGACGGGCGGAGCGCCCGTCCCCACACAAGCCTTTGCGTGCTCGGGTGGGCGGACGCATGCGTCTGCTGCTACATGGGCCTTGCCGATCGAATTTTGGTGCGGGCTGCTCACTTCTTTTTTCCCTTTTGCTTCGTCTCTGCTTTTGCTGCCGCCGGCATTCCGGTTGGAATCTTCGTGGAGGCGCTGGCGATCTCGCTCCGGACGGGAAGGCCGCGCTGGGCGATCAGGTCCATGGCGCGGTCGATGGGGATGCGCACTGTGCCGGCCTTCTGGTCGATGTAGTCGTAGGTGTTGAGCTTTTCTTCCTGCGCCGTGATGATGCTGTTGAGCTGGGTGCGTTCGTCGGTTTCGAGCTGCGGCGCGGGGAAATTCTGCTTGAGATATTCGCGGTAATCCGTGGGCAACTTGCGCGTATCGACGGGCGCGTTGTTGACCAGCGGGCTGATGGGCTTCTGTTCGGCCTGGCTGCGTTTTTCGAGAACGGAGTAAAGAACGCTCACGACAAAGTGAGAGATGAGCAGGAATGCGGCCAGGCCGATGAGGAAATAGGCGATGCCGGCGACACTGACATCCCGGCGCTCGTAGTCGCCGTGGTTCGCGTGATTGGGTTCGTTCGTCATTCGTTCGTACTTTGTACTCAGTTCCCGTTGTACTTCTTAACTCGTGCCTCGGCTCTCCTCACTTCTACTTCTATGTGCCTCCGTGGTGGTGCGCCGGCTCAAGCACCTCGACGGCGGTTGGATCGTAGACCGGGAGCAGCGGCAGCGCGCTCAGGTTGCGGAAGAAGTAACCCATCCACAGGCAGCCGATCGCGACCGCCACCACGATGTCGGCAATGGTGATGCGGAAGGTCTGGGAAAAATTCGGTTCGATGATCCACATCAGATCGACCCAGCGCATGAAGAGCATCCACACCGCCAGCCAGACCAGCTTGCGAATGTTGCGCTTGAACGGGCGCGACAAGAGAATCGCGAAGGGGATCGCGAAGTGAAACAGAACCAGAAACAGCCCGACGCCTTCCCAGCCGCCATGCAGACGGCGCATATAGAAAGTAATTTCCGTTGGCAGGTTTCCGGCCCAGATGATGAGCCACTGCGAGAAGTTGAAATAAGCCCAGACCATGATGAAGGCCAGCATCCACTTGCCGTGATCGTGGACGAAATCAGGCTTCAGCATGTCAGACATGGGCTTGTAGTCGTAAAGAATGCGCTCGACGAAAACCGCGAAGCACATGGCCGCAAGCACTTCGCCGATCAGGATGACGAGACCGAAGATGGTCGAGATCCAGCTGGGATCGAGTGACATGACCCAATCGATGGCGGCGAAAGAAATGGTGAAGCCGTAAAGGATTAATCCGGGGCCGCTGACCGCTTTGAACTTTCCCGTGTTGTCGGGCGAGGAGGGACTGTCGCCTTCCTTCGACCACTTCGAGAGCAGGAAGGAAAGCAGGTTCCAGATGGCGAAATAAATGACGGCGCGAATCAGGAATCCGCCCGGATTCAAGTACGAACGGATGTTGGCGTGCTCGACGAGGTGCTTGTGAATGTGCGCGTCGGTGACGGATGCAAGCGGCATCGCCCAGGGATACATGCGTCCCTGATAGACCGCGATCACTACGGGAATGAAGAGAATCGACAGACCCGGCAGGGTGCGCATGGCTGCGCCCTGGATGCGGCGGATGACCACGCCCCAGCCTCCGCCGGTGAGATGGCGGATCATGATGATGGCCATGGAACCGAGCGCAATGCCCAGCCAGTCCATGAATCCGAGAAGATATGCGGGATAGAACTCGTCAGGGCGCGTGACGGCGAGCACGATCGCGATGACGGCGAAGATAGCGCCGGCGATGAGAAGCCGCTGCGAGAGGGTCCGCAGGATCGGCGGCGGCGTGAGATCGAGTTGGTTCACGTTCGCCGCGGTCATTTGGATTCTTCTTTCATTTCTGGTTTCGTGTCGAGCACCGGGAGGCTGGCGCCGGTTCCGGGCTCATTGAACTTCGGCGGCTCGGAGGGAACTCTCTGTCCGGCCGGAACGTCAGCCATGGTCGCGTTCTGGCTCAACTGCAAGGCACGCACGTAGGCGACGATGTTCCAGCGATCCTGCGGCGGAATCTGCGAGGCGTAGTCGGGCATGATGCCGAAGCCGTTGGTGATGACGTCGTAGAAATATCCGACGGGCGATTTTTCCAGGCGGGCATCATGAAACGATGGTGGCTGGCGGGAGAAGCCGCGGGACGGGACGAATCCGTTGCCGTCGCCGACGCGCGAGTGACAGGGCGCGCAGAAAATGTTGTAGCGTTCGCGGCCGCGCTCGAGAACTTCTTTGGTGACGGGGAAAGGCATCACTTCGCCGGGATTGTTGCCGACTTTGCCGGTATAGAAATACGCATCTTCGTGGAGCTGGCCGCGGGCCACCGTGCCTTCGATGGGCGGGCGCTCAGAGCGCTGGTCGGGGAAGAAGTCACTGCGCGAGAGCGGGTTCTCGCGGGGCTGCACGTGCATGTCGAGGCGGCAGGCGGAGGTGAGGGCCATCCCTGCCAGCAGAAGCATGGACACGAAATTCCTATGCTGCCGGCTGCGGGTATTCCCACCCTTGCGCAAAGAGCGCGCAAGGATGGGGCACCCACTTACTGGCGCCGCTGTCGAGCTTCGCTCGACCTGACGGGCAAGAGTGCCCGTCGCCACAGAGGCTAATTGACGGAGGATGCGCATTTAGCTTGGCACCTCCGAGATGGAGCGCGGGCTTAGGGCTTCCAGAAATTTGCGAACGCCCTCGGGATCGTATTTCTTGTCGGAGGAGAACACGATCAGGAAGAAACGATCTTTCGAAGCCGATGAAAAGCGCGGGACGTTGAACACCGGGTGATACGGCATGGGCAGGCCATTGAGCGCGAGCATGCCGAAGACGGCCGAGATGCCGGCAAAGAGAATCGTCATTTCAAAGGTGATGACGACGAATGCGGGCCAGGAATGGTACGGCTTGCCGCCGATGTTGAGCGGATAGTCAACTGCTGCCATCCAGTACTGCATGAGATAGCCGGTGCATCCGCCGATGATGCCGCCGATCAGAACGACCAGCGGGACTTCGTTGAAGTGAAATCCAATTTCTTCGGCCAGGCCTTCGATCGGGAACGGGCTGTAGGCGTCGATCTTTTTATAGCCAGCCTGGTGCGTGGCGCGGGCCGCGTCGACCAGGTGCTGGGCCGAATCGAATTCAGCCATGATGCCGTAAATGGGGTCGCGTTTCGCCATTTACTCCTTGACCTCCGCTTCCGGCAGCAGGGTGCGCATCTCGAAGATGGAGATCGCGGGCAGCACGCGCAGGAACAGGAACATCAGCATGAAGAACATGCCGATGGTGCCGATGTAGGTCATCCAGTCCCAGCGCGTGGGGTAGTACGCGCCCCACGAGGAATTCAGGAAATCGCGGTGCAGGCTCATCACGACGATGACAAAGCGCTCCAGCCACATGCCGACGAGAATCACGCCGGAAACAAGGAAGAGCGCGACTGGGCTGGTGCGCAGCTTGCGAATCCAGAGCAACTGCGGAATGAAAATGTTGCAGGCGAGCAGCGCGTAATAGCAGGGCGCGTAAGGACCGTGCAGACGGTTCCAGAGAGTGAAGGCATCGTAGCGGTCGCCGCCGTACCATCCCATGAAGGCCTCGATGCCGTAACCGTAGGCGACGATCAAGCCCGTGGCCAGCATGACCTTGGCGGAGTTCTGCAGGTGACGCTCGGTGATGAAATCTTCCAGGCCGTAGATCTTGCGGATGGGGATGGCCAGCATCAGCACCATGGCAAAGCCAGAGTAGATGGCGCCCGCGACGAAGTACGGCGGGAAGATGGTGGTGTGCCATCCGGGGACGATGCCGACCGCGAAGTCGAAGCTGACTACGGTGTGAACGGAGAGCACCAGCGGCGTAGCCAGACCGGCGAGCAGGAGATACATCATCTCGTAGCGATGCCAGTGGCGGGCCGACCCGCGCCATCCCAGCGACAGCATGCCGTAAATGATCTTCAGCGGTTTCTTGTCGGTGCGGTCGCGCAGGGTGGCGAAATCAGGAATGAGGCCGACGAACCAGAATAAGGCCGAGATGGTGGCGTAGGTCGAGACGGCGAAGACGTCCCACATGAGCGGGCTGCGGAATTGCGGCCACACGCGCATGGTGTTGGGAATGGGAAACAGCCAGTAGGCAAGCCACGGACGACCAACGTGAATGGCGGGAAAGATTCCGGCGCTGGCCACGGCGAACAGCGTCATGGCTTCGGCGAAACGGTTGATCGAATTGCGCCACGACTGGCGGAGTAATAACAGGATGGCCGAGATCAGCGTGCCGGCGTGGCCGATACCGATCCACCAGACGAAGTTGACGATGGCGAAGCCCCAGCCGATGGGGATGGTCGAGCCCCAGATGCCAATGCCCTTGAGGAAGAGATAACCCATGGCATAGAGCAGCATCATGGTCAGCATGAAGAAGACGCCGAAGCCGATGAACCATCCATTCGAGGCGGGACGGGTCAGCACGATCGAGCTGATTTTTTCCGTGACCGTACCGAAGGTATGGCCGGGCTCGATGACGGGAGCCTTCTCGATGGCGGCCGATTTGTATTGATCGTTCATGCTTTCGCCGGGGCTGAAGCCCCAAAATTCTTTTCGTTCCTTAACGCGGCGCTAAAGCGCCGCTCTTCCAGCAAAACCTTTGCCCGCTTCAGCTGCGCTTCGCGCTGGCCGGACGGACGAATGCGTCCGTCGCTACACGGTTCATCTCTCCAACTCGGGGTTCGGGTTTCTCACTTCCGCCAAATATGTTGTTCGCGGGCGCGTGTTCAGTTCGCCCAGCAGGCTGTAGTTTCTGGCCTGCGCCTTCCACTTCGAAACGTTGCTGTTCGGGTCGTTGATGTTGCCGAAGACGATCGCGCCCGCGGGGCACGATTGCTGGCAGGCGGTCTGCAGCTCTTCGCCGATATGAATGTCTTTGCCTTCGCGCACGCTGGCGGTTTCGGTGTCAATGCGGCGCTCGTTGATGCGCTGGACGCAGTACGTACACTTTTCCATGACGCCGCGGCTGCGCACGCTGACGTCGGGATTGCGCATCATCTTGTATTGCGGCGTATCCCAATCCTGGAAGAGGAAGAAGTTGAAGCGGCGCACTTTGTAGGGACAGTTATTCGAACAATACCGCGTGCCCACGCAGCGGTTGTAGACCATGTCGTTGAGGCCTTCGGGCGTGTGATTGGTCGCGCCCACCGGGCAAACGACTTCGCAGGGCGCGTTTTCGCACTGCATGCAGGGCACGGGCTGGAAGAACGCCTTCGGATTGTCGCGATCGCCTTCGTAGTAGGCGTCGACGCGAATCCAGTGCATGTGGCGGCCGATGTTGACCTGCTCTTTGCCGACGACGGCAATGTTGTTCTCCGACTGGCAGGCGATCATGCAGTTGTTGCAGCCGACACATTTGTTGAGATCGATCGCCATGCCCCAGGAATATTTTTCTTCTTTATAGGGATATGGTGGATAGAGCGTGAGATCGTACGGCGTCTCTTCTTCCTTGGCGAAGTCCGGCTGTTTCTTATATTCCTCGAGCGTGGTCTCGCGGACCAGCGGGCGCGTGGCGCCGTCGGGCGTGTCCATGGACTGCATGCCCTGCGTGGAGGCGAGCTTGTAGGTGGCTCCGGTCTTACTTATTTTGACCCCTGAAGCAATCCATGGTGAGGTCGTCGTGCGAAGTTCATAGGCGTTAAATCCCTGCGCGGTACCGACGCGGCCGGCATGGGTGCGTCCGTAGCCGAGCGTGATGGTGACGGAGTTGTCGGGATGGCCGGCTTGAATCCAGACGGGGCCGGTGACTTTCTTGCCGTTGAGTTCGAGCTCGACTACATCATCCACGGCGAGGTTGAGGCGCTCGGCCATCTTGGGGCCGATTTGGATGGCATTGTCCCAGGTGAGCTTCGACATCGGCTTGGGGAGTTCCTGCATCCAGCCGTTGTTGGAGAATTGTCCGTCGTAAATGGTGGAGTCGCGGCGGATGTTGAGCTCGATGGCGTTGGCGTCGGCGGCTTTGGCTCCCAGCGCATCCCTTACAGACGATTCTCCAGTCGATGATTTTGCGGAGACCGATTTTGGGGTGAATGTCGTGCCTTCGATCCAGCCGTCATGCAGCGACCTGCGCCAGAACTGCTCGAAGTCTGCGCCAGACTGCTGCTTCTGCCAGTAGGCGCGGGTGAGATCGTATCCGGTAGCGTCGGCTTGGCCGTTGAGCAGTGCGACGAATTCGATGGCGCTCTTCCCGTTATAGAGAGGAGCAATCAGGGGCTGAATGATGCTGGCGGTGCCGTCATAGGCGCGGGCATCGCCCCACGATTCGAGTTCGTGCGTGGCATTGATGTGCCACTGGCAGAGTTCGGCGGTTTCGTCCTGATAGAGACCGTAGTGCACGCGGAACGGAACTTTATTACTTTTCAGCAATTCGGAGAAGTTGAGATCGGCGGGCGCGTCGTAGGCGGGATTACCGCCGAGAATGATCAGCAGATCGACTTTGCCCGCCTGCATGTCAGCGGCGAGTTCTTTTATCGACTCAGTCTGATTGATTGGATTGGCATCCACCGTGTCTGTGTAGAAGACCGTCTTGCCGACGTTGCCGAGTTGCTCGTTTAGCAAATGAGCGAGGGCATGCACTGGCGCGGGCTGATGGTCGCCAGCGATCACTATTCCAGCACCACGATGGTTTACAAGGTCCTGATCGACTGCAACCGCAAAATCACTCGCGCTGTGCACAGGACCATGTTGTCCGTATCTTCTTTCGCCGATCATTCTCGCGACTTCGAGAACTTCCTGCGACCGGCAAGGCCACCGATGATCGGCCTTTGCTCCGGTACTCGTCGGCGTGCTCTCGATGACGTACAGACGGTTCATCGGCGCGTCGGGATTGCGGCGGCTGGCGAAGTCGCGGATGTATTTCGTGTTGCCGGGGTATCCGGCGTAGAGGAAGTCGGCGTCGAGCGAGACGATGACGTCGGCCTTCGAGAAGTCATAACGCGTTTCGACCGGCTGTCCGAAGGCCAGCTTCGCGCCTTCGAGAACATTGTCGCGATTCACGGGCTCGTAGACGTGCCACTTGGCCTGCGGATAAATCTTCAGGAGGTTGCGCAGCTGGTCGGCGAGCGTGGGCGAGGAAATGGTCGGCGTCAGAATGCGAATGCCTGCGCCTTGCAGAGTCTTTTGCGCGGTCATCGGGCCGCGCAGAGCGCCGAGAAACGACTGCCAGCTGCGCACGTCGCCCATCGAAGTCACGGTCTGCGAGCGGTCGGGATCGTAGAGGCCCAGGATTGCGGCCTGGGTAAAGATGTCGGTGCCGCCAAGCGACGCGGGATGCTGGTCGTTGCCTTCGATTTTCGTCGGACGGCCGAGATGGCTTTCGACCAGAACCGGGCTGGCGTATCCGCCGAGCGTGACCGCCGACGCGTAATACATGGGCCGGCCGGGGATGACGCCTTCGGGCTGGCGGACGTAAGGAACGATGGGCTCAAGCGGGAGGCGGACGCATCCGGTCGTACTTGTTAAACCCGCCAGGCCGAGCGATGCGCCCATGACCTTGAGGAATCCGCGGCGGGAAACGGTGTCGAGCCATTCGGAGGCGCCTTTGGGGAATTCGCGGTGCAGGGCCTGCTGGAATTCTTCCGATCCAGCGAGTTCTTGCAGCGAACGCCAATATTGTGGGCCGGTTTTATTTTCGGCGGTCTGCGCGGCATCATCGGCGATGGCGAAGTCGATGCGCTCGCGGACGGCGTCCAGCGAGAGTTTGTCCTTCTTGCCGGGGCAGACGTCTTCGACCTTCTTAATTTGGATCAGGCCGCCGGGATTTTTGTCGTCGTTCGTCATTGCGTCGCTGCGAGCGCTTCTTTCGCCCCTTCGGGGCTTGTTTCTAGATTTTGCTTCCTACCCCACGGCTTGCGCCCCTTCGACTTCGCTCAGGGCACGCTGTGGGCTGCATTCTTTCGCCGCTTCGCGGCTGGCTCGTCGTTCTTACTTCGGGGCTAAAGCCCCATTCAATTTCAATCGCCTAACGCCCGGCTGAAGCCGGGCTCTTCCACCAAACCCTTCTGAACTCTTCCCGCAAAATCCTCACCTATGGCACGTGCTGCAACTGGTAATGTCTTTCACGCTGCGGACGTTGTATTTTTCGTGCAAAGCCGCGCCCAGGTCGGCCTGCTCGGTATAACTTTTGCCATCGAATACTACGGGATGCGCGCTGGTCGGCTGCTCGTAGCGCATGTTGAACACCTGATCGCGCGGGCGCAAAGCATTTTGGGTATCGCGATGGCAGCTCAGGCACCACTCCATCTGCAGCGATTCCTGCTGGTACATCAGCGGCATCTTGTCGACGGGGCCGTGGCAGGTATTGCAACCGACTCCCTTGGTGACGTGGATGCTGTGATTGAAGTAAACGAAGTCGGGAAGCTGGTTGACGCGCGTCCATTGCAGCGACTCGCCGGACTTGTAGCTGGCGCGGACGGGCTCGAGCAGCGCGGCGTTGGTCCAGATTTGCGAGTGACAGTTCATGCAGGTCTTGGTTGGAGGGATGCCGGCGAAGCTGGAGGTTTCAACCGAGGTATGGCAGTAGCGACAGTCGATGCCGAGTCCGGTAACGTGGTGCTGATGGCTGAAGGGAACCGGCTGCGGCTTGCGGACGCCCGCATACGTAACGTAGGGCGAACCCTGAATCTCGTAGGCGATGCCACCCAGCGCAGCCACGAGAAAAACCGCGCCAAAAATGGTGGCGCGAGAAAGAGTATTCGTACTGCGATGGAAGATCTGCGACATGGTCTTACTTGAAAACTGGGTGGAGACCCGGCGGATTCTCCGCCATGCTTGTACCGATGCGCGTTACCGGGAAAAGATACTGCGAAGCAGCTTTTCCCGATTGTTTATGAGACTGGCGATTATAAATACTTCGTCAGGGTTTTGTCGCGCATGGGAAAGAAAAAATCTGAAAAATTTCCTAAAAAGATACGCGACGCAAAGTTTACCTGCGCCAGCCGATACATTCTTGAGGTTGCTAACGCAGGTTCATGACTAAAAGTTTGGGTTCGGTCATCTCTTCGATGGCGTAACGCAGGCCTTCGCGGCCGAGTCCGGAATCTTTGACGCCGCCGTAGGGCATGTGATCGATGCGGAACGACGGAACGTCTCCGGCGATGAGGCCGCCGACTTCCAGTTCTTCATACGCCTGAAACAAAAGCTTGGCGTCGCGGGTGAAAATGCCGGCCTGCAGGCCGTAGGCGGAGTGGTTGACCTCGCGCAGGGCCTGTTCGAAATCTTTGTAGGGCTCGACGGTGACGACCGGGCCAAAAACTTCCTGACAGTTCACTTTCATGTCGGGACGGGTGCCGGTGAGCACAGTCGGTTCGACGATCGGCCCCTTGCGATGGCCTCCGGTGAGCAGACGCGCGCCGTGGTGGACGGCTTCGTCGATCCAGTTGATGCAACGGATGGCATCGGACTCGCGGATGAGCGGGCCTACGTCGGTGGAATCGTCGAGCGGGTCTCCGGTCTTGAGCTTCTTCGCGCCTTCGACGAAGAGATCGGTGAACTTTCCGTAGACCGAGTGCTCGACGAGAATGCGCTGCACCGAGATGCAGGTTTGCCCGGCATAGCCGAAACCTCCGGTGACGCAGCGCTCGGCGGCGTAGGCGAGGTCGGCATCGGAGTGGACGATGACTCCGGCGTTGCCGCCGAGTTCGAGAAGAACTTTCTTTTTGCCCGCGCGGCGCTTGATGTCCCAACCTACGGCGCCGCTGCCCGTAAAACTGATGAGCTTGATGCGTTCGTCGGTGACGAGCAGGCTGGCATCGTCATTCGAGAGGGGCACGACGTTGAGGCCGCCGTCGGGCCATCCGGCCTGCTGAACGCATTCGGCCAGAAGCAGCGAGCAGAGCGGGGTTTGCGGCGCGGGCTTCAAAACCATCGGGCAGCCGGCAGCGATCGCGGGCGCGACTTTGTGGGCGACGAGGTTGATGGGGAAATTGAATGGTGTGATCCCGGCGATGGGGCCGAGCGGGAAGCGGCGAACGATGCCCCAGCGCCCGGCGGTGTACTCCTGCCAATCGAGCGGAAGGTATTCGCCGTAGATGCGGGTGCTCTCTTCGGCGGCAACATTAAAAGTGAAGATGGCGCGGTCGACTTCGCTGCGCGCGGCTTTGATGGGTTTGCCGGCTTCCTGGGCGAGGGTGCGGGAAAATTCGTCCTTGCGCTCGGTCATGAGCGCGGATATCTGGCGCAGGACGCGCTGGCGTTCGAAGGCGGGCAGGCGGCGCGTGGTTCCGAAAGCTTTGACGGCGGCGGCGATGGCGCGCTCGGCGTGCTCGCGACGTCCCTGGGTGACGCGGGCAATGATCGCTCCGTCATACGGGGCGCGGACGTCGACGAGGTCGCCATCTTCGTGCCACTGGCCGTCGAGGAAAAATCCGTGAGTGGCAACCGGGGTAAGCGTCATTTCTGCCATGATGAGATTCCCTGGGCTTTGCGGAGCCGACTGACAATTATAGGACTTTTGCGCGGGACAAGATCAAAAGCTTTTCCCGCGTGAATCCAAACATCCGTTAGATGTAGTTACAATGACCGCGGAAACAATGAAAGAGATGGATGACTTCAAAATTTTCGAGCTTTCGCAACGATTGCGGCGCAGGGAAATTTCTTCGATTGAGATTACGCGGCAGTGTTTGACGCGGATCGAAAGGCGGGATTCTGCGCTGAACGCGTTTATTACGGTGATGGGTGAATCCGCGTTGGAGGAAGCCAGAGCGGCGGATGTGGCGTTAGCTCGCGGAGAGTGGCGCGGGCCGCTGCATGGCATTCCCGTCGCGCTGAAGGACTTGATCGATACGGCTGGGGTGCGTACCACGGCGGCCAGCGCGCTATATAAGGAGCGGGTTTCAGGGGCGGATTCGGAGGTGGTGCGGCGGCTACGCACAGCCGGAACAATCATCCTCGGGAAAAATAATTTGCATGAGTTTGCTTATGGCGGAAGCTCGCTGGTCAGCCATTTCGGCGAGGTGCGGAATCCGCGGGATGAGACGCGGATTGCTGGAGGGTCGTCGGGAGGGTCGGCAGCAGCCGTGGTTGCGGGCATGGCTTTAGCGGCGATTGGGACGGATACAGCGGGATCGATCCGCGAACCGGCGGCGCTGTGCGGATGCGTCGGGCTGAAGCCAACGTATGGCAGGGTCTCGACGCGGGGGGTGATTCCGTTGTCGGCGTCGCTGGATCATGTGGGTCCGTTGACGGCCTCGGTGGCAGACGCGGCCGTCGTGCTTCAGGCGATCGCGGGGTACGATCCGGGAGATGTTTGTTCGGTGAATGTTCCGGTTGCGGATTATGTTTCAGGGTTGAAGGAAAGCGTGAAATCGGTGCGCGTCGGTGTGCCGCGGGAATATTTCTTTGACGATGTGGATAAGGAAGTCGCGGTCGCGGTGGAAGAGGCTCTCCGGGTGATTCGGGGATTGGTCAGCGAGGTCAAAGACGTGCGGCTGGATGTGGCTACGGATCGCACGCTGCAGGCGGCGGAGTCGTGGGCGGTGCATAAAGAAAATGTGGAGCGGAGTCCGGAGTTGTATCAGGCGGAAACCTTGCGGCGGCTGCGCACGGGAGAAAAGATTTCGGCGGCGGAATATATGCAGCGACGGCGGGAACTGGAAGAAGCGCGGCGGGCGATTACTGCCGTATTTTCCGATGTCGATGTGCTGATCACACCGACGATGCCGATGCCCGCTCCGGCAATTGAAGAGTTGAACGCGAATCCAGAGCAACTGCGGCCTGCGGAACTTCGGCTGCTGCGCAATACGCGTCCGTTCAATGTTTGGGGATTGCCTGCGATTTCGGTTCCCTGCGGATTCACAAAGGGTGGGCTGCCGATTGGTTTGCAGATTGCAGGGCCGCATTGGCGGGAGGATCTGGTGCTGCGGGTGGCGAGGACGTATGAACGGGAATCAGAGTAGCGACGGCAAAAGACAGTTGACTTCGAACCCATTCATGGCACAATGGATATGCACATATGAATGGCACACAGCGAGCGCACATTCTCATCCCGGCGGACTTATTGCGCGAGATTGACGCGATTGTAGGACCGCGAGGCCGGAGCGCTTTTCTTTTGGAGACGGCGCGCGAGGAAGTACGCCGGCGCAAGCTGTTGCGCTTCCTGGAAAATGACGAAGCGGCGTGGCAAGAAGCGGATCATCCCGAACTGAAAAACGGATCGGCAGCATGGGTCCGGAAATTACGGTCGGAGAGTGAGCAGCGTGGGGTGTCCGAGGGATCTCAACTTAGGGCGCGGCGATCCAAATCTTCGCGATCCAAATCTATGCAATCGCGGGCACGATAAAGCAGAGTCTTCCGATCATCCCAGTGTCTCGCCCAAAGTCGATTTCGTTATGCGCCTGCTACTGGATACCTCCGTATTGATCGACGCACTGCGAGCGCGGCGCGAGCGCCGGAGCTGGCTTGCGGAGTTGGTGCGTGCCGGCCACAGTCTTGAGACCTCGGCACTGAACGTAGCGGAAGTGTATGCGGGAATGCGGCCAGCTGAAGAGGAGCAAACCAAGGCGTTTCTGGGCGCTCTGATGTGCCATCCGGTGTCGGCTGGTGCGGGAGAGAATGCGGGGCGTCTTAAAGGACAGTGGGCGCGAAAGGGACGAACACTGACTCTAGCCGATACGATCGTCGCCGCGGCTGCGATGGAGCAAGGGTGCGCGCTGGCGACGGATAATCGGAAGGATTTTCCGATGGCCGAAGTTCGATTGTTTGATGTGCCGGAATAAGTTGGCGAGCGAGGCGCTACGGCTGCGCAATACTCGTCCGTTTAATGTCTGGGAATTGCCGGCGATTTCGGTCCCCTGCGGATTCACAAAAGGTGGATTGCCAATTGGATTGCAGATTGCGGGGTCGCATTGGCGGGAGGATTTGGTATTAAGAGTAGCAAATGCTTATGAACGAGCAACGAGGTAGAAGTTGCAAAACAGGGCTAGCACGAACATTAAATCATCGCGAGGAAGACGACACGTCCCTCAGCGGCTAAAGCCACGAATCATTTCACGCGCTTGCGGCACGGCTTAAGCCGTGCCCTTCCCGGTCGCGCTATTCTCAATCATTCATGAACGGTCTGTGTGCGGTGTGCGGAACTCCCGCTCCGCCGGACAGCCGAGGGCGCCTGTCCCTACATCAAATCTCCTAGTCGACCGTTCTCACGTCATCCGGCAGGGTGAGTACGAACTCGCATTTATTTGGCATCTGGCAGGAGAGCGTGCCGCGCCGCAGGATTTTTACCGGCGTCGCGTCGGGGAAGGTTAGGTGGTAGTCGGCGGTGCGGAGAGCTTCGGTGAAGCTCTTCAGCTTTTCGTCGCCGCTGACGAATTTCACTGCGTCCACTTTCGACGTCGATCCGGCGCCGCCGCTCAGCAGGATGAAGAAATCGGCGTTGCCGGTTTGCGTGGCCTTGCCGAGATCGACGGTGAGCTGATGCTGCAGATCATCTTTATAGCGGGCCACTGCCGCGTCGGCTTTGGTGTCGCCTCCGGCGAGTGAGGCCAGGCGTCCGCGCGTTTCGGGAGTCGGACGCAGCCCGTTCATCGAAAGCGCATAGGTTCGCAGCGCCTGATCTTTCTCGCCGCGCTTTTCGTAAATTTGTCCGAGATGGTCGCCGACTTCGCCGTGGTGGCCGAGTCCCCAGGCGGCGCTCACGTACTTCTCAGCTTTATCGAAATCGCCTTCGGCAAAGTGAACCCAGCCGAGCGTGTCCCAATAAGCGACCAGCGAAGAGACCAGGGGAATATCCTGCTGGGTGAGCCGGTCGAGGCTCAGATTGCGCAGCGCCGCAGCGGTCGCCGAGACAGCGGACTCGGCGTATTGCTGGGCTTTATCCAGATGCGTGCCTTTGAGCGAGAGTTGGTAGGCGATGTTGTTCCAGACGAGCGGCGTGGCGGAGAGTTCAATGGCGTGGTCGAAAGTGGAAAGAGCTTTGTCGTCCTGACCGAGATTGAGATACGCGTCGCCGAGAGTGACCTGCAGTGCCGGGTCCTCGGGGCTGAGCGATACCGCTTTTTCGAGTTCGGGAACAGCCAGGTCGTATTTGTGCCACTCCGAGTACATCGAGCCCAGATTGCCGTGGGCAAACTTGTCGAGCGGATTGTTTTCGAGCTGCTTGTTAAAAGCTTTGGCCGCATCGTCGTACTTGCGTTCGTTCCAATAGACGCGGCCCAGATTGTTGTAGGCAAACTCGTCGTAAGGATTGACTTCAAGCTGCTTCTGGAAGGCAGAGATGGCCTGATCGTCCTCGCGTTCGGCGAAATAGGCTAGGCCGAGATTGTTCCAGGCATATTTGTTCTTGGGGTCGACTTCGGTGGCGCGCTTCAGCAATGCGATCGCGACCGATAGGTTTCCGCTGTTGGCGGCGGCGCGGGCGCTTTCGACCAGATCGTCGGCCTTCATATCCGCCGGAGGAACTGGCGCGCCGGCCGTTGTGGTTTCGACGGCGAGTTGCTGCTGCAGATCGGAGCCGACCGCGCGGCGGAAAGATTCGTAGTCGGATTGACGGGCGACGGGAAGCTCATCTTCGCGCATGGTGAGCTTGCGGCTGGCGGTGAAGGTGTTGCCTTCGAGTTTGTACTCCGCAGCATATTCCGCATAGTCACGCTTTAGCGCGAAGGCCAGCGGCGCGTGAGCCGTGTACTTGGCCGGGAACTCAAGCTTGATGTTGTAGGAATACTCGGCGATTGGGCCCAGCTTTAGCGGCTCGGGATTGGGATCGGACTCGTCCGCGTCGGCGTCGGTGTCGGTGTCGGGAAGATTGAATTGCACGAGGGGCAGAACGATATCGGTTTTCTTCTTCGACCAGTCGAGAAAGTTAACCTTCGAGACATCGTAAGAAAGCGTGAAGGGCTCGCGCGTCTTCGCCGGATCGCTGATCTTCAGATTCGTGATGTCGCCGCCCAGGCCGGAGTTGATGTTTTCGGCGACGCGCTGCCAGTTGGCTTCGGGCACACGGCGGAAAACGGAACGCAGCAGAAGTTCTTCATCGCCACGAAACTCGTAGTGGACGTGCGCTTCGAGCTTGCCAATGTCGTTGATCTTTCCCGTGATCTCGGAGGCTTCGGTATCCGGCATCGGCGTGCCAGCCGGGGTGTTCTCCAGGTGCGGCGCAACCATCGATGGCGGATCGGCGGGAGGAATCACCAGGGCCTGTTTGTTGCGCAGTGTGTAGGCGAGCAGACGGAATGGCGCGACTTCGCTGGTCGTATCCATCCAGACTTCCTGCTTCGCAATGCCGTTTCCCATCGGCAACATCGTGATGACGTGATCGAATTGCGAAGGCGACGGAATGTCGGGGTCGAGTTTGCGGCTGGAATTGATCAGCACCGAGTCCGCGTGCAGGCCCTCGGCTTGAAGCAGTGAGGCGAGCAGCGTGTGCTTGTCTTTGCAGTCGCCATATTGATCATGAAGCACATCGGCAGCGGCGTGCGGCTGGTACCGGGCCAAGCCAAGCGAGAGGCTGACGTAGCGAAAATTCTTGGCAACGTAATCGTAGAGCGCTTCCGTTTTGGCGAGATCGGTGTCGAGGCCTTTGGTCAGTTCGTCGGCCTTGGCGCGGACTTCGGGGGAAGGCATGCGGCGATCTTTTTCCAGGCTGGCGTACCAGCGGCCAATCTGCTCCCAGGTTTCGAAGGTGGTGAGTTGAACGTCGGGCCGATCGTCTTCGGGGTGCTGGCGCTTTTTCTTCTTGTCTTTATCTTTGTCGTCTTCGCGCTCCAGATGCGAACTTGACCAGTGGTAGATGCGGCGTCCTTTTTCTTCGGTGATCTTGGGATCCATCCCCGGCTTGCACTTC
>Ga0206795_1050_pt1 | contig 24151 bp, 23 predicted proteins | sample Alteio_BWOrgCont_71_FD_152872 | JGI IMG/M metagenome (GOLD analysis project Ga0206795, IMG submission 152872) | Enriched cells from forest soil in Barre Woods Harvard Forest LTER site, Petersham, Massachusetts, United States -... | ecosystem: Environmental > Terrestrial > Soil > Temperate forest >... | reverse complement strand
GGCGCGAACGGCTGCGGGAACTACGATCTGGACAATCGCCGGAACAACAATACCGGCGATGGCTGCTCCGGCGATGAAGCCGAAGACAGTGGCAAAGAAAAGCAGGGGGAAGGCAAATTCTGTCGACGGCGAGAGGGAGCGAACCGGGTGACTCGCCGTTTGCAGCCTCATCTCACGTTGCATCATGGCATGTACCTCCATTCCCTTGTCAGTGAATACGCAAGGTCTGGATGCACGGTTCCGCCGTGGGGTTCGTGCAGAATTGGACGGGCTACAGAAAAGCATTGACAACCATACCAACTAGTCGGTATGGTTCACTCCAATCATGATTACGCAGAGCATGCCCGATACAACACACGAGTCGAAAACGAAGCTTCTGAACGCGGCTCTACACGTGATCCGCGCCAAAGGCTACACCGCTACAAGGGTCGAAGATATTTGCGAAGCGGCCGGGCTCACCAAGGGCAGTTTCTTCCATCACTTCCAGAGCAAGGAAGACCTCGCGCTCGCGGCAGCCGAGTATTGGAGAGTAATGACGGACGGCTTCTTTGCGTCCGCTGCGTATCATGACCCCTCCGATCCTCTGGATCGCCTTTTGGCTTATGTGGACTTTCGTAAGGCGATTCTGCGGGGCGAATTACCCGAATTCACCTGCTTGATGGGCACGATGGTTCAAGAGGTTTATCAGACGCATCCTTCCATCCGGGACGCCTGCGACTTGAGCATTAGCAAGCATGCGGCCACGCTCGAACCGGACATCACTGAAGCGATAAGCAAGTACGGCATCGATGCGACGTGGACAGCTAAGAGCCTTGCACTTTACACCCAGGCTGTCATCCAGGGCGCTTTCATCCTCGCCAAGGCCAAGGACAGCGCTGATGTTGCCGTAGATTGCCTCGATCATCTGCACCAGTATATGGAAATGCTTTTCATTCAACCCAGGATTAAGGAAAAACGCCATGTCAACCGCAACTCTGAACGACCAAACGACCAAAGATGAAGTCGCCATCCTGGCGCTCCTCGAAGCTTCTCACAAGGCGCATCACGACAAGGATGCTTCAGCCATCGCAGCGCCATTTGTAGAAAACGCAGTCATATTTGACCTCGCGCCGCCGCTTTCTCATCACGGAATCAATATTCACGAGAAGCAAGCGTGGCTCGATTCATGGACCGGGCCAATCGAGCTTGAATCGCGCGACTGCAGCGTCACCGTAAACGGCGACTTTGCCTTCTGCTACGGCTTCTACCGAATGAGCGGCTCTCCCAGGGAGGCAGCCGGTGGGCAGGTCAGTTTCTGGATGCGGGCCACCGTGTGTCTGCGTCGCGAGGAGGGCGACTGGCGGATCGTCCACGAGCATACCTCCGTGCCCTTTTACATGGATGGCAGCTTGCGCCCCGCCTTTGACCTCAAGCCATAGAACAGGAGGAATACATATGTGTCCAGCATGCGTCGCAATGGCAACAATGGTCGCGGCCGGCGTGGCTTCGTCAGGCGCGTTGAGCGTGTTCATTGTGAAAACATTTAGGTCAAGGATCGAAGCCCAGGCAATTGTCCTTAAAACGGGAGCACAGGAGAAGAATGATCATGGCAACCAGCGCAATTGAACGTCCGAGGGTCGTGTCAGAAGCTGAATGGCTGATCGCCCGCCAAGAACTTCTGGCTCACGAAAAGGAACTTACACGCGCACGCGACGCAGTGAGCGCCGAGCGACGCCAGCTGCCCTGGGTCAAGGTCGAAAAGGAGTATGTGTTTGACACGGTTGACGGCAAGAAGACACTTTCCGAGCTCTTCGACGGCCGCAGTCAGCTGATCGTCTATCACTTCATGTGGAGACACGACCTGGGCGAGGGCTGCGTGGGCTGCTCGTTTCTCTCCGATCATATCGACGGCCCTAACCAGCACCTGGCGCAGCACGACGTATCCTTGGTGGTCGTTTCGCGCGCGCCGCTGGGCGTGCTCCAAGCGTACAGGAAACGCATGGGCTGGAAATTCCAATGGGTTTCGTCGTACGAGAGCGACTTCAACTTCGACTATCACGTGTCGTTTACTCCCGATCAGCTGGCGACGGGAGAGGTCTTCTATAACTACCGGATAATGCAGGCATCGATCGAAGAACTCTCCGGCATCAGTGTCTTTTACAAAGATGCCGAGGGCGAGATCTTCCATACCTATTCTAGCTATGGGCGAGGCAATGAAGAAGTGCTGGGCGCTTACATGTATCTCGATCTCACCCCGAAGGGCCGCGATGAGACCGGTCCCGGTTACAACCTGGGGGACTGGGTGCGGCACCACGACAGATACGACGCAAGTGGCTATGTCGATCCAGCAGGGGGATTCATAGCGGCTTCAGAGACGAACCCCTGCTGCTCATCAACAAGGGGTGGTTCTTAAAATGCGCTAACGGCCGGTATAGGCGGCCCGCTGAAATTTGCGGGCCTGATCGGCCTGTACAGTGTCGCTGCCGGCATCGATAACGGCCTGGTATTGCTCCCTCGCTTTATCGTGCTCGTTCATCAAGTCGTAGACCTGGCCGGCGGCGAGCAGGCAGCGCCGCTTAAGTTCAGGGCTGGTGGTGGGTAAGAATGCGCCTTCGCGATAGGCCTCGGCAGCGTCGGCATAGAGCTTTTGTCCGCGCAGGCTGTCGCCCAGGCCAAAATAGGCCAACTCCAGGTGCGATGAGGGAAAATAGCCGGGGCGTTTCGCATCTTCAACGACGCGCCGATAGGCAACAATAGCGTTCATACCTTCACCCGCGTCTTTCGTCAGATTGGCCACTTCGAGCGCAAAGAGAAAATCGCGCGGGTACTGCTGAGCCAGACCCCGGGCGATCTCTTCGGCGTCGCGATACTTGGCTTCGCGACGCAGGAAGAGCATCATCGCTGTCCGTGATTCAACACTGGTGATAACGCCTCGAGCGCCTGCGTCCTGAAGCAGAGCCATGCCTCCGGCCTTCGACCCATGGATGCCGGCAAAACCGACGAGCAGTTTGAAGCCGAAAGAGAGAGCGCCGACGACGTACTGGTAGATACCGACGACCATCTTGGCGTCGACGTAGTTGGGATCGAGCTCTAGAACCCTCTCGTGGTCGTTTTTGGCGCCTAGGGCAAGCTTGAGGCCGGAGGTAAAACTGCGTTCCACCATGGCGAGATAGCAGGCTTCGAGAGAGCGGGCCCATCCACGAGCGAAGAGTGCATTGACGTCGTTGGGATTCTTTTTGAGCTCATCCTCTGCCTGGTCGAAGGCTTTGTCAGCGAGAGCCTTGATCCGGTCGCGGACTTTGGGATCCTCGACTACGGTGTGATGGCCGGTGAGGAAGCCATCGTTGGCGTAGAAGGTAGTATCGAGGAGATCGAGACGGAAAAGCTCCTGAAACAGGGTTACATAGAGGACATAGTCGGTGGCAAGCGGGTTGGTGGGATGCGCGGCCTGGATTTTGTCAAAACGGGCGAGCGATCCATCGTAATCCATCACATAGAAGCGTTCGAACGCCTCGACCACATCAGGCGTGCGATTGAGCGGATCGGTGTCGACGGTTTGCCCCTGAACCGGAAGGCAGGCGACAAGGACGAAGCCAATGGCCAACAGAACAAGCCGCGGCGGTGTGGCAGGAAACGCATTGGTGAGAAGGATGGATATCTTTCGCAAGAGCATTCCGTACTGAATCTTAGACGAAAGCAACCCCATATTTGACGCTACGCGAGTGATTGCCGCCATGGGATTTCAGGAGCTCTGGCGCGACGCTTCAACGAAAGACGTTTGGGTGCTATTGTCGTCTGGTTGAGTTGTAAACAGGCAGAAATCTCAGCTCATGAGCTCAGGCCAGGTTGCCCCGGCAAGTGATTCTCTGTTTTGCTGTTCCCAGGATATTGCGATGACCAGGAAAGAGCTTCTCCAGCTGCTGGTAATGCAGGCGCGCGTCAACGGCTTTGAGCTGCGCAAGTGGTACCAGTCGAAGATTGAGCGCGGCTGGACTAGCCCCGATGTGGCCATGCAAACACTGGCCGACGGGCAGCGCTACTATGCCTTGCTCTTTTCGCATGAGTTTGCCCAGGCTTTCTGGAGGCAAGGCACACAGATCCAATTCGTCGTTCCGACTCAACAATTCCAGCGCCGGAATGCCAAGGGCCAGCTGGTTATCGTCACTCGTAAAGCCTATACACGGCGGACGCTGAAGGCCGATTCCTGGAAATATCACTTACGGGAGATGGCAGCGTCTCAGGAGCCACTGCGCTATATCCGGCGCTTTCTGGTCACGCACGAGGAGCTTCACGCCCAGCGGACAGGGGCACAGCCGGTGGACAGGGACGCTGAGAATTTCGATCTCGATTCCGGTACTGCATAGCCAGCCTCCTCGATTTCCGCCTAAGGCTCTTCAAGTCGATAGCGATGATTCAAGGGGCCGCGTCCCTTGCCGACAGGGTAGGCGGTCTCCATCGCCTTGCGAACATATCGCTTTGCCCCGGAAACTGCTGCGCGAGGCGACATTCCAGCAACTAAGTGAGACAGCAGGGCCGAGGAGAAGGCGCACCCGGTTCCGTGCGTCGCTGCCGTCTCCATCTTCTCCCCCGGAAGCCAATCTTCGACGCCTTCGGCGGTTATGAGGAAATCGTCCGGGGGGTCAAGATGCCCTCCCGTAACGACGACGCTGAGACCGGAATGGGCAGACGCCAGGTCTCTGGCAGCTATCTCTATGGATTCCCGATCGGAAACCTCGGACGCTGCCAGTTCCGCGAGCTCGTCGAGGTTCGGGGTGACCCAGCCAACGAGGGACAGTAGTTCGCTCTGAAGTCGGTCGAAGCCCGCAGAATCGAGGAGGGTTCGGCCGGAGCTGGATCTCACGATGGGATCAAGGACGATACACTGGCGTGGTATGCCGGAATCGGCGAGAAACCTGCCAACTTCGCACACAATCTCGGCCGTGCCGAGCATTCCGATCTTAACCCCCGAGATTTCCACATCTTCCGCGAGGCAATCCAGGGTTTCCCCGAGGAATTTGGGGTTCACGGTGTGGAAGCGGCGAACCCCCTGAGTGGACTGGACGGTGAGAGCCGTAATGGCCGCAAGTCCATAGAGTCTATGGGCGGCGAAAACCTTGAGATCGGCCGTAACTCCCGCTCCCGATGAGGGATCGAAGCCGGCGATTGTGAGGACAACCGGTCGCGGCGGTGGTAGGATGGTCACTCGTTACTGCTCCACTGGCTAGATATTCGATTGCTGAACTCGCGAAACGCCTACCACATTCGAGCACGGAACGCAAGGGTTGAGTGTAAATAAATGCCGCTGTGGGTTTGACTTACGGCTCCGCACCTCCATACAATTTTAGAGGAGGAAGATGAACGCTATCGCAATGGATAAAAATACTCGCTCACGTCGCTTTGCCTTTATGGCAGGCGCTGCTTTTTTAACAATGCTTGGCTTTTCCGGAGCCCCAGCCGGTAACGCCGCACCATCTGTAAAGGTTACTCCCCAACATCATTGGTTCCAGATAGGCCGGGCTTCGTGGTATGGCAGGCTGTTTCAGGGTCACGCTACCGCCAACGGCGAAAATTTTGATATGCATGGGCTTACCTGCGCCCACCGCAGCCTTCCAATGGGCTCCTTGGTCCGCGTAACCAATCTCAGCAACCAAAAGACGGTTGTGGTTCGCGTCAATGACCGTGGCCCGATTCCCCGCAGTCGAGTGATCGACCTCTCCTATGCAGCGGCCCAATACCTGGGGTTTGGCAGCAACGGTACGGCATCCGTGCGGCTGGAGTTGTTGAAGGACGACCCCGAACTGGCACAGATCATCTTCCCGTCCAGTTCCGCTGTTGTTTTCCCGCTCGTTCCCTCCTTGGTGCGCTAAGCCAATGATAATGCGCGCCGGCTGATGCCGGTGCGCGACGGCGCCGGGATTCCAGTACAATTTTGCAACGAACCCCATGTGGGAAACGCGCCCCTGCGGGGAAGACTCTGGCTCGGGAGGCCGATCTGTGAGGTTACCTGTCTCCAGTGTTGCAAATCTCAACCCGGACATCTCCAGCCCCCGCGAGCGGCTGATTGTTGCATTGGATTTCCCGAATGGAACCGCGGCATTGGCCACAATCGAACGACTGGACAGCCTCGTCCAATGGTTCAAGATCGGACTGGAACTCTATCTATCTGAAGGAAATAAGATTGTCGATGCTATAAAAGATCGCGGCTATTCGGTCTTTCTCGACCTGAAGCTGCACGATATACCGAACACCGTCTCCGGAGCCGTGCGATCGGTTGCCGCAACCGGAGCTGACATGCTCACCCTGCATTCCGCCGGCGGTCCAGCCATGTTGGCGGCGGCGCAGGAAGCAGCTGCCGCTTTACCCTCGGCACCGAAGCTGCTGGCCGTCACGGTACTCACCAGCATGGACGCGGCTCAACTGGCTTTGACGGGGGTTGCGGTGACTCCCGGCGAACAGGTGATACGGTTGGCCGGAATGGCCTATATCGCTGGCATTCGAGGCTTTGTCGCCAGCACCGAGGAAATCGCGGCCATACGCATGGCTTATCCCGAGGCGACGTTAGTAATCCCGGGCATCCGTCCAGTTGGAGCAGAGGCCGGGGACCAGAAACGCGTTGCGACACCCGCGGCTGCCATCGCCGCAGGAGCCGATTACCTGGTGATCGGTCGGCCCATCACACAGGCCGCCGATCCAGCGTCGGCTGCACATTCCATCCTCGAAGAAATTGCGGCGACAAAGCGGTAGTCTGGCGCTACTGAACGCGAAGCGTAGTATCCAGCTTGATGTCAGCGGATGAGCTTCCGACCATTACCTTCACGGGCTCTGCTTCGACCTCGAGGCCTCCTGATTTTTCGTCCCAATAGGCCAAAGTTGAGGCTTTGAGCGGAATCTGAACAGTCCTGGTCTCATTCGGCTTGATGGTGACGCGCTGGAAACCTCTCAGTTCTTCGCGCGGACGCTCGACTTTTGAGTGCAGATGCTTTACGTAGAGCTGTACTACTTCGTCGCCGGTCCGGCTGCCGGTGTTCCTCACGTCCACGCTTACCGTGACAGTGCCATCCTTTGCCAGTTGGGGCGAGCTGGTCTTGAGATTGGAATAGCTGAACGTCGTGTAGCTCAGGCCATAGCCGAAGGGATAGAGCGGGTCGCCTTTGAAGTACATGTAGGTACGACCATCGCGGATGTTGTAGTCCATCATGGGAGGCAACTGGTCGATTGATCTTGGCCATGTCGTCACCAGGTGGCCGCCAGGATTGTAGCCGCCAAAGAGAACCTGGGCGAGCGCAGTGCCTTCATCCTGCGATGCATGGGTCATGTGCAGAATGGCTGGAACAGCGGCCTGCGACCAGTTGATAGCAAATGGGAAGCTGGAAACAAGGATAACGATAGTTTTCGGGTTCACTGCGTAAACCTGCTTCACCAGCTGCTCCTGGGCAAGGTCGATACTCTCGCGGTCGCGCCCTTCGCGCCCGTCGCTCGGGACCGTACACGGAAGAGTGCCGCCGCCATCGGGAGTAGCGTGCCAATCATGCGCCATATCCGGCCCGCAGGTGGGATCGTTGCCGATCACCACTACGGCAACATCGGAAGAGCGCGCCGCGTTAACCGCAGCGTTGCCAATTTCATCGGCGGCATAGTTGACTTTGACGTTTGGTCCAACTTCATTCTTGATTCCCTGCAGCGGCGTGACGGCATGGGGTGGTGTACCGCCATACCAATCCCAATGGACGGAGTGGGCCAGCGGCCCGATGACAGCGATCGACTTCAGCGATTCCTGCTTCAGCGGGAGAAAGGCGTTCACATTCTTCAGAAGCACGATCGATTCGAGTGCCATTTGCTTTGAAACTGCCTGATCCTTCTCCATGTTCCAGGGCTCGGACGAGTCCTTAATATTTGAATAGGGGACCATCTCCGGAGGGTCCAGCAATCCAAGACGGATGGTGACCCTGAACTTGGGGCGCAGCAGTTCGTCGATCTCAGCCTCGGTGATCGAACCATCTTTCAGAGCCGCCTTTGTTTCATCCTTGTACTGGTCGAGGAACTGATTGATGCCGGCCCTGAGACAAGCGACGACCGCGTCTTTCTGGGTGGGAAAACGCTTATGATCGGTGACCAGTAGCTTTACCGCACCCCCGTCACTCGACAACACGTCGACACCCCAATCCTTCACCACAATGCTCTTCAAAATGGGATTCACGGCCATCGGCGTGCCATTCCAGGCGTTATACGAGGCCATGACCCCCCTCGCACCGCCTTCAAGGAAGCCCATGCGGAAGGGCACCGAATAATATTCCCAGAAGAGGCGCTGGTCGAAATCTGAAGACGAACTGGTGCGCTTGTTTTCATTGCTGTTGGCGAGGAAGTGTTTGAGCAGCGCAGCTGCTTGCCAATATTTCCCTTCGCTGCCCTCCGGCCCATCCTGCAGGCCTTTAATGAACGACACGACCATCGTGCCGTTCAAGAACGGATCTTCGCCATATACCTCTTCGCTGCGGCCCCAGCGCGGGTCACGGGCGAGATCAGCCTGGGGTCCCCACAGCATCAGGATCTGGCGATTGTATTTTTCGGTCTGTGTAATGAAGCGCGCTTCGTAGCCTTCAACGGCAGCCGTCTGGCGAACCAGATCGGGATCCCACGACTCACCCATACCCGGCGGCTGAGGGAATTGCGTCGTGTTGATCGGGGCGCGGCCGGGTCTGGCTTCGCGCTGCACGACTCCGTGAATGCCTTCGGAGCTGCCGAAGTTTGGGACGCCAAGGCGAGGCACTCCAGTCCGCGTCCCAAGACAATCGATCTTCTCGTCGGTCGCCATCAATGAGAGAAGGTTGTCGATTCTCTTTTCCATGGGAAGATTTGGATCTTTGAATGGATAAGCAGGCTGCTGGGCCAGGACTGGGGTGAGCGCAAGGCCAAAAATGACCAAGCCGAGTGCGATTGCAAGCCATTTTTTCATCGTAAGGAACTTCAGCCTCTACTCGCCGGAAGCGATGTTAGGGGGATCGAGCTACCGGCGGAGGCCCTAGATTATCACGCATGGCAAGCGCCTCCGACCAGAATGGGACGCGTTTCAAAATGGATTTCCTTTGCTTGCCACCGATCACGGAGAACTCCGTTCCACCGCGCGACGCCGGTACACTGTCTGTGTGAATTTTACGTCGAATGACGCGGAGCTTTTTTGCACAACAGCGGGCGAAGGACCAGACCAAGGACCGAGCCTGGTGCTGCTGCATCCCACGCCCTGCGACCATCGTTTCTGGCTGGGGGCGGCCGAACAGCTGGCCGGAAAATATCGCGTCATTCTTCCCGACCTGCGCGGTCATGGCCAGTCGGACGCGGGCAACGGTCCGATCACCATTCAAAAGCTGGGCGCAGACCTGGAGCGCCTGCTTGACGCCCTTCAGATACACCGCGCGCTCTTTGCCGGATGTTCTATCGGCGGATACACGCTCTACGAGCTATGGCGCGTTGCACCCAGCCGCGTCTCGGCGCTGGCGTTCTGCTGCGCCAAACCACAGAGCGACACGGAGGACAATCGCGCCAAACGCGAACAATGGATCGCGAAGATTCGAGCGCGGGGGACGGGAGAATTCATCGAAGCGATGGTGGAAAGCCTGATTGGGCCGACGGCGAGGCAACGCGCTCCGGAGAGGCTCGCCGAGGCTCGCGACATGATGCAGACCGTTAGCGCTGAGGCGGCGATTGCCATTCAGCAGGGGCTGGCCGTGCGGCCCGACTCGGTCGCAACGGCTCGCGGCATTCATGTGCCATGCTTCGTGCTGGCCGGCGGAGAAGATACAGCTTCAACTCCCGCAGATATGAAGCTGCTCGCGGAATCGATCCGTAGCAGCGGCTACGGCGCAGAGTTTACCCTGCTGCGCGACGCCGGCCACTACGCCCCCTGGGAACAGCCGCGGGTGGTAGGGCGACTGCTGCGTCGCTTCTTCGATTCAGTTGTGGGATGATCCCGCTAGACATGAAGCGAGTCGGTTGCTGCGGTGTGAGTTTCGGAGACGTGCGTCTGGGAATCAGGAACCGAACCAGGCACGGGCAATCCGTCTTGCAAGCCGCGCGCTGCGAGGTCGCGACGGAGTTGCTCGATCGATTCGAATAGCACCGCGTTCAGGCCGACTTCGGTAGCCGCGGCAATGTTCTCGGGCTTGTCATCCAGAAAAAGCGCGTTCTCCGGCGCGACGCCAAGCTTCTTGCAGGTGTGAATGTAAATGGCCGGGTCTGGTTTGCAGATACCCAGCTCGCACGACCAGGTGTGATGCTGGAAGTGAGCCAGCCATCCGAACTCCTGCCGCATGTAGCCCAAGACCTCCCACCCCATGTTCGAGAGAATCGCCGTCTTGATACCCGCCTCCTGCAGGGCGACCACCCACGCCAGCATTTCCTCGTTGAGCGAGGTCCACATAACTACGTCGGTCTCAATCAGGTCGTCGATCAGTTCGGAAGTCACGACAATCCCGGCCTCCCTCCCAAACTGCTCCCAGTAGGTGCGGCCATTCAGGGTGCCCATGTCGTATGCATGACGATGGCGCCAGTAGTGGTGGTCGAAGGTGGGGCGGTCTAGGCCGGTGAGCGCCAACAGCTTCTGCTGCGCCTCGGGATCTTCTGAGTTGCTGAGAACTTTTCCGTAATCGAAGATCACTGCGTTGATCGCCATGAATTCTCCTGATCCCATTATGCCGAATAAACGCGGCGAAGCATCTGTGAAAAGATGATTTGAAATGCAACGGCGTCCGACCTTCTCTGCGCGCACCGCGTGGGACACATCGGAAACAGAACTAGCGCGCGCCATTATCGAGCGACGCGAACGAGAGCTACCCCTTCTCGACCTGACCGCTTCAAATCCCACGCATTGCGGTTTCGTCTACGACGAAGTTGCGATTCTGTCTGCACTCGCCCGGCGGGAGTCGCTGGTCTACGACCCCGACCCCCGCGGCAAGACCCAAGCACGCGAAGCAGTAGCGAAGTATTACTTGGACCATGGCGCGAGAGTGGATCCTGAACAATTGTTTCTGACCACCAGTACGAGCGAGGCTTACAGCTTCCTCTTTCGGCTGCTGTGCGACCCAGGCGACGAAGTGCTTATCGCTCAGCCGAGCTATCCGCTCTTCGACTTTCTGGCGCAGATTGAAAATGTGCGATTAGTTCCTTATCCGTTGTTTTACGATCACGGCTGGAGAATGGATGCCGAGGCGCTGCGGAGTCAGATCATGGCCCAGGTCACTTCGAAGACACGGACCATTGGCCTGGTGCATCCGAACAATCCCACCGGGCATTTCACGAAAGATTTCGAGCGCGCAGAATTGGAAGAGCTTTGTGCCGAGCATGGACTGGCCTTGATCGTGGACGAAGTCTTTTTGGATTATGGCGTCGGCGGGCACGCCGGACGAAGCTTCGCCAGCGGACCGCATCCTGTCCTGACCTTCGTTCTCAGCGGATTGAGCAAGATCGCCGCGCTCCCGCAGATGAAGGCTGCCTGGATCGCCGCCTTCGGGCCGAAGCCTGAACTGGGGCAAGCGCTCGGCCGGCTGGAGATCATCGCCGATACATTTCTGTCGATGAATGCGCCTGTGCAATGCGCGCTGCCTGAATGGCTCGCCGGACGTGAAAGATTGCAGGCACAGATCTCCGCGCGTGTGGAGGAGAACCTTGGTAGACTCGACACCCTGCTCTCTTCCCAGACCATGGTTTCGCGGCTGGAAGTCGAAGCCGGATGGTACGCTGTGCTGCGCGTCCCAGCGCTTGAGTCCGGAGAAGATCTAGCGCTACGGCTGATCCGGGACCACGGGGTTTCGATTCATCCCGGTTACTTCTTCGGCTTCGGGGGAGATGGCTGGCTGGTCGTGAGCCTGTTGACCCGGGTGAGCGAATTCCTAGCCGGGATTGACGCTATTTGTTCTTTCTTCAATGAGATGGGCGATGAATTTAAAGCATAGTTATCAAGGCTGATTCCGGTAAAGTATTGGTTCGATATTCATCATGTAACTAGCTGATAAATATGCCTTATAGCCGCACATTGGGCTGTAGAAACGGATTCGACTCTCGCTCTGCTCCAATTGTCGTCCGCGGCCCATGGCCGGGAATTACCCGCGTCTCATCCGGCAGGGACAGAAGCCGATCATGAATCGATCGCAGGATCTTCTTTGAGTCGCCGCCCGGCAGATCTGTCCGGCCTATCGACCCGGCAAAAAGTGTGTCGCCCGCCATCAGCAGATTCTCCGGCGCGAAGTGGAGGCAGATGCTCCCCTGCGTGTGGCCGGGGGTATGGAGAACGTGTGCCGCGTGGTTCGCGATGCCAACTACCATTCCCTCGTCGACGTTAACGTCCGGAGGAGCCACTTCCGGCGGAGCGACACCCAGCCATCCGGCCTGCATGTCCATCATCTTCAATAGGGGCAGGTCATTTTCATTGAGCAGGATTGGCGCTCCTGTGACTTTCTTGAGCTGCACGGCTCCCCCAACATGATCGATGTGGGCGTGGGTGACGACGATTTGCTTAAGGGTGAGACCATGTTTTGCCAGGCGCACCAGTATCTCGGGTATATTGTCGCCTGGGTCGACGACCATGGCTTCGCGCGTGGCTGCGTCGCCGACGATGGAGCAGTTGCACAGCAGTGGCCCTACGGGAAAGGTTTCCAGAATCATTGAGGCGGCACTCATGATTTCATTGTCGGCGAAGCTGCCTCAGGCGTACAAATGGCGTCACAGAATGTTGGCGAAATTGCCGGGAGAACGACACGATGGCAGCGAGAAAAGAATGGACGGAATGGCACTTGACTCCACGGGGATGGGAAACGGGCGCGACACGGGTCCAGGGCCAGGGCAACACCTGGGTCGAAGAACCGGTCGATCGCATGCTGAGCTGCGTGTATCAGGAAATCGAGACCGACGCCTCTTCAGAGGTGAAGAAGTGGTCAGAAGAGACCTTTCGCTCGAAGAAAGCCGCCGAGCTTGACCAAGCGCTTAAAAAATACGGTGCCTGCCCCGAGCACCTCTAAGCGACTGGGTACCGCGGCGATGGAATAATTCTGACACTTCTGTGCGGTTGCGCTGGCTTCTGTAACCCTCTGCAAAACCCTCCCCCCACGACAAACTAGGAGAGCATGCATGGCGCTCGATATCACCACAGGGTCCAGGTCAATCACTTCTCGCCCATTAAAAGATCTTGCGAGCAGTGTGAAGTCCGATTTTCGGCTCGGACCCGAGATCGAAAGCCACCTGGACAAACCGCTTTCCAGCATGCCCGCGAATCTTCGCAGCGTTGGCGTCGACGGCAGGGGAAGCCCCTCGTGGACGGCGGGCGCCTTCAGCTTCTCGCTTACCGCGGGTGCGAAGGGAAAGCTTTCCGTCATGCTCGGCGGTGACGCGCTGGTCAGCTATGCAGATAATTTCGAAACCGATGTCTCCATTGGCTCGGCGGCGAGTTCTGATCCACCGGCACCTGCCAAAGTCACGGTGCCGAATGGCGTCGCCTACGTCTGCGTCGAGCTGGAATTCCAGATCGGAGGCGGCATCTCGGCGACCGCGCCCGTTGGGGCGGTCGGCATTCTTGCAAGCGTGAGCACTCAGAATAGCTTCAGCGTTGCTTTTTACAGGAAATGTAGCCCGTCGGATACATTACACGATGCAATTGGCGCGGCCTTCACCAACTACGTCCTGCCGTTGCACCCTCTCACTTTTTCCCGCCTCGATGTTGGCGATTATCTGCATCACGACTTCAACGCCTCTCTGCAAGTGGGACTGGGCGCCAGCATCGGCTATGGCAAGGTCTTTTACGCTGGGCAATCCCCCAGCGACATTCCGCAGACGGGTGCGGCGGTGACACTCGATACATCGTTTATCCCGTCTCTGCAGGCCAGTGCCAGTCTGTCCTTCAGCTTTGTCTACACCGGATGTTTTGAAGCACTGCTCTGGAAGGACAACGTCAACACTGGACATCTGCACCTCTACCGCTCGAAGGAGCAGGACACCAGCCTGGGGCTGCATCTTGGCATAGGCCTGACATCGGATCCGGCGGCCAGCGCCAGCAATATGTCGGACCAGATCGGTACGCTCCTGGGCAACTCCCTGCCTGGCTCGCTGGGCAGCGCATTCACCAAACACGTCCTGCCCAAAGCGACGGGCGAAATTGCCACCTACGCGAGCGAGGGCAGCGACAAGATAGCCGGATGGCTTGGGCCCATCAACGACGCGCAGGCTACGCTTGACGTCGCCATTCAGAAAACCAGGCAGACCTTTCTGCTCTTGGACTACACCTTCGACCTGGCTGCCCCGGCGTTTCCAGACGCGTGGAAGACGGCCGTCGCGGGAGATTTCGTCAAGGCGTTGGGCACTCCGAACGGGGGCGTCTCAATTGCGGTGGGCGGCGGCCTGGAAAGATTTTACTGCGACAAGACCTCTATAAGCCTGAACCTCTTTGGCCAACTGAAGGCCGCGTGGAGCGATGCGGTAATCAGCAACTCCAGCATGGTCTATGCCGGCAACAACACCTTTCACCTGATTGCAAATGAAGGACGACAACTGCTCTCGTCGATGAACAACAGCAGTCGGGAGATCGATATCTATTTCGCCGCCGAGGCGGATTTTTCAGGAGCGGAAGTCAAGCTCGGAGCGGTAAACCTACATTGCATCCTTCAAGCGGCCAACAATCAGAAATATGGCGGTTACATCGCGAATTTTCTTGGCTTGATGACGACGGGGCCGGGTCACGATGTTCTCGTGCAAAGCGTCAGAGCGATTGCGGCTCGGCCTAAGACTACGCAGTTGCTGCACCTCACCTTCGACCAGGCCGCGTATGGCCGGCTACAATCATCGACGATCACGAATGGTAAGCCGGAGGACCAGGCGAGCGATCAGCAGAACTACGCGGCCTTTGCGAAGGCATGTTCCGATCTAATTATCGAATCGCCGGCGAATTTCTCCTATGGCGGCCGGAGCCTGAGCTATTCAACCTGGAGCAACTGGAACATCGCGAGCAACGACCAGTGGCCACCATCGACGAGGTCGCTTCCCAACCGAACACAATCCGGGAGCAGCAGCAGCGGGCTTGTCTATCTGGGCCAAGAGTTTCCACAGTCGGGCAACGTCGCGCAACTGATCGGCTACGCACTCCACGCGGGCAGCGACTTCATGAATCTGTGCGCCGCTCTGAAAAGCCTTGTCGGTTTCGCGACAGCCGGCCCGCAACTCGCTCTATGGGATGACCTGATGGCCAGGCTGAAATCCATCATTTACAACGATGTGTCACAGGATTTCATCGCTCCTGCGACCCTCGCGCTCACCCGCCTTTGCGCAAGCGGCCGGCCAAACGAGGTTGTTGGACCCGCCCCGGGCCTGACGGACAAGAACTCGATCGCCATTACCATCACATACTCTTAGTTGTTGTAGTTCTGGTATGCAGGTGAGGAGACGACTATGAATGAGCCAGCCACCATCCGCGAGATTCTGGACCGCGCGAAGACCATAGCTGTGGTTGGCTTAACCAACCGAGAGGGACGTGCTTCGCTTGGAGTGTCACGATTCATGCAGGGGCGTGGATACCGCATCATTCCGGTAAACCCGCGAATCGAAAGCGCGCTCGGAGAGCGGGCTTATCCGACACTGGACGCGGCGGTCGAGGAAGTTCAAGGCATCGACCTGGTGAATGTGTTTCGCGCTCCTTCGTTTGTTCCGGAGATTGTGAAAGACGTGATCCGCCTGAAGATTCCCTACCTGTGGCTTCAGGAAGGCGTAGTGCATCCTGAGGCAGCCGCGCAGGCAGAGGCGGCAGGTGTTCAGATCGTGATGGACCGCTGCATTCTCAAAGACCGCATGGCCGCTGGCTGGTAGACCACTCGTCCGGCGTGACGCACCTTCAGCGTAAAACGTATTTCGGCTACGACGATGCCTCAGCTGTTCTGCATATGCGCGGCAATTTCCTTGACGGCGCGATGCGCCGAGAGTGCCGCTCCCTCCTGCCATCCGACCAGGTGGCTCACATAATCTCCAGCGATGAAGTAGCGCCCGTCGGGCTTGCTCAGTTCGTCATAGGCGGGCTTGGTTGAGGGCATCATGTTCAGGGCAAAACAGCCGAGGCTGTAGGGAATCTTCTGCCAGGAAACATAAATCGGCTTCGTCAGCGATTGCCCGTGGCCGGGGTGCAGTGACTCGACAGCAGCGCGCGAGGCGGCGAGTTTCCCTTCCGTCGCGAGCGCGCCGAAGTCGGTGGGTGCACCATCGCCCCAGTCCTGCTGTTCGAAGTTGAAACCGGAGAGGATGACGCCGGTCTTGCTGAACAACTTCGAGCTGGGATACCAGACAATGTCGACTGGCTGCTTGGTAAAGGAAATCCCGCCGTAAATGTTGTATTTCTTCTCCCAGAAGCGCGGCGACTCCCAGCCGATCTTGTAAAGTGAAGCGAGTTTCATGCCTTTGAAAGCCCGCTTCTTCTCCGCGGAAAAGTCGGTGTCAAGCTTGTCCAGTATCGTGATAGGCAGCGTACAGACGCAGTAATCGGCTTCGATAGTTTGCGGAGCCTTTGACGCACCGTCGGTATAGACGACGCGCACGCCCTTATCCGTTTTGCGAAGCTGCTGCACCGGGGACCCGTAACGCACGATCGGACCCAGAGATTTGGCGAAGCCGTATGAGATGCGGTCCATTCCTCCAATCGGCTGAAACATCGTTGCTTGCCAATCGAGCTGCTCTTCGTAGAGCTCGCCCATTGAGAAATCAGCCACCAACAGCTCGTGAAGCTTGAGCGGCGGACGCAGCTTCTCTTCATCCGGACCCGCACCAGGCCCAATGTCCACGCCGCTCCGCTCCGAGCCCTTAAACTTGTAGTCGCGATCGAGGTCTCCATAGGTCTTCAGGAAGGCCAACATCTTCTCGCTGTCTTCCTTGCTCAGCACCTGGTCGAGCCCACGTTGGTCGATGCACTTGGCGAGCAGTTCGGAGATATATCCGCGCGTATCGTTGATCACCTGGCGTTGCTCGACAGGCTTGCCGCCGTTCAGATCCTTCGACTGCATCAGGGTGCTGCGCGATGTATTGATCTCAACCTCAAGCGGCACTCCCAGCTCTTCGCAGTAGCCGAGGATGTACTTGTGAATCGATGGCAGACGCGCCGGGCCGGGATTCAGATAATTGTCGCCTTCCCAGTCGCATGTCTGGATGCTGCCGTCGGTGAATTCGACCTTGGTGCCGTTGCGCACCGTCCAGCTGCGCCCTCCGGGACGTTCGCGCGCCTCGAGCACGATGCACTCGAAGCCCGCCTTGCGTAGCTCGTACGCCGACACCAGGCCGGCGATACCAGCTCCCAGAATCACGACCTTTTTGTCAGAACCGTAATTCGCTGGCAACTGCGGTAGAGGCGACGCTTCGGCGGCCACTGCCAACAGCCCTAGCGATTGCATCGCTGTAAACATCGCTCGATAACCGCCCGCCGCCGCCACGCGGGTAAGAAAAGTCCGCCGAGTCCACGCCATAATGTTGACCTCCAAATGAATTTGAAACGAAATCTCGTTTGTTTTTTATTTGGTGAAAGGGAGAGTATCCAGTTTCTCTCGGCTTTGAGCTTTGGACAAATCGACTACAGAAAAGCTTCTACGGCGTATAAAGAAAACTTGTCGCAGCCCGACGACCTACAATGGAATCAGAATGTGCATGCGCGCCCGTCGTTCGATCCTGCCGCTCTCGATACTGGTCCTTTGCGTCCTCCCGCTTTTAAATACGACACTGTGGGCGGCCCCGACCGCAACAGCGCCCCATCTTACGGTGCAGCTGGTAGTGCCGCCGGCGCAGATTTTTCCGGGGCAAAGCTTTACGGCAGGTCTGTATTTCAAGCTTGATCCGGGCTGGCATGTTTACTGGATCAACGCTGGCGACTCGGGTGAGCCGCCGTCAATCAAATGGGCGCTGCCTGCGGGAATTACGGCGGATGCGATCGAGTTCCCTGCTCCCAAGCGGCTTCCCCTTGGTCCGCTGATGGATTACGGCTACGAAAAGGAAGTTCTGTTTCCGATTCCGATGCGTGTAGCGGCGGACTTCAAGCCGAGCAGGCCGACCGTGACGCTCGGGGGCAAAGTGAACTGGCTGGTTTGCCGCGAGGTCTGCATTCCCGGCAAGGCTCAGCTGTCGGTGGATCGCACCACGCTCGCAAAAGCGCCCATCGCCGCCGCCGAGATCGATGCAGATGCGCAGCTGCTGGCGAGATTCAAAGACACGTTGCCGCAGCCGCTGCCCGTCGCAGATGCGGCAAAGTTTCACGCGTCCGGTAACGGTTTTGAGCTGGCCGTGGAGACGGGGAGCCCAGAGAGAACCGCCGCGTTCTTTCCGTTTGAGCAGAATGTGCTGGCGAATGCGGCTCCGCAACGGGTAAAGACGCTTGAGAATGGCGTTGCTTTGACGCTGACCAAGGACGAGGATCTGCATACCGTTCCCGATCGTCTGCACGGATTGCTGGTGCTGGGGGATGGACGGGCCTATGAGATTCGTGCCACGCCGGGGGCGCTGGCTTCGTCGAGTCTTGCTCAGCCATCCGGAATGCTGCGCATTGTGCTGCTGGCGTTTGTAGGCGGTGCCATTCTCAACCTGATGCCTTGCGTCTTTCCGGTTCTGTTCATCAAGGGACTGGCGCTGGTGCAGTCTTCCTCAGAGGAGCGGCGCAAGCTTCGCTTGCACGGCCTGGTTTATACGCTTGGCATCCTGGCGTCGTTCTGGCTGGTGGTAGCCGTTCTGCTGGCTCTGCGTGGCGCAGGACATAACCTGGGCTGGGGATTTCAGTTCCAGTCTCCTTCTTTTGTTGCTCTGATTGCGCTGCTGCTCTTTTTCCTCGGCCTTTCGTTGGCGGGTCAATTCGAGATTGGCCTTACGTTGACCAGCGCAGGATCGGGCCTGGCGGCGAAGAGCGGATATGCAGGCAGCTTCTTCACGGGCGTGCTGGCGGTGATTGTGGCCACTCCCTGTACGGCTCCGTTCATGGGAGCGGCGATTGGGTATGCATTATCCAACTCGGCACTTGTCAGCTTTGCAGTGTTCACGGCGTTGGCTTTGGGTCTGGCTGCGCCTTATCTGTTGTTGGCTTTTAATCCGGCATGGACGCGGCTGCTGCCTCGCCCCGGCGCATGGATGGAGATTCTGAAGCAGGCGGTGTCGATTCCGATCTTCGGGACGGTGATCTGGCTGGTCTGGGTCTACACGCAGACGACGGGTCCGGATGCCCTCGTCGATCTACTCGTCGCGTTTCTTCTGCTGGCCGTTGCCGGCTGGATTCTGGGGCGTTGGCCGGCCAAGGCTGGGGCGACGGCGGCAGCTGTGCTGGTTGTCATGCTCGCGGCTGCACTCCCGGTGACGGCAGTTCGCAGAGTAGCGGCGGCACCGAATGCTGCGACGGCCCGCGTGACAGACACCCAATGGGCTCCTTTTACGCCGGAGCTGGTGGCGAAGTACCGGGAGAAGGGACGGCCTGTGTTTGTCGACTTTACCGCGAGTTGGTGTCTGAGCTGCCAGGTGAATGAACGCGTAGTGCTGAACCGGGCCGATGTCCAGGAGCGGCTGAAAACAAGCGGCGTGGCGCTGGTGCGCGCGGACTGGACTCGGCATGACGAGGTGATCGCGCAGACATTAACATCGTTGGGGCGGAATGGGGTGCCAACGTATGCGTTGTATCCCGCCGATCCGCAGGCTCCTGCGGTCCTACTGCCCGAGGTGCTGACACCGGGCATTATTTTCAGTGCGCTGGACGGGATTAAGGCCGGGATCAAGCCAGGACTTAAGACCGACCATGCTCAGGCCGGCACGGGTTTATAGCAAATTTCAAGAAACGAACGTCGCGATATCCTCGTCTAACTGCCATCAGGAGGCTTCTCCTCCCATGCTACTTCCAAAACGCAAATGGACCGTGGCACTCGCTGCCACTCTCGCTTTCACCTTTGCTGCTTTTGCCGTTCGTGTCGGCGATTCGGCTCCGGACTTTACCGGCAGCGACACCCACGGGCAGGCGCACAAGCTTTCGGATTACCGCGGCAAGTTCGTGGTGCTCGAATGGACGAATAACGGCTGTCCTTACACTCGGAAGCACTACGAAAGCGGCAACATGCAGGCTCTTCAAAAAGAATGGACCTCAAAAGGCGTGGTCTGGCTGACAATTCTATCCTCGGCGCCAGGCGAGCAGGGTTTCATGACGGCCGAGGATGAGAACTCTTACATCGCCAAGGTGCATGCCGATCCGACGGCGGCGCTTCTGGACCCAAAAGGGACGATTGGCCGCGAATACTCCGCAAAGACGACGCCGCACATGTTCGTTATCGATCCTTCGGGCAGGCTGATCTACCAGGGCGCGATCGACGATCACGCGACTCCCGATCCAGAGGACATTCGCGCCTCAAAGAATTACGTTTCCGAGGCGCTGTCCGAAGCCATGGCCGGTAAGCCTGTCGCAACCGCATCCACCCGCCCATATGGATGCAGCGTGAAGTACGCGAGTGGAGGGGAATAGGGAAAAAGGACTCCGAAGCTACACTACGGGCGTCTCCCAATCGTCCTCTGCCGACGTGCCGCCGGTGACGCTTGTGACCGCAATCTTTTGAAACTCCAGCGTAATTACCTCCAGCTCGCGAGAGTCGACGATCGGCCCGGCCTTCTCACCGAGATGCAGCGACCCTCTAAACCCGGATATCGTGGCATTGGTCAGCTCAACGATATAGTCCACCTCTTCTTTTCCCAGAGCGTTTGTGCTGATGAATTCAAAGAGAACTGACGTCAGGGTCTCATTCGTAACTATGGCCTGGTAAAGCTGCGGTGACGCAGCGCCCCATTCTTTTGTGAAGACAACTGGCTTGTGCTGGCGCTTTCCCGTGGGAAGTCCGCTGGCGGCATCTCTGGGAGACTCCACGCCATACGTAAACGCTACTCCCGGGATCTTGTCTTTCTCGCGCCCCGTGCCCTGGCCTTTGAAGGCTCCCTGAGTTTTTCCTTTGATCGTTGCATAAAATGTCTGCGCCATATTCTTTCTCCCTCAGTTCGGAAACCACCCGGAGCTCAAACGCACATCGCCGGATTCTACAACGTTTTTACCTGCCTCTGCTTGTCCGCGTCACCAGGTAGAATCGGGGTGTTTGGCCCGAAACGGCCGAGGAATCGTAACGCATGAGGAAGTTGCATACCGCGGTGGCCGCCATCGCGATCATCGCTTATGGGTACCATGCTGCCGCTGGGGCACCACCGGCAGGGAAACATGCGTCCGTTGACTGGCCAGTCTATGGGGGCCAGGTTGCTGGAGATCACTATTCCGCGCTTTCGCAGATCAATAGCAAAAACGTAAGTCAGTTGCAGGTAGCGTGGACTTTCGACACCGGTGAGCGCGGAGGCATGCAGACCAGCCCCATCATTGTTGGCGGAGTCCTGTATGCCTATACACCATCGCAAAAGGTGATCGCCCTCAACGCCGCGACCGGCAAGCTGCTCTGGAAGTTCGACTCCGGCATCGCCGGAACGCAGCCCGCTCGCGGCCTGACCTACTGGACAGACGGAAAGGAGAGCCGGATCCTTGCCGGAGTCATGAACTACCTCTATGCTCTCGATCCGGCGTCAGGTAAGCCGATCGTCAGCTTCGGCGAAAGCGGCAGAGTCGATCTTCGCAAAGATCTCGGTCGCGATTACACTCAGCAGGCTGTGGCCATGACCTCGCCTGGCATCGTCTACAAAGACCTGATCATCGTCGGCTTCCGCGCACCCGAAACACCGCCCGCGCCTCCCGGAGACATCCGCGCCTACGACGTCCGCACCGGCAAACTCCGCTGGAGCTTCCACACCATTCCGCACCCCGGCGAGCCCGGCTATGACACGTGGCCCGCGGGCACGTGGGACCACATGGGCGCGGCGAACAATTGGCCCGGGATGGCCCTCGATGCCCAGCGCGGCATTGTCTATGCGCCCACCGGATCAGCAGTCTTCGATTTTTATGGCGGCGATCGCGTCGGTGACAATCTCTTTGCCGACACGCTTCTCGCCCTCGACGCGGCGACCGGCAATCGCATCTGGTCGTTCCAGGGCGTGCATCACGATATCTGGGACCGCGACTTCCCTTCGCCTCCCGCGCTGCTGACGGTCCGGCGCAATGGCAAGAATATCGACGCACTGGCTCAGACGACCAAACAGGGCTGGGTTTATCTATTCGATCGCACCAGCGGAAAACCTCTCTTCCCGATTGAAGAGCGAAAGTATCCGCCCAGCACTGTGTCCGGCGAAGTGACCTCGCCCTCCCAACCTCTGCCCGTCAAGCCCGCACCCTTTGCCCGCCAGCTCCTCACCGAAGACATGTTGACCGGGCGCACACCCGAGGCTCACGCCTGGGCGGTCAAGCAGTTCCGCACCTTCCGCAGCGAGGGCCAGTTCGTTCCCTTCAGCGTCGGTAAGCAGACCGTCATCTTTCCTGGCTTCGACGGCGGAGCCGAATGGGGTGGACCGGCGATCGATCGCAGCACTGGCGTGATTTACGTCAACGCGAACGACATCGCCTGGACAGGAGGATTGGTCGAGAACACGCGTTTAGGAACGGGACCCGCTTCCGGCGCTGACACCTACGAAGATCAGTGTTCCATGTGCCACGGCGACGATCGCGCCGGAGATCCGCCGGCTTTTCCTTCATTGAAGGACGTGGACAAGCGGCTGACCGCGGCGCAGATGGCGGACATCATCCACCACGGCAAAGGACGAATGCCCGGATTCCCAACCCTACTGGATGCCGAACTCAACGCGCTGCTCGCCTATGTCCGAACCGGCAAAGATACGGAAGCAGCCAACTCCCCCTCGGGCGACAAAAAAGAAATGCCCCCGGCGAGAACATCCGTTGCGCAAAGCGATTTTTCCCGTCCTGATTCTCCAACCATGAGGTTTCGGTTTACCGGATACCGCAAATTCTATGATCCCGACGGATACCCGGCCGTCGCCCCACCCTGGGGCACACTGAACGCCATCGACCTGAATACCGGCGAATACCTCTGGAAGATTTCGCTAGGCGAATATCCCGAACTCGCCGCCAAAGGTATGCCTCACACAGGCACGGAGAATTACGGCGGACCCATCGTGACCGCCGGAGGCTTGGTCTTCATCGGCGCCACGATCTTCGACAAAAAGTTTCGCGCCCTCGATAGCCGCACTGGACAACTGTTGTGGGAAGCTACGCTTCCATTTGCGGGCCTGGCTACACCGGCCACCTACATGATCGGTGGAAAGCAGTACGTCGTGATCGCCGCCGGAGGAGGCCGGGATCCCAAGTCTGCCTCCGGCGGGATGTATGTCACTTTTGCTTTGCCCTGATACGCCCATGTCTTGCCCAAGTAGATAATTCCCGCGTGGCCAGCGATCCAGGAGCCAGCTCAATGAGTGGCCACGCCCGCCGCCAACCCTTCGTCATTGGGGGAAATGTAACTGGCCTGGCTGGAACGGGGCCGACGCTGAAACAATCTGCCGCGAAAGACCGTTCGTGTCATACCCTGAGAGTCGGACTTAGTTCTTCCTGGCTGCCCGTTTCTTGGCCGAGGACTGAGCGCGCGCTGCGAAGTTGGCCGCCACAGCGGCGCGGATAAGTTGCTTGAAAGCAGCTTCGTCGATCTTCTCCCCTTCGCGGAGGTCGATCGCACGCCGTACATTCCCTTCCAGGCTGGAATTGAAGAGCTTCTTCGGGTCTTCGATGGAGGCTCCGCGAGCAAAGGTGAGCTTCACGGCCTGCTTGTACGATTCCCCTGTGCAGACGATGCCGTCATGCGACCAGACGGGGGTACCCCTCCATTTCCACTCCTCCTGGATGTCGGGGTCGGCATCGTGGATGAGCTTACGCAGATGCGCGAGGGTCTTCCCGCGCCAGTCCCCAAGTTGTTTGATCTTCTCGTCAATGAATGCAGAGACAGATTCCACGAGGACGGGCCTTTCCCTGAACAGCTCCAACTCTCGCACCTTACTTTAGCCGCGCTCAGCGCAACCTGCAACCTCAACAACTTCCTTACACCCCAATCCCAAGTTCGTTCTAAATCGGCTATACTCCTCCCTCCCATTGGCGCTGTTTCTCCAAGGCTCGAATTCGCGGAGGGGACTGTAAAATTTCTTCCTCGCCTGGTTTTTCGTCGGCACTTTCCTCGCCGAAGCAGCGCATCACTTTGTCAATTGCACGGGCGAACGAGCTGCA